>Ga0310786_10009145_pt1 | contig 12622 bp, 9 predicted proteins | sample AusTroGonzalo_MG_FD_203881 | JGI IMG/M metagenome (GOLD analysis project Ga0310786, IMG submission 203881) | Bovine rumen microbial communities from tropical cattle in Woodstock, Queensland, Australia - Gonzalo_03 (v2) (version 2) | ecosystem: Host-associated > Mammals > Digestive system >...
ATCCGCAAAGTCGCTTATTTAAATATAAAAGTACCGTTTTGAAATCAGAAAGTAATGAGAATATTATTGCAAAAGACGGTACATTACTCTCGGACTTCTCAATGAATTTGACAGGAGGAGCAAACTTCGCTCCAGAAATTGATTCAATGATAATTTTTGACAATTATACTATTTACGTGTACTTCAACACAAATATGGTTCCTACAACCGACTATAATAATGTCGGATTCTCTATTACCGATCCTGATGGACACGCAATGGAATATACTACAAAATATACCAAAAGCTCCCGTCGATTGACGATAGTCACAAAGAAAGAGATGGTAGCTGGCGCAGACTACACACTGTCGTATATTGATGACAGCAAAGTATTGACAATACACAACGGAGTATTGGACAGCTTCTCGGAAGTTCTCGACAATAAGTTGGAGGATATGGGAGCAACTGTCGTTTCCATTCCTGAAGAAGTTATCCAAGCAGAACAATATTGGATTCGTGTTGGCGACCCTATAGTTGAAGTTTGCTCCGACGATTCAGAATTGGGAACAGGAAAACATCTTGGCTATATTGGCTCAAACGACAAATATACCTATAAAATCAATGTGCCAAATGATGCAATGTACACCATATACGTTCGCTATGCTTCAGAAAAAGATGGTGATTTAAGTTTCTTTGTTGATAACAACAGCTATCACTTAACAATACCAGCGACAAAGGATTTTAACGTTTGGAAAGAAGTGTATAGAGCAATTCCACTAACAGCAGGAGAACACGATTTTGTATTGGAAATACATAACGGAGGATTTAATCTCAATTATATGAAATTTGTTGAAGAAGAGAAATATATGGATGGTACCGCAGGGAAAGCCACTGCAATAAAAAATGGAAAATCGGTTTCATTATATTTTAATGTTGGTATCGATACAACAGCAAATTTAAACAATGCCTTTTCTTTAACATATAACGATACGGTAACTATACCATTGACAACAATGACCTTCGGATCAGCATCTTCCGTCATGTTTAATCTAGATACGATTATTTACCAAGGTAGTGTTCTCTCATTACATATTAATGAGGATCTAAAAACTATAGATGGGGGATATATTCGCGATACAACTGTTAGTGTGAGAAATAATTCTACACAGATTTATGTTCCACAGAAACCTGATGCAATTTCATCTATTGAATCGTCGGCATACACAATTTCGCCAATTCCAGCAGGCATTGGTGAAACAATAACCATATCAACGGATATTGATAATGAAATTACCTATTCTATAATCGCAAATAACGGAACGATAGTAAAATCAGGCTCATTCAACCAAAATTTTGAATTTTCATTGAATACGGCGGGAACATACTCTGTAAGGCTATTCGACGGCTCTGCCTTTGTGGTAAAGAAAATAATTGTTCGATAGTGTATTAAATACACTAAGAAAATGTGTATATTTGTAAGTTGAACTTTAAAACGAATGATTATGAAAAAAGGGTTAATGTTTCTTGCTTCTCTTTGTGTTTCATTTGGTGTATCGGCACAAATAGGAGAAATTCCAGCAGATTACTGGGAAAAATTCGAACAAAATTATGAACAATACGATGCGTGGTGGGAAGTTGACGACCAAACGCAGAACGTAAAAGCATTGACAGGTCTTACTCCTGAAAACGGAATGAAAGTTGCCGAAGGTAGTATTTCGAATAATGCATACACTATCTCAACCGATGGCGATGTGTTCAATGTGCATTATGAAAAAACAGCACAATGGGAAAAATTCGGATTGAGCTGGATGTATTGGGCATATCCTGCTGACTGTGAATCAGATAACTGGCAACTCGTAAATCCAATCACAGGCGAACAATGGGCTGACGGAGCAAATTGCCACCGTACGGCAAAAGGTTATTCCATCGACTTTTCCGAACCAACCAACCGTATGATTTCTTTCAAATACCAAGCTGTTTCGTCCTTGGTTATGGAAATTCGCATGGACTTATGGGACATTAAAGGTCGTAAAACCACCCGTTCTGGTTCATACAAATTTTCAACAGAAAGAAGTGCGATTTACGCACCATCTATTGAACAACAATGGAATGAGGTTTGCATTCTTTTCGCTTCCGACGAAGATGAAGGTGTTGAAGACGAGTTGGGCGACGATATTTTTCATGGATTAATTCTCAATGACGCATACAAGGGGCCTCTTTCCGATGGAGATAACTCATGGTTCAATGGTGTACAAATGCCAACAAACAAAGCACCAGAATCTTTAAATATATTGTTGGACACTTCAAGAATTATTGGTGTGGAAATTTACATAAACGATAAAGATGCACCAGCGCCAAGTTCTAGTCCGGAAAAAAACATTTATGATTTGTACATCAAAGACTTAACAATCGGTAATGCCACGAAAAACCAGGCTGAAAACTTCCAAAACCAAGAAGCTATTTCCGTTGTGGAAGGCAACGCGTTGGAAATTGTTGACGGTGTTGTGTATTCCGAAGGTCGAATTGAAGTGCTCGACATCTTGGGCAAAACTGTGAAAGCAGGCAAAGAAGAACTGAGCATAAAAGACCTTCCAGTAGGTATTTATTTCATAAAAGCTGCTGAAGGAACAGCACGGTTTATAAAATAAGAATATTTTTTCATCTAAAGTTTTTATTTGTTGGGGGCTCGCTTAGGCGAGCCTTTTTGTTTTGCAGAATTTGTGGCGATGCGACACGAAATTTCCAAATCTTTCTATCTTTGCGAAAACATTGATTATTCTTACAAAAATGGAAAAACGAAAAATAGAGACGCTCTGCGTTCAGGCCGGATACGAGCCTAAAAATGGTGAACCTCGTGTAATTCCCATTATTCAAAGTACAACGTTCAAATACAGTAGCACGGAGCAAATGGCCGATTTGTTTGACCTAAAAGCAAGTGGCTATTTCTACACTCGTCTGCAAAATCCAACAAACGATATGGTTGCGGCAAAAATCGCCGCTCTCGAAGGTGGTGTTGCCGCAATGTTGACCTCATCGGGACAAGCTGCTTCGTTCTATTCAATTTTCAACGTATGTGAAGCTGGCGACCATTTTGTGTCGTCGTCAACTATTTATGGCGGAACATTCAATTTGTTCGCCGTGACAATGAAAAAACTTGGCATCGAATGCACATTTGTTGACCCAGACGCAAGCGAAGAAGAGATTTCAAAAGCATTCCGTCCAAACACAAAAGCTTTGTTTGGCGAAACTATCGCAAATCCTGTATTGAGCGTGCTCGACATTGAAAAATTTGCCCGTATCGCGCACAAGCACGGTGTTCCATTGATTGTTGACAACACATTCCCAACGCCAATCAACTGCCGTCCGTTCGAATTCGGTGCCGATATTGTTATCCACGCCACAACAAAATATATGGACGGTCACGCCACAAACGTTGGTGGCTGTATTGTTGACAGCGGAAACTTCGACTGGGAAGCACACAAAGACAAATTCCCTGGATTAACCGAACCAGATCCATCGTACCATGGTTTGGCATACAGCAAGGCGTTTGGCAAAGGCGCATATATTACTAAAGCAACAGCGCAGTTAATGCGTGATTTGGGTTCAATTCAAGCTCCGCAAAACGCGTTCTTGTTGAATCTTGGTTTGGAAACACTACATGTGCGTGTTCCGCGCCATTGCGAAAACGCGCAGAAAGTAGCCGAATTCCTCGAAGCAAACGATAATGTGGCATGGGTTAATTATTCAGGTTTGAAGTCAAGCAAATATTACGAATTGGCACAAAAACAATTCACAAACGGTCAATCCTGCGGCGTGGTTACCTTCGGTTTGAAAGGAGACAGAGCCCGTGCAATCCGCTTTATGGACAATTTGAAATTGGCATGCATCGTAACGCACGTTGCCGATGCCCGCACCTGTGTACTTCACCCAGCAAGCCACACCCATCGTCAGTTGACCGACGAACAATTGATCGCTGCTGGCGTTCGTCCTGATTTGATTCGTTTCTCGGTTGGTATCGAGAATTCAGATGATATTATTTCCGATATAGAACAAGCGCTTGCAAAATAAAACAAGCTTTCGCTCGTATAACAAAGTGGAGATGCACGACTGTATCTCCACTTTTTGAAAATAACGAAATGAAACATACGGTTTTACAATTTTTTCTGTCATTCGTTTTTTTGCTGTCGTCGGCATCGTGTTTTTCGCAAAAACTGAAAAACCACGATGATTCGCTCAAATATGATGTGAAAATGATGCAGTTTGAGAAAATGTTTGTTCTGGCGAATCTTGAAAAAAACCGTAAAAACTACGAACAGGCTTCGGCGCTGTACTACGACTGTCTGAAATTGAAACCTTCGAGCGCGGCGGTGTACTACGAGCTGGCAAATGTCAGTCTTTGTAGAAACAAATTTTCCGAATCTGAGGAACAAATCAAAAAAGCAATAAAACTCGATTCCGAAAATTCGGAATACAAACGCTTTTTAGACGAATTATACGTGAAAATGGGCAAAAAAAGATAATTTTGTAAAAAATTAGTATGCGTAAACTTGTTTACATACTGTTGCTTGTGAGTCTGTTCACTTCGTGCCATTCGTCGAAGAAGACGGTGAACGCGACGAACCCAAAAGAAATAGATATGGTTTCTCTGTATGATTCCATAACAAGCCACTATGGAGACTTTTCCACAATTTCAATGAAATTTTCGTTGGAATCGAAGGAACTGAAGTTTTTACCAATACAACAGATTAAAGGTTCCATTCGCATAAAACGCGACAGCGCCATTTGGATTTCTGTCGCTCCGACGCTAAACTTGGAAGTTTTTCGTTTTTTGCTTACGAAAGATAGCGTGAAATTCTATTCAAAATTGCAAAAAACATACTATGCCGGTCGTTTGGATTCGCTCACGCGGCAAACTGGCGGAGAATTCGACTACAATACTATCGAGGCAATTTTGTTGAATGAGATTTTCTTCGTACAACACGAGCCTGTGGTTGACACAATGGCGCTGATTCGAACGTTTGAACAAAATAAATACTCGTTCCAAACCACGTCGAAAAAAGCGTTCAAGAAAAACAGCACGCTAACGTTGTTGCAGAAATGGCAAGTTTCCAACGACAATTTTCGTATCAATAACATAACGATTTTTGCAACCGACGACATGATGAACGAGGCAAAAATCAAAATTGATTACGAAGATTATGAGGATTTTAATGCCATATCATTCCCTACAAAATGGGCTGTAAAAGCAAAAATGCCAAATAAAAAAATCGACTGGACCGTGACATATTCCAAAATCATGTTCAACGAGCAGTTGTCGTTTCCGTTCAATGTAAATAGTAGCTATCAAAAAATGGGATTGAAGAATTGATGAAGAAGGTCTGTTTCATATTGTTAGCAATGCTTGTTTGCGCCACGTTCGATGGTTTTTGCCAAAAGGGGAAAAAGACCGTAAAACAAGTGCAAGCTGAGGCCGCCAAAGCGAAAAAGGAAATTGAGCGGACGAGTAAGTTGCTGAAAGAGACCGAAAAAAGCAAGTCCATTTCAATTGAACGTGTAACATTATTGAGCCAACAGATTGACGAACGTAACAAATACGTGAATTCCCTGCAACAAGAAATTGAATTCATCGAACAGGATATTTTCTCGACAAACGCGCAAATCCACACGCTGACAGCCCAACTGGAAGAAGTTCAAAAGGACTACAACCAAACGTTGTTTGTGTTGTACAAAGTTCATTCTCAATATGAACAACTGATTTTTGTGCTTTCGGCTGACGACTTCAACCAAGCCTTCAACCGACTGAAATATCTGCAATATTATTCCGACTATATGATTCAGCAATCGGAGCGCATCAAATCGTTGCAGGATAGCCTTGGCGTGCGGAAATACGAGTTGGAAAATCTGCTCACAAAAAAGAAAAATTTGGTTGGCGAAAAGCAATCAGAAGCACGCAAATTGGAGCAAGACAAGTATCAAGAAGATATTACCATTAAAAAATTGAGCGCAAAGCAAAATGAATTGCAAAAGAAACTCGCTCAAAAACAAGCACTTGCACGTAAACTCGACAAACAGATAGAGGATTTAATTAAAGCGGAACTTGAAGCGAAAAAGAAAGCTGCCGCCGCAAAAAATAAAACCACGACTACAACCAAAACCTCAACGGAAAGCACTCTCACACCAGAGGAAAAACTTGTGTCGAAGAATTTTGCAGAAAACAAAGGACGGCTTCCTTGGCCAACCGTTACTGGAAAAATCACGGAACATTTTGGTCGCCACAAACATCCAACATTGGAATATGTTGAAGTTGAAAGCAATGGCGTGTCAATAGCCACTTCAAAAGGTTCGAAGGCGCGCGCAATCTTTGACGGAACAGTTTCGAAAATCGTGCTTATTCCTGGTCGAAACACTGCCGTGCTGATAAAACACGGAAACTATTACACTGTTTACGACAATCTTACGTCAGTTACCGTAAAAGCTGGGCAACAAGTTAAGGCAAAACAGGAAATCGGGACAATCTACACCGACCCAGAAACCAATTCCACCGTGCTTCAGTTACAGATTTGGCGCGAACTCGAAAAATTAGACCCTGAACAATGGCTTTCTAAATAATGCCTATGGAGAAATCCAATATCCATATCATTATCAACGAGTTGGATAAATTCACACGAAGGTATTATTTAAATGAATTTGCCAAAGGGCTCATTTTATTTGTTCTAATCGGCGTTTTTTATTTCTTGCTCATCAGTTGTGCTGAGTATTTTGCATTTTTTCCAACCACAGTCCGCAGCATTGTGTTCTACACATCAATAGCATTGGCACTTGTAGCATTTGTGAAATATATTGCAATTCCATTTTTTCAAATGCACAAAATCGGGAAAGTGCTGAGCCACACTGAAGCTGCGCGGATTGTGACGCAGTTTTTCCCCGAGGTAAAGGACACGTTGCTCAACACGTTGGAACTCGCCAACGATGCGTCGTTAGCCGACAATTCTCTTGCAATTGCGGCAATAAACCAGAAAATCGCCGCACTCCGTCCTATTCCGTTCGAAACAGCTATCGACTTTAAAAAGCTGCTCCGTTATTGGAAATATTTCGTCGCCTTGATATTGATAATCGTCTTAGTTTCAATATTTTACCCACGTGCGATTGCCGACGGAGCCACACGAATTGTGAAACACAATGAATTTTTTGAAAAACCAGCTCCATTCTCGTTCGTTTTGGACAACGATACGTTGTCGGTGATAAAGGGCGACGATTTCACAATTTCAATGCACGTGGAAGGGCGAATCGTTCCCGAACGGGTAAATATATCAATTGGCGGAAATAACTTCGTGATGAGGAAAAAAACAGCATCCTCGTTCGAATATATTCTGCGTGGTTGCAACAACTCAATTCAGTTTTCATTCAATGCTGAAGATATTTCTTCGCAACAATTTCAGTTACAAGTATTTCCGCTGCCACAATTGTTGAATTTCAGCATTGCGGGAAAAGTTCCATCGTACACCGCACTCGAAAATGTGAACGCCACCAACACGGGCGACATTACTATTCCAACCGGCACAAACATTTCGTGGAATGTGGAAGCTGCCGATGCTGATTCGTTATTTTTTGTGACGGAAACAGGCGAACAAACGGCTTTTGAGAAAAAAGATGGTCAATTTATTCTGAATCAACGAATTTTGCAAACCACTCCATACACGTTGGTTGGAAAAAACAACTATCTCGACACGGTGAAAATCATTTCCTATACGTTTACCGCAATACCCGATTTACGACCATCAATACACGTTGAACAAAAGCAAGATAGCCTACAATATTTCACGCATTACTTTAAGGGAGAAATTCAAGATGATTATGGATTTTCATCGTTGGATTTCGTGTATTTTTTGAAAGACAAAGAATCTGACGTTCAGCGAATTCCGTTGGAATTTTCGCCAGCAAATTCGCATCAGCAGTATTTCTATATGTTTGATTTCTCTCAATTTTCCAAAGGCGACGAAATTAAATATTATTTTGAAGTGTTTGATAATGACGCAGTTAACGGCAAGAAATCCGCACGAACAGCAACCTACAATTTTGTGATTCCTACACAGGAAGAGTTGGAAAAAATGCAAGAAGAATATTCCAAACAAATCGAGTCGTCGTTTATGCAGTCGTCGTCGCTCACGCAAGAATTGGTAAAGGATTTCGACAAGTTGAAACAAAAATTGCTCAACGAAAATCTATCGGATTGGGAACGAAAACAGGTCCTCGACGAAATGAAGCAGAAACAAGAACAAATAAAACAGCAAGTCGAACAACTTACCCAATCATTGGAACAGAAAAACGACTTGCAAAACAAACTTTCGGAACGCGATGAGGAAATTCTGCGCAAGCAAAAAGAAATTGAGGAATTGCTGGATGCGTTGATGGACGATGAACTCCGCAAGATGATGGAGGAATTCAATCAAATGGTTGATAATTACAACAAAGATGAGTTCATCAAAAAATCGGAAGAAATGAAAATGTCGTTCGAGGAACTTTCCAAACAACTCGACCGCGATTTGGAATTGCTGAAACGAATGGATGTGGAGGAATCGGTGCAAAAAACAACCGACCGTTTGCAGGAATTGGCTGACGAACAACAGAAACTTTCCGAAGAGTTGAAAAACTCTAAAAATCAAGAAGATATACAGAAAAAGTTAGACGAACTTTCAAAAGAATTTGAGTCAATCGAAAAAGAGTACCAAGATGCTCAGATGAAAAACGAGGAATTACAGCAAAAATTTAACTTACAGAATTTTAGCCAAGAATTCCAAGACATTCAGAATTCTATGGAACAAAGCAAGTCGGAACAACAACAAGGACAACAGTCAAAGTCTTCTAAATCAATGAAAAAGGCCGCGGAACAAACCCAACAGCTTGCCGACAATATGCAAAGCATGATGCAACAACAAATGGCCCAGCAAAATATGGAGGATATGGCAAACATGCGCCAAATTCTCGAAAATTTAATGACATTCTCGTTTCAGCAGGAAAACCTGATGACACAGACAGGCAAACTTTCGCACGCCGACCCGAAATACGCCGAAGTGGCATTCCAACAAAATGTTTTGCGCGAAAATTTCAAAGTGATAAAAGATTCCTTGTACGCGCTCAGTCTGCGCGTGCCGCAAATTTCGCAGACAATCAACAGCGAAGTCTTTGAAATCTACAAAAACGGACGTTCTGTCATCACCAATTTGGAACAGCAACAACGTGGACTTGCGCGGATTAACCAGCAATATATGATGACTTCGGCAAACAATCTCGCTCTTTTGTTTTCGGAAGTTTTGCAACAAATGCAACAACAAGCAGCGCAACAAATGGAAGGTCAGCAGCAATGTCAAAACCCCAAAAACAGCGGCAAAGGACAGAAGCCATCGTTCCAACAAATGAAAAAAATGCAGCAATCGCTGAAAGAACAAATGCAGCAAATGATGCAACAGATGAAGGAAGGCGGTATGCCGTCGGGACAAATGCAAAAGCAATTGAGCGAAATGCTGATGAAAGAGCAAATGTTGAAACAACTTGGCAACCAAATGATGAAAGAAGGTGAACTATCGCCCGAAGGCGTTCAGCAACTAAAAGACATTCAGCGGCTTATGGACCAGACTGAACGTGACATCATCAACCAAAACATAACTCCGCAGACGATGATGCGTCAAGAACAAATATTAACCCGTCTGCTCGAAGCCGACAAATCCGAACGAGAACGCGACATGGACAAAGAGCGCGAGTCGAAAACTGCAGTTGAGAAACCTTCGGAAAGCGCCAAGAAAATGTTTAAACAAACCGATACCGAAAAACAACAATACGACAATGTATTGCAGGAAAACAGCGTAAAACTGAAACCGCAGTACCAGAAAATCTATTCGGATTATATCATTAACCTGAATGAAGAGAAATAAGACAACATTTACCTATTTCTCAAACTTTTTCACCATGTTTTTCCAATCTTCTGGAACAGGCGCAGGACGTTCATTCTCAATATGGACAAATGTAGTGACTGAAAAGTTTGCAAGTTGCTCACCATCAGCGGTTTTCTTAAAAATTGCCTGAAGCATATCGAAGCTGGAATTCCCCCAACGGACAACTTTGTTTTTTACACAGATTTTATCCGTCAAATACAATGGCTTAACGTATGTCGTATTAACTTGACAAATCAAAGTGTTAGATGTCTTTGCTTGAAGTACTTCTTGAAAGAAATGCATCCGACCTAAATCGTAATATGAATGATACACACCATTATTGATATGACCGTTGCTGTCCATGTCGGTAAACCGAACTTGAATATCCACCGAATGTGTGAACGTTTCCTGTAAAACTTCGTCTTTTGTCATTACTTGCGAATTATCGTGATTTGTCCGTTGTTTGAGAGTTTTATGATTTGCGATGCACGAGCTTTCTTCGTATCGTTTTGTCTATATTTCACCACGAAGTCAACTGCATTAATTATCTGTGTATCAATTTCTTGAAAGAATTGTGCGGTTGGAGCGCCGTGAACGTTCGCTGAAGTGGAAACGATTGGTTTTCGAAATTGTTGAATCAGCTGGTCGGTGAATGGTTCGTTCGTCACACGAATGCCGATGCTGCCGTCCTGTCCTACAAGATTTTCCGGCAGGTTTCGTGCCTTGTCAAAAATGATTGTCATTGGCGATGTGGCGCAATCAATCAAATCGTACGCAACCTGTGGCATATCAACAACATAGCGTTCGAGCATTGCCACAGAATTAACCAGCACAAGCAACGGGATATTGCCGTCACGGTGTTTCAATTTGAAAACCTTGTCGATTGCTTCGGCGTTGGTGGCATCGCAACCAATACCCCAAATGGTATCGGTTGGATACAGAATGGTGCCGCCGGAACGAAGCACCTCGCAACATTTTTTTATATCTTCCTTCATTTGTATATCAAAACATTTATTTTTTCTGGTGAAAGCATCATGGCCGCAACTTTTTTTATCATTTCGTTGGTAACGGCATTTATTTTTCGGGAAACTTCCTCGAACGAATCTATGTGATTGAACCACCAGCACGATTTCGCATTATTCAGCATGAGCGACATATAATTATCGTCGGAGATGGCAAGTTGTCCCAGAATCTGTTGTTTGTAGGCAGCAAGTTGTTCTTCGGGAAGACCGTTTGCCACAATGTCAGCAAACAGGTTTGCAATAATTTCCTGACACTGTGGCACTTTCGCATAGTCCGTTCCGAAATATACGGCAAACACGCCCGTATCGGAATAGGCAGTATAATTCGCCTCAATATTGTACGTAAGTCCTTGTTCCTCACGGAGTTTCAGATTTAGCAACGCATTGAACGACGGGCCACCCAAAATATTCGTCAACAACGAAGACGCAAACTTCAAGTCGCTTGAGATTGCCGGAGCATACGAGCCCAATACACAATGAGCCTGGTGAGTCTTTTTATTCTTCAAGATATTGAAATTCGTTCCACGTGGAACAAATGGTTCTTCTGCCAATTTTTCCTGCTGTGTGTCAGCATTTTGGCCGAAGTAAGTTTGAGCAAAACTTTTAATTTTTTCCAAATCTACCCCACCCACATACGACACGACAAGGCGCTCATTTCTGTATAGTTTCCGATAGGCGGCAAGCACATCGGAGCGTTTCATTTTGCGGACCGACGATTTCGTCCCCAAAATGTTCGACGCAAGCGAATGACCTGCAAACAATAGTTCTTCAAAGTCATCGTAGATAATTTCGGCAGGAGAATCCTCGTACGATTCTATTTCGTCTATCACCACCGTTTTTTCTTTTTTCAGTTCCTCTTCGGGGAATACAGAGTTATGAAAAATCTCGCTCAACACCGAGAACGCCCGTTCCACGTGGTCGTTGGCAATGGCGATTTGGAAACACGTTTCCTCCTTGGCGGTGTAGGCGTTCATTTCGCCACCCACCGATTCCACCATATTCATCAGTTCCGAATAGGAATATTTGTCAGTTCCCTTGAAAATTGCATGTTCAATCAGGTGCGAAACGCCCAGTGTTTCACCATCGTTGCGGGAGCCAGAGGCCAGGTACAGACCGACATACGAAGCAGATGAATCGGCAGCGGACAAACATACTTTTGTCCCATTAGCAAGAGTTAGCGTTGTTTCTTTGTTATTCACAATAATTTTTTCGCAAATATACATTTTTTCCGTTCATTTCTTTTGGTGGCAAAAGAAACGAACCAAAGAAAAACCACCGACGGACCTGCTCCACTAAAAATCAACTGCGTTCCGCTAAAAGAGTTGAAGTGCCGCACTTTCGTAGTGCAAGCCGTCATGTATTAGGGCACCAACTCTTTTTACGCTGCACTCCATTGATTTTCTTGACGCTCCGCAGCTCAGTCGGAATGTCGAGTGGTAAAGGGAAACGTGTATTTTGCTATTTTATGTTTTTTACTATACAATGAAGGTTCGACTCCACAGATGAGCGTTAAGAAAAACAGAGAATGGAGCGTAAAGGACTCTCGGCTTGGCGGCGTGGGTTGTGTGTCAGCGCCATTTCGAGAGTTTAGCGGAATGAACTGTTTTTTAGCGAAGATGTGGCGTCGACGGCGGTTTTTGTTACTTTTTGTCGCTGAAGACAAAAAGTAAAGAAAACTTTCTTATTTTTGAT
>Ga0310786_10009147_pt1 | contig 12620 bp, 11 predicted proteins | sample AusTroGonzalo_MG_FD_203881 | JGI IMG/M metagenome (GOLD analysis project Ga0310786, IMG submission 203881) | Bovine rumen microbial communities from tropical cattle in Woodstock, Queensland, Australia - Gonzalo_03 (v2) (version 2) | ecosystem: Host-associated > Mammals > Digestive system >...
CCATGGCCTTCTCCTTGTTCATGTGCTGCGAGCGTTCCTTCTGGCAGGCGACTACGATGCCCGTCGGAAGGTGCGTCAGGCGCACTGCGGAGTCGGTCTTGTTGACATGCTGGCCGCCAGCGCCGCCGGAGCGGTAGGTGTCGATCCTGAGATCTTCGTCCTTGATTTCGATCTCGATGTCCTCGTTGATCTCCGCGACAGTCTCCATCGAGGCGAACGACGTCTGACGGCGCTTATTCGCGTCAAACGGCGAAATTCTCACGAGGCGGTGAATGCCGCGCTCGGCCTTGAGCATACCGAAAGCATACGGCCCCTCGACGCGGAAATAGACGTCCTTGTAGCCCGCTTCTTCGCCCGGCTGGACGTCGTACTCTTCGACCTTCCAGCCCTGCGACTCGGCGTAGCGCTGGTACATGCGGTAGAGCATGGCAACCCAGTCGCACGCCTCGGTGCCGCCCTGTCCGGCATGGAGTTTCACAAACACGTTGCATTGGTCGAACTTGCCGCCAAGAAGCGACTGGAGGCGAAGCTTGCCGAAGTATTCGTCGGCCTTGGCGCATTCCGCGAGAGTGTCCTTTAGCGCGTTCTGCTGGGCGGGGCCCTCTTCCATCTCGGCGAGCTCAAGCATAACGCCCGCGTCCTCGACCGTCTTCGTAAGCGCCGTAAACGGCACGACATACGCGCGTTCCGCGTTCGTCGCGGCGATGACTTCCTTTGCCTTCGTCTGGTTGTTCCAGAAATCCCCCGATGCCTGCTGCGCCTCGAGATCGGCGAGCTTTGCGCGCCTGTCGTCAATGTGGATGTAGTCGGCCATTTCGCCGACTTTCTTCTTGAGGTCTTCGATCTTCTGCCGGACTTCTTCGACTTCCAGCAGCTTTATTTTCTCTTCTTCCGCCATGATTTGGAGATTATACCAAAAATCGCGGCACTCCGTGTATGGAGTGCCGCGATTTTAACCGAACGGTGTTGGCACACCGCAGTTCGCGAGGCGACGACCGAAGGCTCCGCCGCTGCCGCGACATGCAGGGATTCCACTTTCTCCCTCGTCTGCGCTCCAACCGTCCTTGTCCTGTCCATCGTTCATCCCTCCTTCCAACCACGACTCAACCACGGCAAAAATGCTCCACAACCATTTTCCATCCATTCAACAACCACGTTCCAACCACGAGCCAACCATCCTTCGGGTCGAATACAAGAACGACACGATTTCGACTAAACCATCCTGCATCAATGATTCTCCAAACCAAACCGCTATCCAACCTCATTCCAACCTCAACCAAAAAAACTGGCGCAAGATCGTCCGTTCAGAGTCCTTTGCAGGCGAAGTGCCGCGCATCCTCTACGCAAAGATCGCGCAGCCGCGTCACGTTCGTTATCTTGCCCGCGACGCCCCGACCAGTACCCTCGAAGAATAGGCAAATGTTCAATTCTTAAATCTAATCTTAAATCGTAAAAAACTTTTGCGGCAGGAAAATGAGTCGGAAACGCGGCAGATTTGCCGCGACTCCCCACTCCGCACTCTCTTCATTCTGTTTGTTGCTGCCATGTTTCTTTAGTGTGGTAATCAGGTCCCTTTTTGCTCGGACGGAACAACAGTCAGCACTCCTGGCTTTGCGATATCAAATGAAACGAACGCCGCCGTCTTCGTCTGCTCGATCGGACGCTGGCAACCCGCCCAGACCTGGTTCATCGGAAACGCCGACACCCGCACGGGATGGACAGCAAGCGCCCGTCCATCGAACGACACTTCCATCGCAAGGCAATTCGCCGCAAATGCAGCCGCAAGAATTGTTCCGCATAGTGTTCTCATAGTGATTTGCGACGGTAGACGCGCACGTAGTCGATTTCGAAGTCACGCGGATATGGGAGGTTGTCGGGGGTCGGCTTCAGCCAGTTTGCAAACTTTGGGTTCCCCCCGAGCTGATACTGACCAAGCAGGATATGCATCTCCTTCTGCGGCGTAGGCCCTTCATATACCCAGAGCTTCTGACCGTCAAGATACCACGTAAGGCGTCCTTCCTCCCATTCCATCGCATAGACGTGGAAGTTCTTGGACCAGTCGAAAGGAAGCTTCGGGTAGTAGCCGAACTGTCCCTCCATGTCCGTGTTGTTGTTCGGGAAAAGGACGGTGATGTTGAGCTGGTTGTCGAAACGCCCGAGCGCCTCGAAGATGTCAATCTCAACAACCGAGTCAGGCCCCCTGTTGCCACGCCCCACGACATCGCCAAGCCGCTTGTTATCAAGCGTATATTCCTGATGAAGCGGGTCTGCCTGAACGAGCCAAAACGCGGCATGAAGCCCATCGCCCTTCGGCATCCGGCAGCGGATTTCCCACCAGCCGTACTTCTGGGCGAACTTGTCGAGCCGCTGTATGTCGTTCGTCGTCGCGCCGATGCGGTAGTCGCTCGTCTGGATGGACGACACTGCGGCGGCGGATGGCTTCGCCCTGCGCGGCAGATCACGGTCGATCCGCAACTTGAGAACACCGTCCTCGATGACATAATGGGCGTCTGGATCGTCAAACCGCGACGGGATGCCCATTCGGGCGAACCAGTCCTTGCGCCCGGCGCGGTAAGACGTAAACCAGTTCTTGTCCTTGAGGCGCAAGCCGTCAAAATCGTCCGCAAACGCCAGCGTCCAACCGGGCTTGTCCAGAGGCGAACGCGGCGCATCGCATTCGACCCAGTTGCCCTTAAACGGAGTGCCTTGGGGCTGGCAGTCCGCCGCATTAGCCACGGCACACACTGCCGCCGCAAGAATTATTCCGCATAGAGTTTTCATTTCCGTATCTCCCTTCAGAACCAAAGCGAGAACCAGTTGGACGGGTCGTCCACGTTGGAGACGGAGGCGAAGTCAGAGACTGGGATGGTCTTCGACTCGACTCCGCGCGAAAGCGTGAGAAGCCACGCCCTCGGAACCCCGGCGTTGGCGGCGGATGCGGGCAACGGCGCGAGCGACGCCTTCCACCCATAGCCCCTCACGGTCGTCGCGTTGAGCGTCTCGTCGCGCGAGGTGCCGGCGAGCCTTCCCTTGGCGAGCACGAGCGGACCGCGAAACACGAGCATCCCGGGGTCGTGGCGGCAGAGCCCCGCCATGTCGGGAGTGTACCACTCCATGAAGTGGACGGTGTACTTCAGGATGTCGTCGGAATTCCTGTTCTGCGGCGACGGCGGCATCGGCTCTCCGCCGGCGGGGATGTCCTCAGTGCGCGGCGACATGTCGAAGGCGAGCGTCCACGTGCGGACGCCGGCGGGCGCGTCCGTCTCGAACCATCCGTCCGAGGCCTTCGCGTCCCTTCCGTCCAGCTTGAACGCTGGCGACCAGCGCGGGATGCGGAACCTCACCTTCCCCGGCTTTTCGCGCGTAACCGTCACCGAAACCGGCATGTCGGCGTAGGGATAGCCGCCGGCGACGGCGACCTTCGCGCCGGGAAGCGAAACAACCGCGTCGGAATAGAGCATGACGGACACCGCGCCGTCGGGCGAGACGCCGGCGACCGACCCCGCGAAGTCGAAGTATGTGCGCATCATGTTGTCTGGACAGCACTGGTGCTCAAACATGCCTGTCTGCGGCGGCGCGGAAAGGTGGCGCGTCCCGTGCGAGCGCACGATGTGCGCGCCCCAGCGACCGTCGCGCCACACGCCCGCGAGAAAGGCGTTGTAGAACGCCTCCTCGATCATGTCGGCGTATTTCGCATCGCCGGTAAGGAGCAGAAGCTCGCGGTTGAAGCGTATCCAGTGCGTGACGTCGCAGAGCTCCGTCATTCCGTTCACATGGTGACGGGCGTCGAGGAAATGGTCGAAGTAGCCCGCCGAGCGCATAGGGTTGAGCTCCTCCTCAGTCAAGTGCCGGTGCCACGCCATCACGGCGTCGAGGACGCGCTTTTCACCGGTCGTGCGGTAGTAGTCGACAAGCCCTTCGAGGCAGCTCAGCGTCTCATACGCCTTCGCCCAGTACGTCGGATTCGGATACCACGTGAAGATCTTCTCGCTGCGGAAAGCGTCGCGTATGAGCGTGCCGGGGTTGGACGGCTCCGAGTCCATTGCGCGGACGATGCCCTTGGCAAACTCGAGATACGCGGGATTGTCGGTTATGTGGTAGAGCTCCAGCATGGGGCGGAGTATGCTCATCGACGAAATGCCGTTCCATATTCCCGTCTTGTCTATCGTGAGATCGAGTCTCCTGAGCTGGGCAATCAGGTGGTCGGCCATCTTCACGGCGCCGTCAAGCGCTGTCTTGTCGCCCGTCGCCTTGTATATGCTGATGAGCGCCCAGAACGTGTATTTGCGCCCCCAGATGTTGAAGCGCCACTGGTTTCTGCCCACGTCGTCCTCGTTGCTGTACGTGGCGAGGTATCCGTTCGGCCGCTGGAACTCCTTCAGGAACGCATGCGCATGCTCGACGATCCACGCCTTAAGCGCGGCGTCTTGCATGTAGTCCGCCGCGCCGGCGAAACATAGCATCGTCTTGCCCCAGTATTCGTTCTGCCACCCTCCCCTGTCGTCCTTGTGGATGCGGAAGGCGTTGACGCACTCCTCGTACATGTCGCCCCGCGCCCAGTCGCTGTAGGCGCGCGCCCTGATGCAGGCGTCCGCGCTCTCGCCGGCGCGCCCCGAAAGACGCACGTCCCTGACCGCTGCGGGCGCAATCGCGTCCTGCACGGCAGTCCCCGCGAACGCCGCGCCCGCGACGCCGGCAAGCACCGCCGTGGAAATAATCGTCTTGCCCAGTATTCTCATTTTCCGCCTCCTTGTTGATTACATCCATCTTTACAGTGCTGTTCCAACTGCTCACGACATTCTCATTTTGATCCCCTGCTTATTTCAAATTGGTCAAGTTCCACATCGCCCTGAACGAAAAGGCAGAGCCAGTCAAGCGTTGGACGTGGATACTTCTGAAGCGCGGCAAGGTCGTATTCGCCAAGATCATACCATGCCCAATCTGGCTTCACGTCTTTATTGGGAATCCTCTTGTGAACACTGCCTTTCGGCTGCTGCGTACGCCACTCGACGCGAACTCCGTAGCCGAATCCATCATAGTTTATCCCAGGAATGCGCGGTCGCGGCTTCTGGCTTGGTCTTATATGAGCGCGAACGCGATACTTTACGCCTTCGTCACAGGCAATTTCACGGATCGGCAGATGCCAGGCACGTTCACTGTAAATATATTTGACGGCATCATTCGTCGTGGCGACGGCCAAGGAACATCCCTTCCCCGGCGGCGTCCATTTGACCAGAGACTGAAAGTCTGCAATCAGCGGAAGGTGCCGCCCACGCCAATTCTCCGCCAACTGAATTGGGTGCTTGCGCTTGCCCGCCTCGGCGATGTGGGCGAATAGGTCTTCCGCAACGGGTTTGAGTTTTTCCATGCCCGCAACGTGCGGGGCAACATCCTCCGCCGCCCAGACGCGCCTGAAGTTGTCGCCGTAGAGCCGCGCGAGGCGCACCATGATCGGAGCGAACTCCGCCATGCGGACGTTGAAGAGTCGCGTCGCGTCGTCCGCGACCGCCTTCTCTCCTTCTCGGAGCGTCGCATATAGACCGTCAAGAATCTCGTCCGTGAGCTGGGGGATGACCTGCGTGTAGATGCCCCCTTGGACATGGTCGAGGTCGGGCATCGCGTCAGCGTCCATCGGAACGCCCATTGCGGCGTAGAGGTCGTCGATGTACTTCCGCACATACGGTGCCGCCGCGCCGTAGAAGCCCTTCAGGAACTTGTCGAGAAGCGGCTCGACGGGCTGATCTGGATTCCACATCAGCTTCGACTGGATGTAGCACTTCAGTTCCGCGAGATCGGCGTGGTAGCTGTCTCCGCAGCACTGCGTATTTAGGAGCATGGCGTGGCAGTCGCGGTAGAGGCGGATGTGCGACCCGTAAGAAAAGAGGTCGGGAAACGGGTAGAGGTAGTAGGTGAAGCACGTGCCGTACTGGCGGATCGAGAGCTTGTCGCAGACCGCCCCCCATCCCTTCAAGTCCTCGTAGAACGCCTTTGTGCGCGGATCGGCCGCCTTTTCGAATGGCATCGCAAAGCCGCACTCGAACGCGCAAAGCTGCACCATGACGTTGTGACGCGCCTTCGTGATCTTAGGCGGCCTACGCGACCACTGGTAAGCGTGGGTCGCAATGATGACATCGGGAAACTCCTTCTCGATTTCCTCTGCGACCGCGTTGGCGAAGCGGAGGTTAGGTCCGGATGGCGACCCTTCCTCCTTCGTCGCCGCCGCGCACTTCGCGCACTGGCACCAGTTGCCCCAGTCGTTCTGGCCGATGGAGGCCACAAGAAGCAGATCCGGCTCGCACTTCACCTTTCGCAGCCGTTCCTTCAAACGCTCGACGAGGAACCCGCGCATCTCGTCGTTCGACCAGCAGAGCTGCGTCCGCTCGCCGACGCGAACGCCACGCACTTCGCTGAACCACTCCGGGTGCGTCGCGAAGTGTTCCTTCGCAGGCACAAGCGTGTTGAAGCCGTTGTCCGCGTAGAGGCCCGGGGCGAAGCGAACGGACGTGCCGCCGCAAAGCGGCATTCCCGCATGGGCCCAGCCGTTCAGCCGCATCTTCGCCGCGAAGGCGCCTTTGTCCTTCTCGCGCGCATGCCGCCAGTTGGTCGAGCGGTACGCGAAGACCGGCGCGTCGGAGAAGTCGATGTCGTCCGGCACGGCGAAGATCTCGCGCTCCGGCACCTCCTCGCACCACGGCGCGTACCAGTCGCACCCTCCGAAACGCTCAAGAAGCTCGTAGACGCCGTAGAGGACGCCGCGCGGGCCGCCTGAAATGCTAAGACGATTTCCTTTTGCCTTGATGCTGAACTTGTCAGCATCGCTCGGCGAAGCAGATTTGCAACGGTCAATGGCAATCGCCTTGCCACCAACAGCGTTGGTCGTGATGTCAAGAGCGACGCCCGTCATCCTCTTCGTGTACTTCCGCAGCTCTTCCGCAGCATATTTCTCCGTCACGCCCGCGCCAGACGACACGACTATCGCACAGTCAGCGGCCTGGCCGCGCGCTGCGATGACGAATTCGCCGCCACACGCGGCGGTCGTCGTAAATGCGGCGACCGCCGAAAGCAATAAGCCGAAAGACATTTTAATGCCAATCACGGAATCACAAGACCTTCTTCCTCGACAGCACGACAGCCTATCATCGGCAGCATTGTTTTGTCGTTTTCGCCGCGTTCTCACGGGATGACGACCGCGAGGCGGACGGTGACCCTATCCGTATTCTCGTTTACCACCTGATGATTCCCGATCCAGGTCGAACATGCCGCCGCATCGTTGCCATAGTACCCGCCAAGACGGTATTTCCCAGTGCCGCTCGCAGCGCCAACCGGATCCCAGACAGGAGTTGTGGCTGCCGTAGAATTCCAGTCGAGACACCACTCAAAAGCATTGCCGTGCATATCGTACAATCCCCAGTTGTTCGGGTCCTTGAGACCAACTTCATGGAGTGCACTTCCCGAGTTTCCGGAGTACCAGCCAACTTTGGCAAGTCCAGCGGCGTCGCTGGTGCCGTTGTTGTAGGCAGTTGACGTGCCGGCTGCACACGCGAACCTCCACTCGGCTTCCGTAGGCATGTCTACTTGAATGCCACCAAGATTGTTGCGGTACGCCGCCAAATCCTTTTTGCTGGCAGCGCCCGCATCCGAACCTGAGGGTAATGCATGCCCACTCTCCGGCCAAGTGGACCACCCGCGGAAATTATACCACCGCTGCACGAATGGTTTCTTATTGGTTGATGATGACCCAGTCATCCTGCTGTGTTGCGCGCCAGTCGTCTCGAATACCGCCATATAGTAGTCATACGAAAGGGTTACGTAGTGGTTTGACATCTTCCACGTCACGCCCTTGGCGGGGATGCGGCGGAAGACGAGGCGGTCGGTCTTGTAGAGGTCGTTCGTGACGGTGCCGGGAATCTGTCCCGCATTCGGGTAGTAACGGTCAGCCATGCGGTCGGCCGGGTGCGTGAGGTCGATGACCCAGTAGGCGGGCGGAGCGTTGGTCGCCCAGGCCGTAATTTCGACGCGCACATTTTCGGGATCGATCCGCATTTCAGGAAGGCCCTCTTCAGTCGGATTCCATAGAATGCAGTGCTTGTAGTCTTGGGTATGCGCGACAATCTTGTTGACATCGCCGGAAAGCGTGGTCAAATGCTCGCCGCCGATGGACGCCCACTTCGTCTCGGCGTTTTCAACGTAGTTCGTCTGCACGTCGACCGTGACGATGGCAAGCTCCGTGTCCCCCGAGGACGCCGGATTCATCGTGTAGCCGATGACGACTGTCTTGCCTCCGTCCTGCCGTGCGGAGATGGAGGACTGGTCGATCACCGGGACTGCCGCGTAGGCGGCTGAGGCGAACATTGCGACTGCGAATGTAATCTGTTTCATTTTGTTGATCCTTTTATGTTGTCAGCGGAAAAGAAGTACGAAACCCCTGAAAAAGGTTCTCATGGCGGTCTGGAAGTTGGCAAACCACACCCTCTTCGCGGGGAACGAGTCGATTGCGGATGCAGACGAAAGCGTGACCGTCTGCTCGCCTGCAATTGGCGACGGCTCAACGACATAGAACGCACTTTCCGCTGTAGCCGATGGAATAAGCGATGGATCTGCCTCCCACTCCTCTTGTGTGATTGCAGACGCCGACAACGCACCTGCCGAAAGCGCAACGGCAAGCCCCCGCAAGACGGCATTACCTGTTTTCATTGTGCATAGCCCTTTTTATTGCTGCTGGACGGTTTCGCCTTGCGCGGCGGGAGTCTCCAGCGAACCCAGCCGTGCGGCAAATGAGGCGACACTACCCCATTTGGCGACAATATTATACCACACCCCGCCTCGGAAAAGATTTCCTTTAGGCAAATAAAAACATTCTCAATTGGAAACAGAGGGAGGAGAGGGTCAATTAGAAAATCACTCGTCACACCATTGGCAGGTCGGGAAGCAGATGCAAGACCTCGTTCCAATAGAAATACGCCTCCAGTGCATTGGCTTTCTTCAACTTGTCCAGCACAAGGAACTGTCCAGACATTCTGTTTGCGACAAGCTTCTCAATCACATCCTTACTGCCCGAATAGCGCGTAACCGACCTTTTCCGTCTCAGTAGCAAAGCCGCTAAATATGCGGCCTTAGCTGCAGCAGTCTTCGCTTCAATGACGCCAAACCTCCCGCCATTGATGAGATCGCCGTGCATCTTGTCGATTCCGCTCCTGATCAGTCGTTCATAGTTGGAATCGAGCTTCCTGCGCCGTATGTCAAATGTCGTAATGTCAAATGCAGTCTTTACGATATCATTTAGCACGGATTCTGGAACGCCTTTTACATTCTTGTATTCGGCTTCCAGCCGAACCACATCCAAGAATGTTGTCCGAAAGACACCAAAATCGGAAAAACACCCAAATAGCTGCGCTACGTCAAATAGCTGCTTGAACACCTGATGGGCAGAGTCTTCCATTCGTCGCGGACTGGCAAACGGGACACCTGTCGTGTTTGGCGCAAACGCAGTCAACTTGTCGCCAAGCAATGCGTCAATATTTGGGATTCGTACCTTTGACTTGGCGCCTTCCAACAGAAGAAACGGACAATCAATCTCGACCTCTCGGGTGTTCCTCATGGCTATTCCGCATGCCTCCTCCACAACGTCCAGCAAGACGTAATGCGGAGTAGCCGTCGAGCCGTATTTTCCGCGATAGAACACTTTGTAATGGCGACGCGTCGGCGGTTCCGAGTCAGACTCCCGGACATCGTTCTCCCACCGTGTGAACGGCGGATGCCTGACCCATTCCTTCATCTCGCTTTCAAACTTGTCCTTTGGCACTTGGCAGACTATGTCAATATCTACAGAGACCCGTTCGGGCTTGCCAAGAGCCAGAAGGAGCGAGGTTCCGCCTTTGAAGAGAAACGGCATGTCCGAAAGCGCCAATCGCTCAAGAAGAACGAAAGCATGCATCGTCCGTTCGAGGACGGCGGGATCCGCCATCTTCATGCGCTTGAATTCTGCCTCGATGTGCTTCTTGCTCAGCGTGTCCTTCGCTATCATGGCAAACTCCCGAACTTCTTCTTCAATTGCCGGTAGAACTTCTTGACCGCATCATTCTCAATGCCCTCTGCAAACAGAGCATCACACAGGATGATCGTGTTCCGGCTTGCGAATCTTCGCCTGGAAATACGACGGAGAATAGATTGCGCATTTATCGAAAAACCCTGTATCGCACCACGCACGATCTCCTTATAGTCCCATTCATCGATGATCAATTCGGCTTCAGACGCTAAATCGACAAGGATCCCCTCAAGCGAGAGCGCTTTCCCGCTTTCATTCTCGTCATCACGCGTTATGGGGCGTATAACGAAATTCTCTGCCGTCTTCCGCTCGGACAGGAACGATGCCGCACTTGGATTGACAATCACCCGAGACTTTGGCCAAGTCGCTTCAAGTCTATCCCTAAGTTGCTCCATCACCGATCGGTCAATATACACGTACGTGTAAAACATTCCGGGGAGATGGTGGAAGAAATCCACCAGCTGATGAGTCGACCAGCATTTTGATTCTGCATAAGGGAACCATTCGCTCAGCTTTGCGGACAATGTATTTACTGGCGACACATAGTCAAACTTGCTCTTTTCGCAAATGGTCGACCAACCTCTCCCGGCAGATCGCATCAAGCCAGTTCTCCAAAGAGTGCTGACAAGATTTCGTGAAGAACCATAAGAAAGAAGAGTGCCATTTTTCTCGGCAAAGGTTCTGAACACTATGTTTGGAACATAGTGCCTTTCTTTGAACGCATTCTTGACGACGCTTTCCAGATCCTTGCTCGGCCTCATCGTCAAGAAGTGTAGCAAATTATTGTTTGAATGACAAGCGGCAACTTTTAGAAAAACTTGCTAACTGTCATGTTTATGCCCAAATCACACTTCCACGCCCTCTTTCATAAATTCATTGGAAATTGAGATTTTGACTTTATAAACCCTTGTCTCGCCGGGGGCAAGGGGCTTTGGTTCGCGCATCAGCGCCTCAAGGCACCAGAAACGGTGCCATTCGTCAGGAGCGAGCGTCTTGCAGATAGGGGTACGCTCGTCGCCGGGATTCCATATCCACCAAGAATCGGCATAAGGCGCATCGACTGTGTATGCGCGGCCACGCGCCAAATCGCAAAGGACATGTGCTTTGCCGTCCGCTGGAAATTTCGTGGTGTCGCCATTTGGACGCGGCAGAGCCCTTCCATCAACTGCGACTGCCAAGGCGTTGGAAACGGCAAAGTAGGGATGGATGCCAAAGGCCGATTCGTATGGCTCGTCGCCCGTGTTTGTCTCGTACAGGGCAATTTCCATCGTCGAAGGATCGACCATCGCCATCTTCGCCGTCAGACGAAACTTGTGCGGCCAGAGTTTCATGCTCTCGGCTGTCGATTCCGTGGCAAACTCCACGCCGTCATCGCCGAGTCGTCGCACAAGCCGCCATTCCATGTAGCGGACAAGGCCGTGGATCGGTAACCCTTCCCTGCGCCCGAACCACGGCCAGCAGACGGGAACGCCACCATGAACCTCGCGCCCCCAAGGAGTCGAGGCCGCCATGAAAAAAACTTCTTCCCCTTTTAGCGCAGCTGGTCGCCAACTCGTAGTCTGCGCTCCTACGCGACTTACGGCGAGCGTTCCGTTTGTGGACTGGCACTCTACACCGCCATGCGCCGCCAGCGCGAAGGACGCGACTACAGCGATCAACGACATTTGCTCACCCAAGAAGAAGATCGAGGTCTTCCTGCGTCGGGGCGCGACCGTATTCGCTGATTTCGTAAGTCTCCATGTATTTCGGAACGCGCCGACCGGGATAGCGCTCGCGCCAAGCGTCCGCAAAGCGCTCCGCGTCCGCGACCTTGCGAAACGCCCAATATTTGCGCAGATACGCATTGCGCTTCGCTATGTCGCTGCGGTCGCCAAGTGCCTTGACCTCGCCGGTCGTGCCTTTATCCCACGGAAGCCAGTCGTAGAACTGCGACACCTGCGCGTCGAGTCCGTCACACCACTTATCCATGTATTCGTCGACGTCGAACATGACATCAGGCCTCAGTTCGCGTGGATATGTAAAGAGGTCGCACATGTAGAGGACTACCGGCCTCAAGCGCATTGGCTTCACTTCCTCGCACCAATGCGGTACGCCGAGAAGGTAGCCCGCGTCCATCACGGCCTGTCCTGTGGCGCGGTGGTCGGCGTGGTAGTCGTTCGTGCGATGGGTGAAGATGAAGTCGGGCTCGTATTCGCGTATCTTCTTCGCCACGAGGCGGCGAACTTCGTCCGTCGGATAGAGGCCGCAGTCTGGATAGCCATAGATGTCGTAGCCGTCGAGTCCGAAGCGGCGAGCCGCTTCCTCGGTCTCGGCGCGGCGCACCTTCGCTATTTCCGCCGGGGGCAATCTGTGGTGGCCCATGCTGCCGTCAGTCACCGAGACGAACTTGACCTTGAAGCCGCGCTCCACGAGGCGGACAGTCGTGGCGCCGCAGATGATGTCCGCGTCGTCGGGGTGTGCGCCTATCACCATCACTCGCGGCGGACCGGGGCGCCTCGCCTCGTATTCAGAAGACTTGGGCGGACACGCGGCGGCGCGGCGGCGTGCAGGCGGCGGAGTTCCAGTCTCCCCAAAT
>Ga0310786_10009148_pt1 | contig 12620 bp, 7 predicted proteins | sample AusTroGonzalo_MG_FD_203881 | JGI IMG/M metagenome (GOLD analysis project Ga0310786, IMG submission 203881) | Bovine rumen microbial communities from tropical cattle in Woodstock, Queensland, Australia - Gonzalo_03 (v2) (version 2) | ecosystem: Host-associated > Mammals > Digestive system >...
CCATCAACGAACACACCTTTAATGGCTGCAGCGGCTTGACCTCATTGCATTTGCCGTCCAACTTGCAAAGCATTAATAACTACGCATTCCTAAACTGCAGCGGACTGTCGGACACACTGGTAATCCCTGAAAGCGTCACCTTTGGCGGATACCGTGTTTTTGCCGGGTGCACCAACCTCCCCGCCGTACATTTCAACGCCCTCAATTGCGCAACTTTCGGCGATTACACTTACTATGCGTTCCAATACTGCCCCAAATTGAAATACCTGGAAATAGGAGACAGTGTCCAGACTATTCCGGCATACATGTTTTATAACTGCTCATCCATCGCAATGATCCGTTCCTACGCAGTAACTCCTCCCACAGTCAACACCAATGCTTTCTACAATGTGCCCACAAACATTCCCGTGTTTGTGCCTTGTGGGAGCGGCCCCCAATATGCGCAGACGAACGGATGGAGCAACTTCACGTGGATTATTGCCAGCTCACCTTATACATTTGACGTGACGACCAACCATACGGAACACGGTTCCGTAACGGTGTCTCAGTACCCCAGCTGCACAAATCCTTCGGCCTCTTTTACAGCAGTGCCGGCAAGAGGTTATTTGTTCTCACATTGGAGTGACTTCAACACACAAAATCCCAGAACCATGTCGGTGACACAAAATACGATGTTGCGCGCAATTTTCCAAGTGCAATCGTTTGAATTGACTGCCACAAGTTCGAACAGCAGTTTCGGAACTGTTATTGGCAGTGGTTCGTATGACTACAATACATGGGTCACGATAGAAGCGGTGCCTAATAACCACTATCATTTCTTATACTGGAACGACGGAGTCACCAACAATCCACGATATGTACAAGTTTTGGACAATATATCGTACACGGCGTTTTTCGCTCCCGATACCCATAACATAACCGTGGCTTCTTCAGATGCACAGCAAGGAACTGTTACTGGTGGCGGTAGTTTTGCGTATGGTGCCAATACCGTCTTGACGGCAACAGCCAACAACCACTACCATTTCGTCCAATGGTCAGATGGCAGCATGGACAATCCGCATACCATCACAGTTACAAACGATGCGACATATACGGCTCAATTTGCACCTGACAATTATACTGTTTCTGTTTCGTCAGCAGATAACACTATGGGGAATGCCAGTGGTGGCGGAAGCTATGCCTACAACACCACTGCCCTATTGACGGCTACGCCTAACACCCACTATCATTTTGTGCAATGGCTGGATGGCAACACTGAAAACCCGCGCCTCATTACCGTAACAGAAAATGTATCATTCATAGCCCAGTTCGCCGCCGACGTGTACACAATCACGATCTTGTCAGCGGATAATGCCATGGGAACAGTATCTGGAGGCGGCAGTTTCATGTATAACGACACCGTTACCATTACTGCCATTGCAAACAATCATTATCATTTCAATCAGTGGTCAGACGGAAGCACTGTTAATCCGCGTACTATCACTGTAACAGGAGATGCCTCATATACGGCTCAATTTGCACCTGACAACTATACAGTGACCGTTTCATCAGCAGACAACAGCATGGGCAATGTAAGTGGCGGCGGAAGCTATGCCTATAACACCTCCGCTCTATTGACGGCTACGCCCAACGCCCACTATCATTTTGTGCAATGGTTAGATGGCAATACGGAGAATCCTCGCCTTGTTACGGTAACTGACAACATGTCTTTTATGGCACAGTTTGCCCCTGACATCTATTCCATTGTGGCAACACCTGCTGACTACACCATGGGCTCTGTCGCCGGAAGCGGAAACTATGAATACCTTTCCACAGCAACGTTGACAGCCACGCCAAACCAACACTATCACTTCACACAATGGACTGATAATAATATCGCCAATCCTCGAACAGTCACTGTGACTGGCGACAGCGCATTTACGGCACAATTCGCCCTTAACCACTATACGGTTACGGTATTGTCCTCTGATCACACGATGGGGGCTGTTTCGGGAGGCGGTGACTACGCTTACAATACTTCTGCCATCCTCACAGCCACAGCAAACGACCATTATCATTTCACACAATGGTCGGATGGCAATACGGTGAATCCTCGAACCATTACTGTGACGGGTGATATCAGTTTTACTGCGATGTATGCTCCTGATAATTATATAATAACGGTTTCCTCGGCAGATATTACGATGGGGAGTGTGAGTGGCGGTGGCAGCTATGCCTACAACACACCCGTCACCTTGACTGCCACTCCAAACAACCATTACCATTTTTCACAGTGGTCGGACGGCAGCACCGCCAATCCCAGAACTATTATTGTGTTAGGAGACAGTTCCTTCACAGCTCTTTTTGCTCCTGACAGCTATTTAGTAACCGTAATTTCCGCAGACAACAATATGGGTACAGTATCTGGTAGTGGAAGTTATGTTTTCAATAGCACAGCTACTCTATCAGCCACAGCAAATGCATTATATCATTTCACACAATGGTCAGACGGCGTGGTGGATAACCCGCGAACCATCACTGTTGTTAGTGATAGCGTCTTCACGGCACAATTCGCACCAAACAACTTTACCATTACGGTTGTCTCCTCTGATAATACTATGGGTACTGTGTCTGGCAGTGGTAGTTATGCATACAATGTCACTGCTGTTTTGATTGCAATAGCGAACACCCACTACCACTTCACTCAATGGTCGGATGGCAATACAGAGAATCCACGTGTTGTTACTGTAACCAGCAACGCCACCTATACGGCCCAATTCGCACCGGATAATTATACAGTGACAGTCGCATCAGCGGATAACAGCATGGGCTCTGTATTCGGTGGTGGCAGTTATCCCTACAATTCCACAGCCACATTAGTTGCTATGGCGAATTCTCATTACCATTTTACACAGTGGTCAGATGGCAATACGGAGAATCCTCGAACCATTACAGTAACTGAAAACACTTCCTATTTAGCACAATTTGCTGCAGATACATACACGATTACGGTATCGTCGGAGGACAATGTCGGGGGTACAGTTTCCAGCGGTGGTAGTTTCATATATAATGATACCGTTACCATAACAGCCACTGCCAACAACCATTATCATTTTTCCCAATGGACAGACGGAAGTACTGTTAATCCGCGTACTATCATCGTGACAGGAGACGCTTCATACACAGCCCAATTCGCACCCGACAATTATACCGTGACCGTCACATCAGCAGATAACACCATGGGCAATGTGAGCGGTAGTGGCTCATACGTCTATAATACGACCATCTCTTTGACTGCAACCGCAAATGCCCAATATCATTTCACGCAATGGTCGGACGGTGCGGTAGATAACCCACGAACTATCACTGTTGTTAGCGACAGTGTCTTCATTGCACAGTTCGCTCCTAATAGCTTAACAATAACCGTTGTTTCCTCCGATAACAATATGGGTACTGTGTCTGGAGGTGGTAATTATGCATATAATGCCACTGCTATATTGATAGCTATAGCAAACACCCATTACCACTTTACGCAATGGTCGGATGGCAGTACTGAGAATCCGCGTGTCATTACAGTAACCAGCAATGCCACCTACACAGCCCAATTCACACCCGACAATTATACGGTGACCGTCGCATCAGCGGATAACAGCATGGGGTCCGTATTCGGAGGTGGAAGTTATCCCTACAATTCCACAGCCACATTAGTTGCCATGGCCAACACCCATTACCATTTCACACAGTGGTCAGATGGCAGCACCGATAACCCACATACGGTTACAGTTGACGGAGATGCTTCATATTTGGCTCTATTTGCCCCTGACTACTACACTGTTACCGTGAATTCTTCCGACATCAATATGGGTGTTGCATCCGGAGGTGGAAGTTATGCATACAACTCAACAGTCTCTTTGACAGCTACGGCCAATAATCATTACCACTTCACGCAATGGTCGGATGGCAATACCGAAAATCCTCGAATAATCACTGTAACAGGCAATGTGACTTACACAGCCATGTTTGCGGAAGATCCCATGTTCAGTATCACAGTGTTGAGCGACAATGTAGAAATGGGGTCTGTAGATGGCGGTGGTAATTATTATCAAGGAGAACAGGCTTTGCTTGTTGCTTCTCCATCGGAGCATTATGTATTTAGCCATTGGAGTGATGGCAGTACTGAAAATCCCCGCACTATTACGGTTACAGAGAACGCAACTTATACGGCCTATTTTTCTGGCATGATGTATTACGTAAGTGTTTCATCTTCAGATCCTTCAGCTGGCTATGTCAGTGGTGAGGGATATTACGAATATGGTACTCAGGCTACCGTAACGGCCAACCCCTATGATGGTCATGCTTTTGTAAGCTGGAGTGACGGAAGCGAAGATAATCCTTACACATTTACTGTATTAGACAACATTTCTTTAACAGCTGAATTCACGGGTGTGGGCATTGACGAACACCATCAAGAATCCATCTCCATTCATGTAAATGGGCACCAGATTGCAATAGACGGGGCTGATGGTTATCCTGTTGTTCTATACGACCTTGCAGGAAAGGTTGTCGCCTCCTCTACAGATGCCAACAAAGGTCTTTACGTCTACGCTACCGGGTTATATTTACTCAGAATAGGAAAGCATAATGTTTATAAAGTTCTTATTCAAGATTGATCTGCATAATCATATAATCTACTACTTTAATTCCGTAAAATAATTTCAATTTTTCCTGTTGACAAACAAGCAAGTCATTGTTAATAAGTATTTTAGCAATAACTTGCTGTTCTCATATTTTTCCTGACTTCGTCACAAAAAAATCATTAAATTTATAATTTGCTCATAATGAGACATGTGATTTCGTCGAGGCACCCAAAATGGGTGTCCCGATGATTTTTTTGAGTATTTTTGCGGACAAATTATAAGTGATGTTTGTCCGGCAAAAAAAGAACAAGTCTGGTTCGACGAGCGTTGTCGTTGTCAGAAAGGATAATCATGAGATAGAAAGCAATAAGTACTCGGTAAACTACGTGTTTTGAGCGTGATACTTACCGAGCACTTACGAACAACGCATAATCAATTATGCTATTATGCGTTATAATCACAATTGCTTCCTCCATCGCAATCAGACGCAGCGTCACAGCCGCCTGCATCACAACAGAACTTTGTATGTGCTTGAGCACCAGCATCGCACGTACTGACATGGTCACAATTGTCACATCCCTCGACGCAGAACATTTTTCTGCCATTTGTGTTTAGGGCATAGAATTGCATTTTGCTAAAAATGAATTTTTTTTTCATAATTACATTTTTTTAGTTAATAATAAAATCATACTACCATTAATATAGTATACCTTTAATGAATAAGGTGTTAATTATATTTTCAAAATACACATTGTCCCTTGCTTCGTAATAGTGAACTAATTCTTCATATGTAGTTTCGTTGAAGGATGAACACAGGTTGTTGATAAAATCCAATAAAATAGAATTTACCATGAAATATGCATTATTATTCAAGTTGTAGACAAGATAAATATCGTCGTATTCTTTTCTAGTTCGATAATTAGTGTTTATCCTTATATTATTTGGGTGTTGAACGACCTTTTTTTGTTGAAATGGTTTTACATCACGGATTGGATTTGTCATCCAAATATCTTTCTCATTCCAACGTCCATAAGCCGCATAAGCATTTGTTCTACATCCTCCATTACAATAATCTATCCATAAGCATTCACAACAATCTTCGGGCAAATACTCGTCTGACCTCCAATTTTGTAAGTTATTATAAATATCTACAATACTTGTTGTAAGAATATTGCCGTAAGTGTCTGAATTGTGACCACAAGGACGAATATCACCGTTAGAAGATACCGATATGGAAATTTTCCCTGCTTGGCATCTTCTTTTTAGGAATGGATAGTTGGCTTTAAGAACATTTTTAGGCAAACAACACTTTGGCAGAGATTCCACAATGTCTATTTTCATGCCTAAATGCTTTTCTATGTAGAGCAGGTCTGAAACAACCTTTTGAACTTCGTTTATTGATAATGATAAATGAGGAAGTGGATAATCCATGTTCAAAGACATTGGCGTAGCGGCAAAGGAACTACAACCCATTTCATGGAGCTTTATGGCAGTTTCGACAATATTATTAATATTATCCTTTGTAACGACCATATTTACAGTATAATAAATACCTAATTTTGATAGTTTTTTTATGTTGTTTTCAAATTTTTGAAAATTATGAGTATTTGTTAGTTTGTTAAATTGTTTGGCATTTGAGGATGGGCAAGATGTTAGAATACTAACGGCTTTCTCTTTTAGAAAAAACGCGAGTTCATCATCCAAAAGAGTCAAATTTGTATTTAAAGAAACACGTATGTGGTTATTTGTGAACAAAGTAACAACTTTAATTAATAGTTCTCTCTTTATAAGAGGCTCTCCTCCTGTAACTACAACAGAAAAAATTCCTGATTCAACTAGCTTTTGGGCACTTGCCAAAACCACATCATCAGAACTCTCTACGAAAGGGCGTTTTTCAATATCAGGAGACAAAAGATAACAATGAACACAACGGTGGTTGCACCCATTAGTGATTTCAAATTGAGCTGTAAGAGGCCTTGACAGGTTTTTTGTTTCGTTCATCGTAATAACATCCTTTAATTTAGTATACTAATTTCACTTTTTACTTGTTGATAAACTAGCAAAACATCGTTAATAAGTGCTTAACGACGAATTGCCACTCTCGTATTTTACACCTATTATTGTGATTGTGAAAATACAACAAAAAAACAGAAGAAAAATACAATTGCAAAAATACAAAAAAAACTGCACAATGATGCTGATGCGTTATTTTTTTAATCTTGTCGTATCTTGTTGATAGCATGCAAGCTACGACATTCTTTAATAATTCCAATTTGAATTTTTTTCGTATTAGTACAGTTTAGATTCTGTAATAATGAACTCAGGTAAGTATGTTTTCTCCTACATAGTTGGCAATCTAAATCCGTTGTTTGCTTGGGCAAAGAAGTCTTATCGTAAAACTATACCGTCACCGAAATTACGACACTTGTCAGTGTCCCTGTTTGAAGAACCGACTTGAATGAACTATTAACTTCTCCTAATGAGTAACTCTGTTGCTTGAATTCAAACTTAATCCAAACTATGCCCATATTTGTCATATTTCCGACTAAGATCGTACGAGATATCAACATATAATATCTCCTCATATAAAAGAGTGCTGTGTAATTCCACCCAAGCTTTCCTTGCTTCAATACCGCCACTAATGATAGCCATCAATTCGTCATGCCGGATATACGTGGTCCACGTAAGATTATCTCTATAGCTTGAAAATTCTCCTTTATATGTACAATCAATATACATCTTACGGTAAACATCGTTATTCATAAGCAGAATTAATTAATCAAAAAGAGTTCTATAAATTCTTTTTCCCGTCTTAGTGCAAGCAGAACTCGTTAACCCACACCCCAACTTAATCACTTTGATGCTGCAAAAATACAATTTATTTCCCAATAATACGTATATGTTTTCACATATTTTCGAATAGCCTTCATCTGAAACAACATATTGACTGTTACGCTGTTAATGTGTACATTTTGCCTATTTAAATTTTCTTATCTATAACGATAACGTATAAAGTTCTTAGATTATTTCGTAATGATCGTCGCCACGCTTTGCAGCAAGTGGTCAAAAGGGAATCTTTTACCCGGACAGGTCTTGTTCGGTGCGAAGTCGCTGTGCCGGCGAAAGTGCGCCTTGGGGTAGGCGTTGCGCAACAGTGCTAGCAATTCAACTGCGGCTTGTTCTTGTTGTTTTGTGAGTTCTTCCTTGTCGAAATTGCCTTCAAAACAGATGCCAACCGATTCTCTGTTATGACCACGGGTGTGCGCCCCAACCGTGTTCCGAGGTCTGCCCTCGTACACTTCGCCATCTTTGGCAATAAAATAATGGTAACCAATGCCAGACCAGCCTTTGTTTTGATGCCATTTGTGGATGTCCTCCACAGAATGAGGAGAGGACACCTGCGAATGGTGCAGGATGATGGAAGTTGTGGTGTCGCGGAGCATCAAGGGCTCATTGAATTTCAAATTGGTGTGATGGAACATAGTCTTGTATTTTATTCATTTTTGACACTACAGGCGAACCCGATAGCATTACCTACACGAAGAGAACAGATGGATTTTTATACAGACACGATGTCATTCTTGTTTCTTAAAATCGTTGAATTGAAATTCGGCTCTCACTTATTTCGATGTTTCCTTTTTTTTAAGACTTCTGCCACCCATTCTATTGCAATAATTATCAAATATGTTATTGGAAGGATGAAGAAAACCATGGCAATTATGCTGATCCACGGCACCGAAACAGATACGAGAACAATAATTAAAGCTAAAAAGGCCAACAGGTGGGCGAAAAACATTGCTTTGAATTTGTCCTTGGATTGTCGATTTCTTAATAGATATTCGTATGAAGAATACAATACAATTCCATAAGTGATAGCAAGGAGAACACTAAATCCGCCAAATAACAGGATATGCTGCGAAACAGTACCCACATCATATCCCAAGTACATATTATGCCATACAACATAACTCATATAGCCGAATAGCACTTGCAGACATAGGGTAATTAAACCGGAAAGGATCCCCGTAAACCATTTCCATTTTCTTTGTCTCGTGAAACACAAAGTTAGAGATAGTACTAAATACGGCAGGAAATCAAACAAGGCTAAATACAGAAGCCAGTATGTGAAGCTATTATACTCATCAATAAGTTCCCATAATAATATGCTACCCGAATCCCTATATGTTAGAGATTCATGGGTTACACCAAATAAGCTGATTCTCCAGTAAGGATACTCCCCTTCTGCGGGCCAAGGAATACTAAAGCCAAATAAAAAACTCCATCCAATTATAACAGCAATAACAAGCAAATATAACACACAAAACCAGCCCCAATATGAGGAGAACGGAATCCTATCCTTTGCAAAATTTTCTGTCATACCTTCCTTTTTTTCTATGATTGCGTCATTTTTCATAATGATATGAATTAACGATACTTCTTTGATCTTTTCATGTTTTCCTAAACTCAGAGATACTAAAACATTATTGGTTCATTTCTCGTTGCTTCTTCGCTTAAAAAACGGGTCATATTAGGCAAAATGGTGTCGTAATAATATGCGGTGAGATGGCCATTCTCGTCCTTGTGAAGGCTGTGACCACCCCCATGACAAGTAATCAATTCGCTGCGCATGCCTAATGAAATCGCCTTGTCATGAATGGCCGCAGAACCATACATCGGATTAAAGACCCACTCGTTGAGAGGTTTCCCTTCCGTAATCCAGGTCTGCCCAGCTTCCGCAATAGGTTGCATCCAAGACGGAAACCGATCCGTCAACTCCGTGTCCAAGACATCATCAAAAGGGTATCCATAGCTATATGGAACAATATGGTCGTCATCGCCATGGATGGAAAGAATCGATGTCGATGTGGAATTCTTAATCATTTCCGTGGTGTGTACAGCTCCCCATAGATTGACTACTGCACTGATGTGAAACGGACGGTCAAGCCGACCACTGACAGCACCAATCGAACCAAGGTCGGTATTCAAACCCATACTGTTGACAAAACTCTGACAATCAATCCAATCTTCTTTACCAAACAAAGAGACGATTTTATTGATAGCACCTGTCACACCATTCACTTTCGATGAAACCCATTTTTTCGTTCCACCAGCAATCGAGGAGGGCGGACGATTCTCTTCCTGCATAAATGCCAGATTGAGAGCGGTAATGGCTCCGGCACTTGAACCAGCAGCGAAAATACGTGTTGTATCTATGCCGAATTCTTGTGCATTTTCTATAAGATAACAAACCGCAGCGTGAGCGTCTTGTAAAGCTCGGTAACCGGCTCGGTCAACATCAGCCGCCAATGGCTTGAAGCCCATACGATAGTTGATGGAAGCCACCACATATCCCCTTGAGGCAAAGTGATGACCCATTTCGCGATAACCCGCCGCCGTTCGTTTGTCATCATTATAGAAAGCTCCGCCGTGAATGAGAACAAGCAAAGGACGTGAACATGCTGTCGCTTTTTCCCTTGGATAATACAAATCCATATCAAGATTCAGCTTCCGAGTGGAGAGCAAATCCTTCGCTTTACGAAGATATATCTCTCCGAAATCCTCGTTCATGTCGGGATAGCTAGTCCAATACCCTTCCACTTCTGTAGCATAAATCCTTCCCAATTCTTCGGTCACAGCGTATATGGAATCCATATACGTGACTTTACCCTGGTTAAGTCCATTATATGACTTGTCCTTTCCTGTTTTTGCAAGCCCTATTTTACTACAAGCAGATAATAACAGTAAAAGGGATAACAGCACTAAAAGAGATAATTTTTTCATGTTGATTTTTTGAAATTTGAAAAAGTAAAATAATGATATATACTAATCCTTTTACAACACTGGGCCACAGACGTGCAAAGGTTCGGGAAAGACTAATTGTCATTCCCGATAAGGCAAGATTTCCCCTTTCTGATTGACAATCACAGCCTTCATTTCCGTTTGGCAAGAGAAATAGCCGTCGCCAAGATAATGGATATTTTCCCACAGCGGTGGTATTATTACACGGTAATTTTGGTCGAACACCCCATACAAATTATTCATGCTGAACCTTTTATATCCGGAATCCTTGTTCGGTTTCTCGGGCTCGCGGAAACTTTCGATCGTGGCGTATGCCTCGTCGTATTCATTACTGTAGTCGTCCAGCAGCAAGGTGGTGATGACGCGCAGCGATGAATCCACCAAGTAGCGCCGGTCGCCTTCCCTATAGTACACGCCCACCTCTGTCAACTTGATCTCATCCTTGTCGGCGAGCAGACAGCGCATGTCGCAGGCGTCATACAGCGACTCCTTCCAATCCTCCGACTCCTTGGCCATTGTGGTGATGTAACGGCCGTCCTGGACATTGATTCTTTCCAAGCCCTGCAGCAACACCTTGCCGTTGGTATCGATAAGGCATTGGCCGTCGGTGGCGGAAATCACGCAATACGGCCCCTCGAACTGAACGTACTCATCATCTGCGGACGTTATGGTGTAACGGGCCTCGAAAGCGGGTTCGCCGGAATGCAGATTCACAAAATAGAGCTGGGTTTGGTCTTCGACGCAGGCCGCGACCCCGCGGTCGTCGGGATAATAGATGCAATCACACGTCACCCTCGCCAGTGTTTCCAAGGAGATGGCCGTTTCCTTGTGGTCCTTCCGGATAAAATGGATGATGCGCCTGTCAGCCCAAAAATCAGGGTCGTAATCGAAGCGTTCCGAGAACTTGCGGTGCTTGTCCGCCCACCGCAGCTGGTAGTCGTCATTGCCGTATTGCACCAAATCGAGTTTTTCCGTGATGTGCTCGCGGGATTCCACGTGGTAGCGTTTATACACTTTCTTCGCGCCCGACCAGATGAAGTAGCCCAGGGTCACCAGCACCGCCAGCCCGAAAAGGATCTGGAAAGTCTCCTTCAGCCAGTGCTTTGCCTTCGAGGGAGCTTGGGGTTCGGATTGGTCTTCGGCAGGCTTGTTAGTTTGTTCCGAAGGCTCTTGTTTTTTCATTTCTTCTGTTGTTGTACACATATTGTTGATATTTAAAATTTGACGCGGCAAACATACAAGAAATGCATATTCTCTGTATAGCGTATGAATAGCGTATGAAAATATATTAATCGGGTCATCGCATAAACGATTGGCTTATGGCAACTCCTATGTCCATTTTTTTCTTATTTTTGCGATTTTGTTTCTAACTACCTGTATCGAAACCCTTACCAAATTTAATAAATACTATTATGGCCAAAATTATTGTTTGCTGGAATAACAATGCCTTCGCTGAAGAACTCAAAAAAAAACAAGGAGAGGACATCTTCGTTTGCACTAAAATGGAAGACCTAAAGAAACACATAATCAAAAATGCGAACCTTTTTGTCGTGCTATGCGAATTGGAATGGGATCATACTTCTTCCGGATATCTTTTACGAGAGTTCAGGGGTGTGTCGCTGGTTCAACAATATATACGGGCGGAACTGGGGTTGAAAACCCCCGTGGTGTTTGTCTCCTTCCTCGCACCCGAAAAACTTGTAAAGTTCAAAGAAGACACAGATATCGTAATGACTCCTGCTTTGCAACATGCGTTCCTGCAACTGCCTGCTGGCAACCCAACAATATTTTTGAGGGATCTTTATGATTACTTGCCTTCTAGTACTAATGACAAAGCCATGAAAGAAATGAACGACAGGGATTTGGCTTACACGAGAATGTTTTATTGCGACTTGAACGGCATGCTTCGACGAATTCACCACGCAATCAATAATATCAATGAAGTAAATGAAAGTGTTGAAGATTACCGTAAGAAATATAAAGATCAAATCAAGCAGATAAAGTACATCATCGAACATCATTTCCTGGCAGATAAAAATGAATTGGTAGATGAACTGTCTAAACAAAACGATTTGCATACTTTTTGCCAAAAACTGCTAGACAATTGGGATTCCAAACAAACAGATACGAGTGTTTCTAACACAGTTAGGTCAAAATTAAAAATATTGTATTTTGAGGATAGCGTTGACGATGAAAAAGTAATAC
>Ga0310786_10009149_pt1 | contig 12619 bp, 11 predicted proteins | sample AusTroGonzalo_MG_FD_203881 | JGI IMG/M metagenome (GOLD analysis project Ga0310786, IMG submission 203881) | Bovine rumen microbial communities from tropical cattle in Woodstock, Queensland, Australia - Gonzalo_03 (v2) (version 2) | ecosystem: Host-associated > Mammals > Digestive system >...
ATAAAGCGCGCGAAGGCGGCGCATCCCGCGCTCGCCTGCATCCTCATAACGGCGTTCGGGGAGATAGAGCTGGCCGTCGGCGCGATGAAAGAGGGCGCGGACGATTTTCTGACGAAACCGGTCACGGACATCGGCCAGATGGAGATGCGTGTCGCGAAGGCGATCGAACGCAACGCGCTCTCGCGGAAGGTGGAGGAGCTCGAGCGCGAAGTCGGCGAGCGGCGCGGCATCGACACGTTCACGGGGCGGTCCGAAGTCATGCAGAACGTCTACCGCCTCATACGCCAGGCGGCGAAATCGAACGCGACGGTCCTCGTCGAGGGGCCTTCCGGGACCGGCAAGGAACTGGTTGCGAAGGCCCTACACGACCTCTCGCCGCGCGCGAAGGGTCCGTTCGTCGCCGTCGAGTGCGCGGCGCTCTCGCCGACGCTCATCGAGTCCGAGCTCTTCGGCCACGAGAAAGGGTCCTTCACGGGCGCGGACAGACAGAAGATAGGGCGTTTCGAAGCGGCGGACGGCGGGACGCTGTTTCTCGACGAGATAACCGAAATCGACCTCGCGACGCAGGTCAAGCTCCTGCGCGCGCTCGAAAGCCGCCGCATCCAGCGCGTCGGCGGGACGGAGGAGATTCCGGTGGATTTCCGCCTCGTCGCGGCGACGAACCGGAATCTCGCGGAATACGTCGCGGAGGGCAAGTTCCGCGAAGACCTCTACTACCGCCTCAACGTCATCGACATCCACATGCCGGCGCTGAAGGACCGCCCCGGCGACGTCGCCCTTCTCGCGTCGAAGTTCCTGCGCGAATTCTCGCGCGAAAACGGCGGCGCCGTGACCGGCATGGACGCCCGCGCGGCGAAGGCGCTGGAGGACTACGACTGGCCCGGCAACGTAAGGCAGCTCAGGAACGTCGTCGAGAAGATGGTCGTCCTCTCCGCGGGCGGAAAGCTCACGATCGACGACGTGCCCGTCGAGATCAGGTCGAAGACGGAATTCCCGAAGGCCGGCGACACCGCACAGAGAGCCGCCGCCGGTCCCGGCGGGACGCCGCCCCCAATCCACGGACCCGCCGCGGCGGCCTCGCTGGCCGACACCGAGAAGTCCGCGATACTCGAAGCGATCGCGTCGTGCGGCGGCAACAAGACCGAGGCTGCCGCGAGACTCGGGGTGTCGCGGCGGACCCTCCACAGGAAACTCAAGAAATGGGGTGGATCATGACGTTCTGTTCCGTTCTCGCGGCGGCGGTTTCGTTCCTGCCGTTTTTCGAATCCCGCAACGCGGGGGTGAACGCAATGCTGCGTCCGCCGCCGCCTCCGCCGCCTGGCGCGCAGGCCGCGTCCGCACCCGCGCCCGCGACGCGTCCGCCGCTCGAAGCCGCCGCGAAATGCCCGGCGTGCGAGGGCGCCGGGGAACTTCTCCTCGTCGAGCCGAACTTCGGACAGGCCGACGGGCGCATAGGCCGGGCGCGCGAGGTGCGCAAGAGGTGCCCGCTCTGCGGCGGACGCAGGTTCATCGAAGGCTATATCGACCCCGGCGAGGCGGCGATGCAGGCCTCTCGCGATTTCGAGGCGTACTCCGCCGCGCATCTCGCGCGCGGCGAAGTCCCGCTCGGCGGCGCGTTCGTGCCGCGCGAGGTCTGCGACCATGCGGACAGGAAGATCCTCAAGCGCGCGGAGAAATCGTTCGGCGAGGCGTGCAAGAGATGCAACTGGACCGGCATCGAGCCGTGCAGGAAGTGCGACGGGCGCGGAATCCTCAAGTGCCCCGGCGCGGACTGCAAGGGCGGCTGGGCCGTCACGAAGACGACGACGAGCTACTCGCGCTCGCGTTCCGGAGGCAGGCACGGCATATCGTCGTACGGACACGGGTTCCACAGCGGCGGATCGCGCAACTACACGAGGAAAGAAACCAAGGTGACGGTGCAGCTGTGCCCGTCGTGCGGCGGCGCAAAATCGGTAATCTGCCCGGAGTGCTCGGGCAGGCGCGCCGCGACCTGCCGCAAATGCAGCGGTTCGGGAATGAAGAAGAAAGGTCTCTGAAAAGTGGGAGCGGAACTCAAGCCAGTAACGCCCAAGAACTTCCGGCTGCCCGGCATCGATCTCGTGTGCAAGATCGGCGAGGGCGGCATGTCGCAGGTCTGGAAGGCCGTCGCGGAGCAGAGCTCGGCGATCGTCGCCGTCAAGATACTCAACGGCGGCGCGGACGCGCCTGCGGCGGATGTCCAGCAGTTCAAGGCCGAGGAGCAGGCGATGGAGGAGATAGACCACCCCGGCATCGTGAAGAGCTACGGGCTCCAGAAGCACGACGGGTTCTGGTACTACGTGATGGAGTACGTGGACGGCTACAACTTCGGCTCGCTCCTCATGCGCAAGCAGCACCTCAAGGAGGAGGACTGCCTGCTCATCTGCGAGTCCGTCTCGTCCGCGCTCGACTACGCCTGGAACAACCACGGCATCGTCCACTGCGACATAAAGCCGGAGAACATCATGATCAACACCGACGGCGTCGTGAAGCTGACGGACCTCGGGCTGTGCTACACCTTCAAGGGGCTGGAGGGCGGAGTTCGCGAGGCGTCCCCGCACGTCCTCGGAACGCCGGCGTACATCTCCCCCGAGCAGGTCTACGGCGATCTGGAGCCGGACTGCCGCGCAGACATCTACTCGCTCGCCGCGTCGCTCTACCACCTCTCGACCGGACGCGTGCTCTTTCCGCACCTCGGCAACGAAGGCATGATGCGGGCGCACTGCGACGAGAATTCGCAGGCGAAGGATCCGCGGCTGTACCGTCCGGAGCTGTCCGAGGGGTTCTGCCAGATGCTCGAGGCGATGCTGGTCAAGAACCGCGACGAGAGGATCGGCGACTGGGCCGACGTGTACGCGATGTGCGGCGAGATCGAAAAGGGAACGGTGTTCAAGCCCCGCCAGGGCGGGCCCTCGTCGCTCGCGCTCGCGCCGGCGGAGGCTCTGCAAAACATCAGAAGGACATGGACAAGCTTTTCGTGATAGACATGATGCCCTTTCTCTACAAGGGGCATTTCGTATTCCTGTCGAATCCGCGCATCACGGCGACGGGGATCAACACCTCGGCCCTGCTGGGCCTGGCGAACGCGCTCTCATCGATGCTGAAGCGCGAGAAGCCCACCCACGCCGTCTTCGCGACGGATCCCGGCGGACCGACGTTCCGCCACCTGAAGTACCCTCCGTACAAGGCGCAGCGCCAGAAGATGCCCGAAGACCTCGCCGCGTCCATACCGTACGCATTCGAGCTCGCTGACGCGCTCGGAATCCCCGTGCTCAGGGTGGACGGCTTCGAGGCGGACGACGTCATGGGCACGATCGCGGTCAAGGCGGCGGCGGCGGGTTTCGACACGTATCTCGCGACGCCCGACAAGGACGCCGCCCAGCTCGCGAGGCCGGGCGTCAAGCTGTACCGTCCGCCGCGCGCCGGCGGCGACCCGGAGATATTCGACGAGGCGGCGGTCTGCGCGAAGTGGGGGCTCAAGTCCCCCTCCCAGATGATCGACTATCTCGCCATGGCGGGCGACGCGTCGGACAACATTCCCGGCATCAAGGGAGTCGGGGAGAAGACGGCGGCGGACCTGCTCGCGAAATTCGGCAGCGTCGAGGCCGTCGTCGACAACGTCGCGAAGATCAAGGGCAAACTCGCCGAAAAGGTATTCGCCTCCCGCGACGACGCGATCCTCTCGAAGTTCCTCGCGACGATCAGGACGGACGTGCCGATCGAGCCGGACTGGGAGTCGTACCGTCTGCGCGCGCCCGACCCCGTGAAGCTCGCCGCCGTCTGCGCGAAGTTCGAGCTGAACCGCTTCGCGAGGGACATCGGCGCGGAGGCGGCCGAAGCCGCGAAGGAAGAGCGCAAAACGGCCACGATCGCCACGACGCCGCACGACTACAGGCTCGTCGACACCGAGGACGCAGCGAGGGCCCTCCTCGCCGAACTGCAGAAGGCGGACCGCATCGCGTTCGACACCGAAACGGCGGGGTTCGACGGCGGCGACCCCACGGACGCGCACCGCTGCAAGATGGTCGGCTTCTCGTTCGCGACGGCGCCGGGCCGGGCCTGGTACGTTACGGCAGACCTCATCGACGTATTCCGCCCGCTCTTCGCAGACCCGTCGAAGACGTTCGTCGGGCACAACGTGAAGTTCGACAGGTCCGTCCTGCTCCGGTACGGCATAGGATTCGCCTCGACGCCGCGCGACACGATGCTCGAAGACTACGTCCTCGACGCGGCGGCGCGGCACAAGATGGACGCCGTCTCCGAACGCGTGCTCGGCTACAGCCCGATTCCGATCGAAGCGCTGATAGGCGACAGGGAACGCGGCAGGGAGCAGCGGTCGATGGACGGGCTCAAACCTTCCGAGATCCTGGACTACGCGGCGGAGGACGCGGACGTCACCCTGCGCCTCGACGACGCGCTGCGTCCGCTCGCCGAAAAGGCCGGGGCCCTGCGCGCGCTGGAGGAGTCCGAAGAGCCGCTCGTTAAGATCCTGATCGAAATGGAGCGCGAAGGCGTGAAAATCGACGCGGCCGCGCTGAGGGAGTACGGGCGGGAGCTCGACCGCGAAATGCTAGGGCACGTCACGAAGATAATGTCGTACGCGGAGCCTGGCTTCAATCCCGACAGCCCGAAGCAGCTCGGCGCGCTTCTGTTCGAGAGGCTTGGGCTCCCCTCCGCCGGCGTGAAGAAAACGGCGTCGGGCCAGTACTCGACCGACGAAAAGACGCTCTCGAAACTCGCGGACGCGCATCCCGTCGTGGGCGAGATACTCGAGTACCGCGCCTGCGCGAAGCTCAAGTCCACCTACGCCGACAAGCTGCCCGCGCTGGCCGACGCCGACGGACGGGTCCACACGACGTTTTCGCAGTCGTTCACGGAGACGGGCCGGCTGAGCTCGTCCGACCCCAACCTCCAGAACATCCCGGTCCGCACGGAGCGCGGGCGGCGCATCAGAAAGGCGTTCGTGGCGAGGGACCCTGACCACCAGATACTTTCCGCCGACTACTCCCAGATAGAGCTGCGGCTGATGGCGGCGTTCTCCGGCGACACGGCGATGATCGAGGCGTTCAGGCGCGGCGAGGACATCCACCGCGACACGGCGAGCCGAGTCTACGGCGTGATGCCGGCGCTCGTCTCGGACGAACAGCGCTCGAAATGCAAGATGGTGAACTTCGGGATCATCTACGGGATATCCGCGTTCGGCCTGTCGCAGCGGCTGAAGATTCCCCGCAAAGAGGCGTCCGACCTGATCGACACGTACTTCGCGCTCTACCCGAAGGTCAGGGAATACATGGCGAAAGCCATCGCCGAGGCTCGCGAAAAGGGATACGCGACGACGGTCCTCGGCAGGCGGCGCACGTTGAGGGACATCAACTCGCGGAACGCCACGGCGCGGCAGGCGGCGGAGCGCGACGCGATAAACACGCCGATACAGGGCTCTGCGGCCGACCTCGTGAAAGTCGCGATGGTGCGCGTCGACAAGGCCCTCAAGGCTGCGGGGCTGCGGTCGAAGATGGTGCTCCAGATACACGACGAGCTCCTATTCGACGCGCCGCGCGGGGAAATCGAAACGCTGCGCGAAATCGTCCGCCGCGAAATGACCGGCGCGATGGATTTCCCCGTCCCGCTCGAGGTCGGCATAGGCGTGGGCGACAACTGGCTCGAAGCCCACTGAAACGGACACTGAAACGCAAACTCAAAAACGGAAAGCAACATGGGAAAGCACATCATGGCTATCGGAACGGCGGCGCTGGCCGCATCGACCGCGTTCTGCGGCGGCGTGGACCGCGAATTCCTCAAGGGCCTGCTCGAAATCCCGAGCCAGACCGGCGACAAGGCGCAGATCCTGCGGGCGGTAGACTACACGCGCGACTGGCTCGCCGCGCGCGGCGCGTACTGCTCGGTGGAGACGAACTCCGTCGGGCTCGCGGGGCTGTACGCCTCGACTACGCCCGGCAAGAGGCACGACTACCTCTTCGTCTCCCACCTCGACGTGGTGCCCGCGCCGCCGGCGATGTTCAAGATGCGCATCGAGGGCGACAGGTTCTTCGCGCGGGGCGCGTGCGACACCAAGGGCAACGCCGCGATGATGGCGCAGGTGGTGGCCAATCTCGCCGGGAAGGCTTCCGTCGCGCTGTTCCTCGCCACGGACGAGGAAGGCGGCGGCGGATCGACGGGGACGCCGCAGACGATGATAGACCGCGGCTACCTGCCCAACAAGCTCGTCATCGTCGGCGACACCGCCGGCGAGGAGCCGGGACAGCTCTTCACTGCGGAAAAGGGCCACGCGCACATCGACTTCGTCGCGCACGGCAAGGGCGGGCACTCGTCGCGCCCGTGGGCGATAGACAACCCGGTCGCGAAGCTCTGCGCAGCCTATCTCAGGTTCAAGGAAGCGTGGGACCCGGACGCGGACCCGGACGACCACTGGCGCACCGTCCTCTCGCCCACGATCCTAAAGGCGAGCGACACCGCGAACGTCGTCGCCGACACCGCGACGATGCACTTCTCGTGCCGCTACATCTCGATCGCGGACTACAAGCGGGCGATAAAGGCGCTCACGGACGCCGCCGCCGGATACGACATCGACGTCATCTCTTCGCCGGGCCGGCTCCCCGTCGAGAACAGACCGGACGACCCCGAGATCGCATCGCTGCTCGCGGCGATGAACGCCGCCATCCCCGGCGGAATCAGGGAAGGCAAGATGAGCGCGGCCACAGACGCCTCCTACTACGCGCGTCTCGGCGTGCCGATCGTCATCGCGACCGCCGACGGCGGGGAGCCGCACTCGGCGCGCGAATGGGGATCCCTCTCCAGCCTCGACGCGTACGCCGATTTCTTCACGTCCTATCTCTCGTCCAGATAGGGCCGGGCGCGCGTCGCACTGGCGCGAGAGGCGCGGATATGCTATAATATGCGACGATGAAGGCGAAGACATTCATAGACAACGTGACGATTCTGGTCAGGTCCGGGCGCGGAGGCGACGGCGCGGCCACCATGCGGCGCGAGGCGCTCGTTGCGTTCGGCGGGCCGGACGGCGGCGACGGCGGACGCGGCGGCGACGTCGTCATGCGCGCCTCGGAGCACGTGACGTCCCTCCTGTCGCTGTTCTACGACCCCAAATGCTTCGCCGAAGACGGCGCCCCGGGGCAGAGCCGCAAGATGTTCGGGCGGCGCGGACGCGACCTCGTCGTCGACGTACCCCTCGGCACCGAGGTGTACGACGCCGACACGGGGCTCCTGGTCGCCGACATCACCGCGCGCGGACAGTCCGTCGTCGTCGCGAAAGGCGGTGCGGGAGGCTTCGGCAACGTCCATTTCAAGTCGTCCGTCAACCAGGCCCCTACGGAGCACACCCCCGGCGGCGAACCGGAGGAGCGGCGGCTGCGCCTGGAGCTGAAGACGATTGCGGACGCGGGGCTGCTCGGATTCCCCAACGCCGGCAAGAGTTCCCTTCTCGCCGCCCTCTCTTCCGCGACGCCCAAGATCGCGAACTACCCTTTCACGACTCTCAACCCGATGGTCGGCACTATCGTATACGGCGACTGGGCGAAGGTCACGATGGCGGACGTGCCCGGCATAATCGAAGGCGCGTCGAAAGGCGTGGGCCTCGGCCTCGAATTCCTCCGCCACCTCGAGCGCTCCAAGGTCCTCGTCTACGTGATAGACATCGCCGGCACTGACGCCCGCGACCCGTGGGACGACTACGAAATCCTGAAAAGGGAGATCGAGGAGTATTCCGCCGAAATGGCGGAGCGTCCGAGCGTAGTCGTCGCGAACAAGATGGACGCCGAAGGCGCGGCGGACGCGCTCGCGAAATTCCGCGAAAAGACCGGCACCGACCCGATACCCGTCTCGTGCGCGACGCGCGAGGGCCTGGACGCCTTCCGCGAAGCCCTCCGCAAGGCGGTCGATCCGGCGGTGACGTTCCACCACTCGCACGACGCGCGGCCCGCGAATCTCGAGGACATGCCGGACACGACCGGCGAGGAGATCCCGGCCGAGGCGCTGAAGTACGCGACGTTCCTGAAGCTCGAAAAGCCGAAGAAAAAGTCCCACCCGTCGCGCGGCAACATACACGCCTGACGGCGGCCAGGAGGCATGATGAACATCCTCGTCCTGAACGGACCCAACCTCAACCTTCTCGGAACGCGCGAACCCGAACTCTACGGGAGCCGCACGTACGCCGACCTCGTCCGCTACTGCACCGAGACCGCGGCCGCGTGCGGCGCGGCGGCGGAAGTCCGCCAGACCAACCACGAGGGGACTATCGTGGACTGGATACAGGAATCGCGCGGCAGGTTCGACGCGATAGTGCTCAACGCCGCCGCGTACACGCACACTTCCGTCGCGATACTCGACGCGATAAAGGCGGTCAAGGCGCGCGTCGCCGAAGTCCACCTCACCGAGCCTAAGGAGCGCGAGGGCTTCCGCCGCGTCTCGTACGTCGGCATGGCGGCGGAGGCGACCTTCTCGGGCCGCGGATTCGAATCGTACGGCGACGCGATAAGGCATTTCGCCGGAAAGGAATGATCCAATGCCGCTCTATTCATACGAAGCGAAAGATCCGTCGAAGGGATGCGAGAAGTGCCGCAACGGCTTCGACACGGTGCAGCCGCTCGCGGAGGCGCGCCTCGAGCGCTGCCCCGACTGCGGCGCGGAGATTTTCCGGGTGGTGAAGGCCCCCGCGCTCAGGCACTCGAAGACGGATCTGCACTACCGCGCGAAGCGCGCCGGGTTCAACTGCCTTAAGAAGGTCTCGAAAGGCGAATACGAAAAGATGTACTGACCGGAACGCCGGGGCGAAAGGAGATTCGGAATGAAGAAATGGAATGTGGCGTCCGTGCGAGCGTCGAAGGGAACCGCGAAGCTCGGCTGCTGCACCGCCTACGACGCGTGCTTCGCGAAGCTCGCCGACGAGGCGGGCGTGCCCATAGTGCTCGTCGGCGACTCGATGGGGATGACGGTGCTGGGCTATCCGACCACCCTTCCCGTGAAGATGGAGGAGACGCTTTCCGCCACGGCGGCCGTCGCGCGCGCAGTCACGGACGCGATGGTCGTCTCGGACATGCCGTTCGGCAGCTACCAGTGCGGCGACGACCTCGCGGTGGCGAACGCCGTGAAGTGCCTTCAGGCCGGGGCCGACGCGGTGAAGCTCGAGGGCGGCCGCCGCATCGCTCCGCTCGTGCGCCGTATGGTCGAGGCGGGGATTCCGGTACTCGGGCACGTCGGCATGACGCCGCAGAGCGTAAACGAATACGGCGGCTTCAAACGCCAGGGCACGACCCCAGAGGCCGCCGCCGCGGTCATGGAGGACGCGAAGGCCATCGACGCGGCCGGAGCGTTCGCGATCACGCTCGAATGCATCCCCGGCGAACTCGCCGCGTCCGTCACAAAGTCCGTGAAGGCCGTGACCGTAGGAATCGGCGCGGGGCCAAACTGCGACGCGCAGTGGCTCGTGATGCACGACCTCCTCGGGCTGAACGAGACTGTTCCGTCGTTCGTGAAGAAGTACGCCAATCTCGCCGGCGAGGTCCGCGGCGCGTTCGCCGCCTACGTCGCCGACGTGGCCGGCGGCCGGTTCCCGGCGTGAAGGCCGTTCTCCACGCGTGCTGCGGGCCGTGCGCGTCCGCGTGCGTCCCGCGCCTGAAGGCGGCCGGGCACGAGGTGGCGATGTTCTTCTCCAACTCCAACATCGACACGGCGGAGGAGTTCGAGCGCCGCCGCGCCGCAGCGGAGACGCTCGCGGCGGCGGAAGGCGTCCCGCTCGTCTGCGACGCATACGACCACGGAGCGTGGCTCCGCGATGTCGCGGCGGGATTCGAGGACGAGCCGGAGGGCGGCGAACGCTGCGCGAGGTGCTTCAGGTTCAACCTCGCGCGCGCCGCGCGTTTCGCGGACGAGGCTGGCGCGGACGCCTTCACGACGTCGCTGACGGTTTCGCCCCACAAGCGGAGCGCTTCGGTCTTCGCGGCGGGCGAGGCGGCGGCGCAAGGCTCCAGGGCCGCGTTTCTGCGCGAAGACTTCAAGAAGCGCGGCGGTTTTCTGGAATCCACGCGCCGCGCGGCCGCCCTCGGCCTATACCGCCAGAACTACTGCGGCTGCGAATTCTCGCGCCGGCCGGAACCGCCGGTATGTGCGCCCGGAGGGACTTGAACCCTCACGCCTTGCGGCACTGGAACCTAAATCCAGCGTGTCTGCCATTTCACCACGGGCGCGGAAAACCTTTGTCTGGGCCCCGGACTACTTGCCCAGCGATTTCTTGTGCGAGAAGAACGTCTTCACCCTCTCCGAAAACGCGCGGGCCTGCGGGAAGTTGTCGGTCGAGCACGACTTCTGGAACGCCTCGAGCGTTTCGCGCTGCTTCTTGCCGAGACCGACGGGAACCTCGAACACGATTTTCGCGTCGAGGTCTCCGGGCGGGCCGCCGCGGAGCGACACGACGCCCTTCCCGCGCAGGCGGAAGACTTTTCCGTTCGGCGTCCCGGGCGGGATTTTGAGCTGCGCGGCGCCGTGCGGCGTCGGCACCTCGACCGTTCCGCCGAGGGCGGCGAGCGCGGGCGAAACAGGGATCTCGACGCCGAGGTCGAGTCCGTCGCGCTCGAACATGTCGCTTTCGCGGATTCCGACGAGCACGTACAGGTCGCCGGGAGGTCCGCCGCGGAATCCGCCGCCGCCCTTGCCGGAAAGCCTCAGGCGGGAGCCGTCGTCGATGCCGGCCGGTATCTTGAGCGAGATGTGCTGCTGGGTGGGGATCTGCCCCGTTCCGCGGCAGCGGCGGCACGGATGCTCGATGATCGTTCCCTCGCCGCCGCACTTCGGGCACGTCTGGCGTATCTGGAATATTCCGCCGCCGGCGATCACCGCGCCGCGGCCGCCGCAGGTGCGGCAGGTCGTGCGCTGCGTCCCGGGCTCCGCGCCGGAACCGCGGCAGTCGGGGCATTCGAGCGGAACGGTTATGTCGATCGTCCTCTCGCTGCCGAAGACGGCCTCGTCGAAGTCGATCGCGAGGCGGAACGTCATGTCCTCGCCGCGGTGCGGCGCGTTCGGATCCTCGCGCTGTCCGCCGCCGAAGAAGTCCTCGAATCCGCCGAAGTGCCCGCCGCCGCGCATGCGCCCGCCGAAGAGGTCGCCGAAGGCGGCGAAGATGTCGTCCATGCTCATGCCGCCGCCGCCGAAGCCGCCGAAGCCCTGTCCGTTCACGCCGGCGTGCCCGAACTGGTCGTACTGCTGCCGCTTCTGCGGATCGTGCAGGACGTCGTACGCCTCGGCCGCCTCCTTGAACTTCTCCTCGGCGGCCTTGTCGCCGGGGTTGCGGTCGGGGTGGTACTTCATCGCGAGCTTGCGGTAGGCGGACTTTATCTCGTCGGCCGACGCGGTCTTCGAGACGCCGAGCACCTCGTAGTAGTCTCGCTTCTGGTCAGCCATTTGCGGCCTCCGTGCCGGCGCTCGCGCCGGATTCGCCGGATTGTCCGGGAGCCGTTCCGGCGGGTTTGTCCTCCGCCTTCGGCGGTTCGGCCGGCGCGGGGGCCGGTTCGGCGGGCGCGGGTTTGCCGGAGCTCACGACGACCTGCGCGGCGCGGAGGACTTTGCCCTTCAGCATCCAGCCGCGCTTCGCCTCGTTGGAGACCTTGCCTTCCTCGACGGTTTCGCTGGGGAGATGCGCGATGGCCTCCATCTTCTCGGTGTCGAACATCTCGCCGACAGAATCGAACGGCTCCGCGCCGTGGTTCTTGAGCGACGAGAGGAGCGAGCCGTAGACGAGCTTGACGCCCTTCACGAACGGATCCTCGGGGTCCTTCGCCGAAAGGATCGCGAGCGAGAGGTTGTCCACGGCGGGCAGGATGTCGCCGAGGATGTCGGCCTCGGCGTACCTGTAGGTGTCTTCCCTGTCGCGGGCGGAACGCTTCCTGTAGTTCTCGAAGTCGGCCTTCTCGTGCGCGTACAGGTTCTTCCAGTCCGGCTCCGCCGGCTTCTCGGGCTCGGCCGGTTTCTCCGGTTCCGCCGGCTTTTCCGGCCCGGCCGGCTTCCCGGCCGGTTCGGAGGTCGCGGCCGCCGCCTTTTCCTTTTCTTCGTTCTCTTCCAATTTTACGTACCTCTTGTGGCGTCTGTCTCTGCCGAACCGCATGGGATCAGGCCTTTATCTGCCCGGCCTTCGCGAGCATCTTCGCCTCGACGGACTGGATCTCGGCGAACCCCTGCGAACTGTGCGGGTTGAGCCCGTCCGACGCCTCCATGGAGCTGTCGGCCTCGTTGTAGATCGTGGCCTTGAGACCCTTGAGGGACTCGAAGAAGATGTTGCCCTTGTAGAGCCCGAGCGTCACCTCCGCCGTGGCCTTGTCGGCCCAGACCTGGATCGCGGCGCGCGCGGCCTGCGTAGCCGGGTCGAACCAGCGCCCGTCGTAGATCTGGTCCGCGACGAGCTTCGAGAGCTGCTGGAACAGCAGCGTCGAGCGGCGGTCCATGACGCCCTGGTAGACGTACGCGAGGGCGCGCGAGAGGACTTCCATGCCCGGAGCCTCGTATACGCCGCGGCTCTTCGTGCCGATGATGCGGTTCTCGAGCGCGTGCTTCATGCCGATGCCGTTCCTGCCGCCGATCT
>Ga0310786_10009150_pt1 | contig 12619 bp, 19 predicted proteins | sample AusTroGonzalo_MG_FD_203881 | JGI IMG/M metagenome (GOLD analysis project Ga0310786, IMG submission 203881) | Bovine rumen microbial communities from tropical cattle in Woodstock, Queensland, Australia - Gonzalo_03 (v2) (version 2) | ecosystem: Host-associated > Mammals > Digestive system >...
GAAGACATTCACAAATGGAATGGCGAAACTGCGAGCCGATTCAATACGGTACCGCCTGCAGCGCCGGAGGACATGCAGCTCAAGATTGAGCAGATGAAATCATTTCTTGGCAAGCAGACCTCGACTCAGGCCGGTATCAATCTGATGTACAAGCGTATGGCCAATACTATCAATGCAAAGTACGGTACTAACTTCACTTATCAGCAGATCATGAAGTATTACAGCTCGAATCAGAACGAAAAATGGTCGAACATGTTCGGATCCAAAACGGCCCTGAAGGTAATCGGCAATATTCAGAAGTCGGCCAAGAAGCTCAAGAAGGAAATATCCGATGAGGATAAGAAGAACATCATTATCGACAACATTGAGTCAAAAAAGGGGCAGTCGATGCTTGAGAAGAGAACTCTGCAGGCACTTAAGAGCAATGAACTAAGTTTGGAGGACTTATATTAAATCATGGGGCGTTCAAGAGATGAGGTCTTAAAGGTATTCCGGCGGAAGATTCAAGCCGTCCCGTACCGATTCTGTCACTATAAGCAGTTCGATTATGACATACTTAAGTATATTCCTTACATCTATACAGCCGGCCATGGTGAGCGCGTCAGTTATAACGACATTATCATCATGGCCGATACGGAAACTTCCAAGAAGAAGCCGGATATATATCACCCGGATGACAAGGGCGGTAAGTACGAAACATTCGAAAATCATGTAGTCGCATGGACTATAAGCTTACGGGCCTTTAATCACAATATCGTGACTCTGTACGGCCGTAAGCCAAGTAAGATGATAGAAACTATCAGCCGTATACATGAGCATATGGCCGGTACCAGAACCGTGATCTATTTTCATAACTTAGGTTACGATCACATCTTTCTTCGTAAGTTTGCTTACAAGTACTGGGGAGTGCCTGAGCATCAGCTTAATGTTAAGCCATACTATCCGATACTTATCCAGTATCAGAACGGCATCATGATTAAGGACAGCTTAATCCTTGCTCAGCGTAAGCTTGAAAAATGGGCCGATGACTTGGATGTTGAGCATAAGAAGGCGGTCGGCAGCTGGGACTATGATTTGTTTCGAAATCAAAATACTCCGCTTTCAGATGAAGAAAAGCATTACATAGAGTGTGATACGCTTGCCGGTGTTGAGTGCATTGATAAAACCCTGGAGGCGCTGCACAAGCGCATCTACTCGATACCGCTTACTGCAACAGGTATTCCCAGAGAGCAGACGCGCATCAGAGGCAAGAAAGAGCATGCGCGTGACTGGTTCCTGCAGCAGGCGCTTTCATATGTACAATATGTCAAATTTACGATGCTTTATCATGGCGGTTTTACACATGGTGACAGACATTATGTAAATACCATCATCCGAAACATGGTACAGTGCTTTGACTTCGCAAGCTCATATCCGTATACCATGTGTGCCTTTAAAATGCCGGCAGAGAAGTTTACACACATGGAGAATACTAACGTCGACTTTATTCTGTCCGAGATGAACGATTACGCCTTTGCATTTAAGTTCATTGCGGTGAATATCAGGCTTAAGGACGATAAGGAACCCATGCCGGCACTGCAGTTTAGTAAGTGCATTAAGGCCATCAATGCGATTCAGGATAACGGCCGAATCCTTGCAGCCAACTATGTAGAAATCTATCTTACAGAATACGACTTGGCTGTAATAGCCGATATCTACACATGGGATAAGCATATCTGCTGTGATGTCGAGTACGCAACGAAAGAATATCTTCCCAGATGGTTTACTGATTTCGTATACGAATGCTTCAAGGATAAAACGATGCTTAAGGGTCAGGATCCTGTGCTGTATTCTATCGCCAAGGCCAAGCTTAATTCACTCTACGGCATGTGCTGCATGAAGTCCATCAGAATGGACATACTTGAAAATTACGACACAGGCGAATTTGAGGAAGAGGAAGATGACTCTGAGGAAGCGTTGCAGGCGAAGTATGTGCAGTATGTCGAGAAGATTAATACCATTTTGCCGTATCAGATCGGAGTCTGGGTAACGGCCATTGCTTTTTACAACCTGCGGCAGCTGGTTAAGTGTTGCGCTCATCCTTACTACTCGGACACAGACTCATGTTACGGTTCCGGCTGGGATGAAGAAGCTGTAGCCCGGTACAATGAAGCATGTAAGGAAAAGCTTCGAGGCAATGATTACGGGCCTGTTATTCATAAGGGCAGGGAGTACTGGCTGGGCGTAGCCGAGACTGAAGGCGATGCAGACAAGTATACCGAGTTTCGTTACATGGGAGCCAAGCGTTACTGCGGTCGAAATCTTGAGACCGGGAAGCTTAAGATCACCGTCGCAGGTGTTCCAAAGAAGACCGGCGCAAAATGTCTGCATGACAACATTGAAGAGTTCTGTAAGGGAGCTGTCTTTGACGGTGCTACAACCGGGAAGACTACCCATTATTATTTTAATGTCGACGAAATATATATTGATGAAGCCGGCAATGAAACGGGCGATTCTATCAGCCTTACGCCCTGTGATTACCGGCTCGATACTATCAATGTATATGACTGGATGAGCATGTTTAATGAGGAGGTGCAGCTTATTGAGTACGATATCGATATTTGATGAAAAGTACGATGACGGATATTATCACATCGGAAAAGATGTCGAGGAGCATCCTGAGGCTACGATCTACATCATATGGTCGCGCCGTGGCCCCGGTAAAACATATGGCGGTTTACGCTATTCATATATAAAGGGAATCAAAACCATCTATATGAAGCGTACCAAGGTCGACGTGCAGACCATCTGCACATATACGGGAGACCCGGAGTTTGACCCGTCCCCATGGAAACCGCTTAACAGGGATTTCGGTACCAATGTTAAGCCCCAGATGGTAGACCGTGACTTAGGACTGGGAGCCTTTTACAACTGCGACAAGGATGATAAGCCGGTAGGGTCTCCGCTTTCCTATATTATGGCCCTTAACAAGGTTAAGTCCATTAAGGGTATGGACTTTACAGAAGCCGACTGGATAATATTTGATGAATTTATACCGCAGGCCGGGGAGATTGTGCGCTACGCTGAAGGCGAAATGCTTCTTGATTTCTACATGACCATAAACCGAGACCGCCAGAAGCGAGGCAGGCCACCGCTTAAGCTTATGCTTTTTGCAAATGCCGAGGACATAAGCACACCCATCACGAACGCCTTGGAGGTAGTCGATACAATGGCCGAGATGGGAGCCAAGCAGGAAAACGTGTATGAGGATAAGCTTAGGCGCATATTCTTCAGACACATATCCTTTGACGAGTTCCCCTTAACGGAAGCCGAGAAGGACGGCATGTACTACACCATGTACGGCACTGCATGGTGGGATAAAACATATGGAGGTGAGTTTTCCGGCAATGACTTTTCGAACGTGTGCGACATGTCAATTAAGCGATTCAGGTGCCTGTATCACCTGCACTATAGGAAGAATCACGACATCTACATTTACCTTAACCCCAATTCCGGGATGTACTACGTCACCACCAGTAAGGGGCAATTTATCAAAAGCTTCAACCTCGATAAAGAAAACGATCAGAAGCGATACTGGCTCGACATTGGAATAGATCTGCGCGCTGCCTGCATAGAAGACCGCATGAGGTTCAAGCGCTACAGCTTTTATGACTTGATAGTTAATTTTAAGAAGTTTTATGAGACGTAAGAAAGGAAGGTTTACATGGTTACATTTTCAGAGAGATTACAGATTGCACAGGCTTTTGGCCGATTTGTCAAGGATTCGAATGCGGTAAATGATTTTAAGCTCGACACTGATCCGTTGACTTTTATGGGATGGCTGGAGAGTGCCGGACTGCTTAACCCGGAAAACTGCAAAAAGTTCTTAGCAGCTGAAAAGCTGGGCGAATGTTTGACACACTTTAGCAGACGAAAGGATTGTACTTAAAAAAATACAACATGAGTTTCCCGGATGTGGTAAGGTATTCTCATAGGAGGTTCAGATCATGGAAAAAACAATGTTAAAAATTGAAGTCAAGAGCATCGGTGACGGGGAATACGAGACAATGCTTTATATTGCCGGCCCGGTATCCGATGTTCTCGGGTGTACCTGCGAAGCTATGTATAAGCTTAATGAGCAGGTTGACAGATGCAAGCCGGATGATATGCCGAAGAATTTCTTCTGGAATACCATCGTTGCATGCGTTGGAGAGCGAATGCTGAAGGAGTCGGAACGATGATAACCGGCAAAGACATTTTTGCAGCTGTAGGATTAATGCTTGCAATATTCTTGATTGGAGCAATCCTCGGGACTGCAATCGAAATCTGGGACGAATGGAGGTCAAAGAAATGATTAAATTACACACGATGTCTTATGACTTGATTATTACAGGTCAGTATGAAGATTCAAAAAGGCTGATAATTGCGCTTTGTGATTTGAAGGATCATGAAGCTGCAGTGATAGCTGCAGACATAACAAAGTTTATATTGAATCGTGATTACCAGCTTAGTCAAACTCGAAAACTGGAGGATACTGAAGATGAAAATCAATGAAAAAATCCCACTGACTTACATCAAGCTTAGTGAGCTTAACGCCGGAGATACATTTGAGTATCAAGGTTTATACTTCATCTTAACAGATTCCGGTTATGACGATTCACGTACCTGTGTCGGTCTTAAAGATGGATGCTTGACTTCAATTCAGACAACCATGAATGTAAAATCGGTATACATGGAAGGTGTTATCTATGAATCTTAATTTTGACTTCACTGCTCTTGTGGCAGCCGGTATCCTCTGTATCATCATTGCATACAGCTGGGGATATCACATCGGTTTTAAACGCGGATTCGACGGTGATCCGCTCTTTAAGAAAAAGGAGGAATAAACAAAAATGAGAGTTATTGAGTTCCGAGTAATTTGCGATTACGCACACAACCAGTATCAGGTAACAACTGCAGAGCATGACTTCAGTTCTTTTAACTGCATCTGCACATCTGTCAGCCAGCTTATGCTTAAGACATTCAGTATTACCCGGGATGTCAGACTCAAAGGCTGTAAGGCGGTGTTCTCTTATGAATAGGAACGCGCTTAAGTATGAACCGCACCCGGTATTAGTGAAAAGGGATGTTATAGAAGAATACAAGCAGCATTTCGTTGACTTAATAAAACGAAGCTGGGAGCCGGGAGGGTTTAACTACTTGGGAATGGCCTCGGAAGCGGAATATGTTCTTGAGTACCTTTTGGAGGTACCCGAGAGCGAAGTAACAAAGATTTTAAATGAGGCTTTAAAAGATGAGAGTAAGACCAATAATCGAGACGTGCCGAATCAGGAAGCAACTTAACCTTACCTGCTTCGGATGCGAGTATAGGGGCGAAACTTGTAAAGAGTTTAGTAAACTATTAGGAGTTGCAAGGCCGGGAGATAAATCGGCCTTGGTAGAACAAGGAGGAAAAATAAATGTTAATCAAAGGTAAGTTAATCACTTGTAAGAAAGAAGTTAAGGAATTTGAGAAGCGTTCGACGGAGGAAAAGCTTTGGATCACGATAGCTGAGGCTGAGCTTACAGATGAGCAGAAGGCAGAGCTTGAGGAAGCTTTCAAGGATGCCGGCAAGAAGTTCACTCCCGAATGGATCAAGAACTTTAACGGCTATGTTAATACAAGCACCCAGTTCGAGCTTGCTTACAGACTCGGCAAGAATATTCCGGCCGAGCTTAAGGAAAAGTACCCTGAAGAAGGTTCTGACGTATTACAGCTTATTAAAGACGGCTTCCCTTACATGGGCGCTGAAGTTAAGCTCTCTCTTCAGGTTAAGGAAGGCGCTGTATATCCCAACGCTATCAAGTTCTTATCTGAAGGCAGTGCGTTTAATCCTTTTGCAGAGTTTGATGACGATGATGAGGATTGAGAAGCGCAGCTTGTCAATCGGTTAAACAAACAATCTTTAAGTTTGTTTAACACTGGAAGAAGGATTAATGCTACAATGGAGGTGTAAGACCTCCATGACAGTAACAGCTGTCGATCTTACAAGATGAACCCCTATGCGGCTGCCGGTGAGTTGACACTTGCCGGCAGTTGTTCTATTATAAATTTACAAGAAGCTATACCCCATAGTCTTCCCAGGTATACCCCAATACCCCATTACGTATCAATGCAACATTCAACAGAAACAGTCCATTTGTAAAAGTGGGCTGTTTTTGTTATATTGAAGATGTAAACGTAAACCCTGTTTAACGGAGGTATTAGCATGGATATAGTAGACATCATTAAAGATTTAGTAAGTTCGGTAGGATTCCCCATCGTGGCATATTTACTTATGTACAAAGAGAATCAGAAGCTGACGGCCGTAATTGACAAGGTAGCCGACAACATCGCAGACAATAATCAGAGACTTGGCCGAATTGAAGACAAGCTCGGGATTAAGACAAAGGAGGAGTAATTATGTTTTCACCGTTATGTGAGTATATTAAGCAGTCCCCGTATCACTCCGGCAAACGTAAAAAGAAAGTTGACCGTCTTACGGTACATTGCTATGTAGGTCTTGTTGCGCTTCAAAGAAGTGTTGACGGTTTCTTTTCAAGACCCAAGACCAAAGAAGCATCATGTCAGTATACAATAAGCTTTGATGGACGTGTAGGCGGTGTGTGTGATGAAGATCTTCGCAGCTGGTGCAGCAGTTCTGAAGCAAACGATACAAGGGCCATTACAATCGAAGTTGCATCAGATAACACTTCTCCCTACAAGTTCCCGGATGCAGCATACAACAAGCTTCTTGATCTAACTGTTGACATCATGAATCGATACAACAAAAAGAAGCTTGTTTATATCGAAGATAAAGCTGCGGCACTTAAATATAAGCTTGCTGAAGATGAAATGCTTCTTACGCTGCATAAGTGGTTCTATCCCAAAAAAGCATGCCCCGGCCCTTGGTTTATCAACAAGATACCTGAATTTATCAACACGATTAACGAACGTTTAAACGGCTATGTTGAAGTGCCTCTTTATACAAAGCCTCATCCCGGGGAAGGACTCAGGGCCATTGCCAGACGTTGCGGAATTACATTCGAAGAGATTAAGAGGCTTAATCCGTGGTGCAAAGCCCCTATGTATATTGTGCCTTTAAGGAAGGATGTGAGGATTAAATGACTATAACCTACTGGACTAACTTTTCCAAAAGAAAGAACTCAACCAAGAGGCCCACATCGGGTACCGATGCCACTGTAACCTTAAAGCAGCCTACAAGCATCGAGTCCCCGGAGTTTACTCTGACTGATGCCAATGCTGCAAACATTACCTATTTTAAGATTGGTGACCACTACTATTTTGTAGCGGATACTATCCGCCTTACGAATGATACTGTGAGAGTTATAGGCAGGCAGGACGTGCTTGCAACCTATAAGAGCGCCATCGGCAGTACTACGGCCCTTATCGCAAGAAGCTCATCCAATTATAATAAGTATCTTCGTGATGAAATGGTTTCAACCTTTACGACAAAAACTTCAGACCAGCATGCAGCTCTTTCGATGCCCTTCAGCAGCACAGGATGTTACATCGTATCAGTTGTCAATAAGATAGCATCAGCCAGCGGATATGTATGCACTTACATCATGAACGCCTCTACAATGGAGTCGCTTGCTCTCTGGCTCTCAGGTGACGGCACTTACAGCGGAGACCCTTGGACTACAATACAGTCAGAACTTATTATGCAGTTTGGGGATTGTTTTGACTGCATCCGCGGTGTTAAATGGATTCCCGTTGATTACAGTACAGCGTCAGCTGCCGGTACTGCTGAAAATGTGTATGTCGGTAAGTTTTATACCGGTTTTAATGCTTACAAGGTATCAAATACCACACCTTTGGTTGATTCGGCTACAATAGATTTGACAGATATTATCCCGGATGACTTCAGGGCTGCATCGCCTTATTCGACTGTAGATGTTTATATTCCCTTTTACGGCTTAGTTCCGATACCGGGTGAATACTGCACAAGCTCAATCGGAGTTGATTACCATATCGACCTCACCGCCTGCGACTGCCATGTAGCCATTTACACGACTGACAGCAAGATACTTGCATCAATCCATTATGAGCTTGGAATAGATACCCCTATCGCACAGATCGGACGCACAGCTGTAGCCGTAACACAGTCTGCACTGGGTGTAGCTGCAAGCGCACTTTCTCTTAATCCCATCGGTATGGCAAGCGCCGGCTTAGGATTAATTTCTTCAGTTGCATCCAATGGTGTTTCTCAGAAGGGTTCAATCGGTGGCCGTTCAATGGCACACTGGCCGAATATATTTGCTGTAGGCACCGTATCGGGTACTACACTCCCGGATGACCTTACAGCTGTTATGGGCCGTCCCTGCATGGAGGTACTACAGATAAGCAGTCTTTCCGGGTACGTGCAGTGCATTAACGCAAGCGTGGCATTAAACGGCCGTGATGCGGACAGAGACGAGGTTAACAGCTACTTAAACAGCGGTTTCTTCTATGAGTAAAATTGACTTTCTTAGTCAATAATGTTATATATTAAGTAAGGGTACCAGTGTTTCAGCCCCCATGATCAGGCCGGTGGGCCGGGGGCGCAGTGTTGATCGCACATCAGAAACGGTACCCTTACACTTTATAGGGATATTGACCGACACAGTCAATAAGCAGAAACGGAGGTTTTACAATGGAATTATTAAACATGGTAAAGCTTGGTACCATGGGCTTTAAGCCTGCGGATATCAAGCAGCTCAATGCCAGTGGCATTGAATCAGAACAGATTATTGAGCTTGCAAAAGCCGGCTATCAGGTAACAGATGTCAACGAGCTGATTAAGTTGGCACAGGAAGACCCGAAGCCGAAGCCCGAAGATAAGCCCGACGAGAAGCCTGACAATCCGCCGGAAACTGCCGGAGCGGAAGACAAGCCTGATAATAAAGACAAGGCACTTGAAGACGCTCTTAAGCAGCTTGAAGAACAAAAAGCCATAATCAGCAAGCTGCAGGAGAAAAATTCACAGAAGGACTTGGGAAAACCTGAAACGGTAAGCCCTGAAGAAGCCTTTAAAAATGCCTTGAGAGAAATTTATTAATTCTTAATAGGAGGAAAAATTATGTCACGCAGATTGAATGTTACTGACGGCTATCAGCTTATTAATGCTATGGCTGCTGAAATGTTCGGTGAGAATGCGACTATCACCGCAACCGACATTTCTTCTTTCTGTTCCGTTGGTGAGTCCATTCTCGCTACCGGCGTTGAAAATGTTATCAATACACTTGCATTGATTGTATCCCGTGACCTTGTAGCAATCAGACCTTACAAAGCTAAGTTTGCTTTGATTAATGCTCTTGACTCAGGTCTTTTCTCGGATAGAATCAGAAAGATTTCTTACTACGCAAAGGGCGCGCTTCCTACCGGCGCAGCTAACACTCAGCTTTTCGCTGAAAACTTAGGTGACGGCTTCGATAATAACGCACATTACGACAGCTCTACACCTCCCGTACAGATGGCTGTAGAATCTCAGTGGCTCCAGAAAGCCCCTGTAGTATATCAGACATTCTTTGGTGGTTCTATTGAATGGCAGTATGCATACTCCATTTATGAGAAGGCTCTTAAGCCTGCATTCAGAGACCCTCAGCAGTGGGTTGACTTCCTCAACGGATTCATTGTTTCAGCTAACAATGACATTGAAACCGAGAAGGAAGCTTTCTCCCGTATGGTAGTTCAGAACGCCATCGCCGGTACTTACGATCTCTCTGCAGATATGCCTCAGTCTGTTGTCAACATGACTGCTGTTGCAAATGCTGAATGGGGTACTTCTTACACCACAGCACAGATTCTTCAGAGCCATTTCGATGAGTTCCTCGGAGTATTCGTTTCAACTGTAAAGACCATCTCCGACATGATGGAAAACAGATCTGTTCTTTATCACTGGTCTCCCCCTATGACTGTACACGGTGACAACTATGTACTTCCCAGATTTACCAAGAAGGCTGACCAGCGCATGATGATGGTATCTAAGTTCTGGAACGATGCAGAAGCTCGCGTTATGCCTGCTATCTTCAATGATCAGTACTTAAAGCTTTCCAACTTCGAAAAGATTGATTACTGGCAGAACATTAATGAGCCTTTCAAGCTCTCCGTAACACCTGCTATTCCTGAGACCGATACTACAGACCCCAACTACGGAACACAGGTGGCCGGCTCAGCTGTAGCACTTAATACCGTACTCGGTATCCTCTATGATAAGGATGCTATTATGGTTGACTTCCATCTTGAAGACGTTGCTTCGACAAGTCTCGAGGCCCGTAAGAAATACAGAACGATCTGGAACACCATTAACAAGAATCCCCTTAATGACTTTACCGAGAACATCGTTATCTTCATTATGGCTGACTAACCTTGGGTGGTTACTCCTTTTACACAACTGCCGGGGAGCATGTCTCCCCGGCCCCATATGGGGAGGATGAACAATGCCTTTTTACACACCATTAAATTTTGAATCGCTAAACACCATCGCCGGACATTATGCGCCGAGCATGGTAAAAGCGTATAACAATGCTACATATGCTTACTGGGAAAGAAGCCTTTTCCAGCGAGCTGTATCGCGACTTAAAACGGAATTACCTGCAGAATGGGAAGGAAGCAGACGAGACTTCCTGCTTTTCTGCTTACTTAAATTGGGATACGTTTTTGTGTCCCGGAACGATGAGCTTGGCTACTGGTTCCAGCCCGGTACTCTTTACGGTATTGATTTCTACTATCAGCCTACAGAGTTTATCATCGCGAACCCCAGAGCCGCCGAGCTTAATATTAAGAATCGTTACAAGCTGCATGAGGAAGGTGAAATCCTTAAGTTCATGCCCGACTATAGAGGTATATTCGACATCATTGCTTATTATGCGGAGAAGCTGTCAGCGCTTGATAATGCCATCAATATGAGCATCATCAATTCCAAGTTTGCTTTCATGATAGGCGCAAAAAACAAAGCTGCAGCTGAGACCATGAAGAAGATGCTTGATAAGATTAACAAGGGCGAGCCTGCTGTTTTCTTTGATTCACTTCTTCAGTCCGATAAAACGGACGGCTCTGAGCCTTGGCAGTTTTTGGAGATTCAGAAGCTTAAGGACAACTACATCACCGACAAGCAGCTTGTAGACTTTCAGACTATCCTTAACGCATTTGATGCGGAAATCGGTATTACTACGGTGCCTTATCAGAAGGCTGAGCGCTTCGTATCAGCAGAGGCTCAGTCAAGATCCGTTGACTCTCAGGCAAGATTGACGGTCGCAATCGAGTGTATACAGAGTAGCATCAAAGAAGTTAAGAAGTTATACCCGGATATTAATTTAAGCTTTGAATTAAGAAGGGAGGAAATGACCGATGTCAACAATGAACCTGACACTGATCGGAATGTATAATTACGACAGTACAATTTTTGATGACCTGACACTTCCCCCGGAAATCGATAAACAGCTCTTTATCGATTCACTTCTAATGAGAAGCGGAGAGTTTGAGCTTCTCTACCCGGATGCAGCCTTTTTAAAGCCTGCTATCAATGTATGGGGCCGTAAGTGGTACCCGACATTCGAGAAATGGGTAGAAGGCCAGAAGGCAAGCTGGAACCCTATTGAAAACTATGATCGTTACGAGGAATCTAACGAACATACAGTATCGTCAGGAAGCGGTTCCGATACTACCGGCGTAACCGGCGGAGGCTCAAACGAAAAAACTGTATCGGCTTACGACTCTTCACAGTATCAGCCTGCGGAGAAGAACACAACAAGCTCATCCAGTAACTCTACAAGCACCACCACGACATCCGGGGATGCAACCAAAGATTTTGACTCGCACATTCATGGTAACATTGGTATCACTCAGGCTGCAGACATGCTTAGAAATTTCTATGAAATAGCCGGCTGGAATCTGCTTGAGCATATGGCCGATGTATTCATACGCGAGTTTATGATTACTACATATTAAGGAGGTATATATGAGCTTTTTCAATAAGTATCCTTATACCGACTTTCACGAACTTAACGCCGACTTCCTTTTGGAGCGAGTAAAGTCAATCGAGGCTCAGATCGCAACCATTAAGGAAGAAATCGAGGGTGAAATCTTTGAATGGGTACAGGAGCAGCTGGCACCGTATCAGGAACAGTTAAATCAGCTCATTCAGGAAGTTGAAGATTTACAGGAAGAGACAGAGGAAACTCTGGCAGCTTACGACCAGCGTATTACCGATTTCGTTAATACAGTGAATGGGGCTCTTGCTCAGATGCGCCGGGATCTTGCAACCTCGATACAGGCAGTTAACGACTTAACTGATTTAAAGATTGAGCAGAATAACACTTACCTGCTTAATGAAATCAGCCAGAACGTCGGAGATCTTTTTCAGGTTCTTAATCCGTTTACCGGCTTAATGACTTCAATACAGGACATGGTTGATTACTTAAGCGCTTTCCATATCGTTGACGGTATCACCTATACTGAAATGAACACAAGAGCCCTTACATACAACGTATGGAACGGCCTTGCAATGACCTATACCGACCTGACACTTCACGGCGGTACACTTTATACTTAATAACAGGAGGTTAAAATTATGGCACAGACTACCCCTAATTTTGGCTTTAACATTGCGGAAGGTAC
>Ga0310786_10009152_pt1 | contig 12618 bp, 10 predicted proteins | sample AusTroGonzalo_MG_FD_203881 | JGI IMG/M metagenome (GOLD analysis project Ga0310786, IMG submission 203881) | Bovine rumen microbial communities from tropical cattle in Woodstock, Queensland, Australia - Gonzalo_03 (v2) (version 2) | ecosystem: Host-associated > Mammals > Digestive system >...
TCAAGCAGACCAAGACCTTTGAAGACCTCCCCGAGGCCATCTTCGAAGCCGTCTGGCAGTGCATCTACGAGTTCGAGGTCAAGTACTGGACCCTGGTCCGCAATTCCCGCAACCAGGATTTTTGGCTTCCCGAGTAAATTACTACCGTGTGGCGGATTTGCTCGGGTCGACACACGCCCCGATCGACACAAGCCTGTTTCCCCATTCCTGGCTTTCCTTCCGGATCCGCTCCCGGTTCATGGAGCTGAACATCACCCGGGAGTGGGCTGCCTTGCAGCTTCTTTCGTTCAGCAACGTGCTTGGCAATCCCGGGCTGAATACCAGCAAAGCCGAGAACATTTTTGCTGACTTGTACGGCAAGTTGCATGATAGTATTCCATACTTCAAGCAGGTCGTCGGTGATGCGCGTTCCGATATCGACAGACAGCGTGAAGAGTTGACCAAGGCATACTTGAAGATGGTCGAAGAGAGCCGCAAGAAGAAAATGAACAACCCGGAACAGGACAAGGCAGATGGCTGACAGTATGGACAGCCTGAAATCCGCTTTGGACGGCACCGAGCTGAGCCTGTCCAACGTCTCCATAGACCGTTTGGGCGACGTCCTGTCACAGGCTCTCGGCGGTATCCTTTCGTCCTTCCTGCCCCGCATCTTCGAGTACATGTCCGGCCTCATGACGGACATTACCGGCGTCGCCAATTTCTCGAACACCGGGTTCGTGAACCGTTTGGCCGGAAACTCATACATGGGCGCCGCCAACGCCCAGGCCGCAATGGATACCGGCATCATCAGCCAGGAGGGCTACCTCTTGCAGTATGCCCAGTCCATGGGGTTCAAGGGCAACGATCCGGCTTTGGCCAAAGGTTTTCTGGACAAGACCGGTCAGCTCGGCAATGCGATGGAGCTCGCCCAGATCTCCGCCAACAAGGGCCGGAGCGGCGGTATAGACCCCAATGCCGTCCTTGCAGACACTTCCTGGAACTCCCAGATGGAGCTTTTCAACGAGTCCCTCAAGAAAGCCCGCGAGGGTGCTGCTACCGGCGAGCTGTCCTACCTGTTCAAGGGCATGGACACGAGCAAGATGACGGCCCAGGAACTCTCGGCGGTCGTGACGAAGGAGTACGACCGCATCAACGAGATCGAGAAGAATCCAGAGAAGTACAGCCGCGAAGAAGTCGAAGAGGCCAAGGCGACCCGCAAGCGTCTCAACAAGAGCCAGTTCATCCTCGACCTGCAGGATGCCCGGGAGTTCGGCAACTTGAGCGAGGAAGGCCTGTCGGCCGAGAATCAGGCCAAACTCGCCAAACGTGTCGAGAAGAACGTCGCCCGCTCCATCATGTCTCCCGAGCTCGCGGCCGAGGAGAACGAGAAGGAAGCCCGAAAGACTCTTGCCGACAAGAGCCTCAAGGCCGCCAAGGACGTCGCCAAGACCGAGTTTGCAGACGTGTTCCGCGAGGATGACATCAGCGGTCTTACGCACACCCAGATGCAGGCCCGCCTCGACCTGGCCCGCGAGAAGATCGTCAACGACAAGAGCCTCTCCGAGGAAGAGCGCAAGAGCAAGCTGGAGCAGTTCGACAACAGCGAAACCGTCCGTAACGTCCATGCCGCCGCCGAGTTCTCCGGGCGCAGGACGATGTCGGACGAGAACAAGGCCCAGCTTGTCGAGGAAACCGGTAAAGTAGCCCGGAACAATCCCCAATCAGATGCCCTTCGGCGCCAGGAACTTGCTGGCGGCTTTGGTATGCTCGTCCAGCAAGCCGCCCAGAAAGACATCACGGATCCGAAGAAGGCCGTCCAACGGATGCAGGACCTTGTCCAGTCAGCCGGCGGGTTCAAGCAGGCCACCAAGATCATGTCCGACTGGGCTTCCAGCGACCAGTTCGAGAAGGATGTGGATGCGGCGTTCGCCAACGACCCGAAGCGCAAGAAAGAAGTGATGCGCAAGCTGTACAGCTCCGACGCCAAGGAGGCGGAGGAGGCCCGTGCAGAGATTGCCAAGACGGTCATGGACTATACCGAGCAGACCGGCAAGTCCACCGGTCTCAGCCGGGATATCTCCCTGCAGCATCAGGCTGTCGCCGCGTTCGGCGGCAATGCACAGGCGGCACAGGAGACGATAGCCGTCGTTGAAGCTGCCTTTGGCAAGAATGCAAGAACCGGTACGACCGAGCAGATGGCTGATTCCACAAGCCGTGTCATCGAGTATCTGCGCCAGATTTCCGGCACGGCTGAAGATTTCGTCAAGGGTATCGAGGAGACCAACCGCAGCATCGAGGAAATGGGCATCGAGTCCACCGACATCAATGGAAACCCGAAACAGCTCGCCGCCCAGTTGTACACGGCCTCTCTCGGTATAAATGCGGGGATGCGAAAGGCCGGTGTGGGTGATCCGAACGTCGCCAATGCAGCCGCCGCGGAGTTTGCCAGGGATTTGGCCGGTGCCAAAGGCTACAACGAAATGGGTGCCATGGCCGGGTACCTCACCGACCTGGAAGATGCCGAAGGCAACAAGCGGTTCGACCAGAAGCAGGTCGAAGACTTCTTCGTCAAGGCTGCTAAGGAAAAATGGTCTCCGACGGAGCTCCGCGAGAAAGCCAAGGAAGAGTTCGGTGCCGACGTCATCGACCAGATGAACCGTGAGTTCGTCGGGATGGCGGGCCTCAAGAAGCACTTTCAGGAAACCGGTACCGGGATGCTGTCCCAGAACGACGATTTCATCCAAGCCGCCCACGAAGCCACGTTCGGCGAGATTTTCTTCCGTGGTTTGCATAACGGCCTAGAAGGTTCCAAGGCCATGGGCGAGGCCAAGAACGAGAACCTGGATGCTATCATGGCGGACAAGGAAGTCTGGGATCAGATGACCGCCGCCGGTCTTTCGAAGGAAAAGATCGAGAAGTGGAAGAAGGACAAGAGTTCAGTTTCGGCCGAGGATGCCCGTGACATTGAGATGCTGTCCAAATTGGACATCAAAGATGAAAACGTCCGCGCACAGCTCAAGAACACCGCCCGCCACGCCCACGAAACCACTGAAGGCAACTTCAATGCCGGCGGACACGATACCTCCGGCAAGTCCGGCGCCCGGGCGGCCGTAACGGCCATCAACGACCAGGCTTCCCGCGCTTTGAATCCACAAACCGGTACGTCGGTTTCGACAGAAGCACAGGCCGAAGCCGCTGCAGGTGGTGCCAACACGGATCGCGTCGAAGGCAGTGCCGGCGTGCAGGATTTGGTTGAGCAGGGCTCCCGTGAAGTCGAGTCCGTCCAGGCCGGCATCGAGCGGGCCGAAAAGATGGGTGAAGGGGTCAACGAAATCGCCGATTCCGTTTCCAAGAAGGGATTTTTCGGTACGATCAAGTCCCTGCTTCCCTGGACCAAGGACGATGAAGAAGAGGGAGACAAGAAGAAAGACGAGAAAGGCAAGAAAAAGGAAGAACAGCAAAAGGATGCCGAGAAAATGGGGTCCGCCATACAGGAATGCACAAAGGCTTTGCAGGCCCTGACGGACGTGGTACAGAAATACCTGATGGGTGCATCATGAGTACGATTTTCGGAGATCCCAAATCTCTTCCCGGCTGCTTCTACAAGCAGACCATGAACGGTGGCAAGGAGGGTGCTGCCTTTTCGATGTTTTCGAGCCAGTACGCCATTGTGCAGTCTTTCAACTTCAACCGGGCCGACGACTACGCCCCCGTCAAATGCCTGGGCGATGTCGCCTATCTCAACTCCTTCGGCAGGGCTTCCACCGCCAACATCCACGTCGTGCTTACCTTGTTCCTTATAGACGGCGGCAGCTACAGCGGTGTCCTCGAAGATGCCAAGGAGTCATTCACGCAACATCGTTTGGCCGGTGCTTCGGCAGGCGGAAGCGAGGATTGCTCCCTTACGGTTGGCAGTCGCACTCTTGCTACCGGTTATCCGGTCGGTTTCGGCGTTTCGGCTTCCTCGGATCGTGTTGGTCTTGGTTCGGCTGAGATCCAGATGGTGTCCCTGAATCACAGGTAGGAGAGGAAAATGCCTGTACTTGATTTTTCAGGAGCCGACTACTCCCTGTCCATCGGCGGGGAGGACATGAAGCTGACCGACCTCATCATCCAGCTGCAGAGCAACGCACCTCCCGCCGTGCACGGTGTTGCCGTGCCGTCTTCGGTCGTCGAGCAGAAGGTCGTGCAGGCCGCCGACGTCGAAGAGTTTTGGAACACGTACAAGAAGACGGATTCCAACATCGGGTCGGAGTGCGTTAATCTGAACATCTCTTCCGTCGGCGACGAAGACATGAACTTCAACGCCCAGAATTGGATCCTGATGAAGGCGGACGCCTCCATTTCCGCTACCGCAGGTGCCGCCGGTGCCACGGCAATCGAGTTCACGGCAGGTCATCCGATTCTGACGTTGAATACCTGCCCGGCCAACGTCGGGCCCGCTTCTCCCGCTCCGCTCTACACGGATATCCAAGGCAGCACCTACCTTGATATCCTCAAGTCCGCGATGGAGAAGTATCTGGAGAAGGTTCCGGATACGACGAAGCAGCAGCCGGCTTACAAACTAATGCAGGAAGGGTCCGGAAAGCTGTCCGAGTTCCTCGATTGCGAAGGTGTCACGGTTGACAAGCTCAAAAGCCTGTTCGACGGTCTGCGTGGCGGGGGGGATGTCGAGGACGGGTTCAAGAAGTACATCCTGGACTGCGTCGAGCACGGTGGGGAGAACTCGACGATCTACGACTTCGTCGTGCAGGGGCTTGCCTCCGAGTTCTCCCTCCGTTTGCATCTCGACGATAGCGACCTCTCTGCCAGGAAACTCAAGCTCAAGCCCAGCATTCCGTATACGACGAAGAAAGTCAGCATCAAGACTTCCGACATCATATCCATCGGTTCCAGTGGTGGCGACTGGGCGAAGCCGACGGGTTTGTCCACATGCCTGAGTCTTCCTACCGGCCTCATCTGGAATGCGTCCCACCAGGACAATTCGGACCCTCTCATTCCATCCAAGTATGTTTCCGTCATCGCCAAGGAAGCCCGTTGCCAGATTTTCAATGTCAATCCTCCCGAGTGGTTCATGGCCATCGTCAACCACACGACCACCCCGAACTACAATGCCCCGCACGAGGTTTCCGACCCGGTTCCATACTCCGAGAATGTCGAAGGCATGGAAAAGGCCATGAAGAAGCTGCTTACCCAGTACTTCCTCGACCTGTACCGCCAGACCACGAGCATCACTGTCCGCAAGATATACTCCCTCAAGGATTCCGGCGGGAGTCTCATCGTCCCCGGCATCACCTGCTGCATCGAGGACGAGTCCGGTCCGCAACTTCTCTTCAACGTTTCCCAGGTCCAGCACTCGTTCAACCTCAACCAGAACGTCGCCGAGACCTCCATCACCGGCAACTACGTCCGTGCCGCCGACTTCTCCGTCGAGGTGGAAGGTGCCGAAGAATCCAATTTGATCTCGAACGGTTTTTCGGCAGACAAGAACTACATCTGGAGCTGATGCAATGGAAGATACCGTCAATCCCAAACCCACGTCCGTCGAATCCGCCTACGATACCTGGTACAAGGACCAGACTCCGGAGAACCTGAACGCCGTCGTCACGGCGCTCGGTCCCATCATCACGTCCGAGATCCAGCGTTACGCCGGTCCCAAGCCTCTTCTCAGGGCCAAGGCCAAGACTTTCGCCATCCGTGCCGTTCGCACCTACTCCCCGGAAGCCGGCGCCCGTCTCCAAAGCTGGGTCGTCTCTCAGCTTCGTCCCCTCTCCCGGTACTCCAAGAATCTCCAGCCCGTCCACGTCTCCGACGATTTGTACCGGCAGTCTTCAGAGATGCACCAGCGCGCCCTCGACTACGAACTCGAAAATGGACGCACCCCCTCCGACGAGGAGCTTGCCGACTACACCGGAGTCTCCGTCAAGAAGATCCGCAAGTTCCGCCAGGCTCGGCCCGCCGTTTCCAGCGAGTCCCAGTACCTCGAAGCTGGCGCCGCTTCCGGCTCGGATGCCGGCACCCTCCTTCCCGGCGTGCAGAACGTCAGTTACGTCGGGGCCGCTTCGGAGCTCGTGTACAACTCCCTGAACAAGCGGGACCAGACGATCTACGACTACAAGACCGGCTCCCACGGCAAGGAAGAACTCCCTGCCATCGAGATCGCCCGCCGCCTCGGCGTTTCTCCAGCTTACATCTCACAGGTTTCCGCCCGAATCGCCAACGACATCCGGAGGGCTTCCGATGTCATTTGAGTCTCTTGCCCAGAAGATTTCGGACAGTTGTTACGGCGAATCCACGTATGGAAGCTCCTTTGTCGAGGGTTTGGAGTTCTGGAACACCATCCACGAGAAGTCCGATTACGAGCGCAAGGGCGAATCCGCGAAGGTCGTCAAGGCCCGCACCTCCAGTTCCCCGGAAGACAAACTGCGGGACAAGGTGAAGGCCGAACTCAGGCTTGGCTGGATGTGTGGCATGGAGCGGGACCGCCGCGTGCAGTACGAGTGCCGGAACTACTCCGAGATCGTTCGCAACAACAACATCCTCAAGAAGATCACGCACGAGCGCATCAAGCACGTCAAGGAATCCCTTGAAGACAAGTAGGACAGCATGGACAAGTACACCGCCAACCTCGGAACGAAGAACCTCGACATCTCCCTGTACGCCCTGTCCGAGCTTCCCTCTTCCAGATACCAGCAGGTCCATCCGGATCCGGTCAATTCAGTTTCGGCAGGGATGCAGAAGCTCGCCGATCGTTTCGTCGTCACCCTTCTCAACCAGCGCGGGTCAACGAAGCACGATTCCCGTTTCGGCACCACTCTCCTGCAGAATATGCTGCTCGGCTCCTCCCTCAACTTCGGTGCCGTCCAGACCGCCGCCGCCATTGCCGTCTCCCAGGCCGAAACCCAGCTCCGGGACGACGATGCTTCCGACGTATACACCGACAACGCCGGGCCCGACGAAAAGCTGTATTCGGCCATCTGCACCGACGTCGGGTACGACCCCAAGGACGGCATCGTCAGGCTGTATGTTTCCTTGACGAACGAGGCTGGCGAGAGTTATACATACATCCTGCCCGCGAATTTGGAAGTCTTGGCATAGGAACACAGGAATGGCGTCAGTTTCGGACAACACGCAAACCGATTTCGACAATGCGGAAGCCATTGTCATCGACATGCTGCAGAAGGCCCGCCCGGGGCTTTCCCTCCGGCGCGGTACCGTCCTGCGCGAGCTCCTCGTCCGCCCGATGTCCGAGATCTATGCCGCCGACACGGCCCGCGTCAACGAGTCCATGGCATCGCGGTCCCTGGCCCTGATGAAGGAGTCCGGAACAGCGACGACCGAGGAGGTCGATGCCATCCTCTCCAACTTCTCGACGTCCCTGTACAAGGGCAAGAACGCTTCCGGCATCCTCTTCGTGCAGGTTTCGTTCGACGCGACGTACAGCATCCCCAACACAACCGTCTTCACGTCCGTCGACGGACTCGAATTCAAGGTCGCCCGGACCTACGTCGCCACGTCCGCCGACGTCTCCGGCGACACCTATCTCAAGCTGGGGCAGACCGGCAACGGCCTGTGGTACTTCCTGGTTCCCGTCGAGGCCGTCTCCCCTGGCGCGGAATACGAAGTCGCGGCAGGCACCCGCTTCTCCAGCTCTTTCGATTTCAAGGGGCTCGTCTCCATCTCCGCCTATGCCAAGTTCTCCGGCGGTCTCTCGGCCCAGACCATCTCCGAGGCCATCGACGAACTGGAGAGCGCGGTTTCAACCCGGGGCTTCGACAGCCGCACCGCCATACTCTCGACGCTGCTCGACCGCAACGGTGGCGGGTTCTCCGGCATCATCCGTGCCTGCAGCTCCGTCGGGTACGGAGATCCCGAGCAGACCCGGGACAAGTCCAACGTTTTCGGTGTCGCGACCGGAGGGAAGGTCGATTTGTTTGTCCGCTCTTTCTCGGCCCTCTCCGTCGCGACCTTTTCCCGTACCGGTACCTGGGATTCGGCCCGGCAGGCTTACGCCATTCATTTCACACACGCCGAGCTCCCGGGCTACTATGCTGTCCGCTCCGTCACGGACCCAGATGTCGTGCAGTCTCCTGCCTCCGCCGGCATTCACACCCTGCTGGCATCCGGGTCCTATTCCGTTTCGGAGGAGTTCATACCGGCAACGACCATCTTCGGCATCCATTCCATCCCGGATGCTCCGAACGGCACGGCCTTCACGGCCTACCGGAATGTCGATCTCTACGTCTCGGACGTCAACTTCGATCCTTCCACCCTGCAGGACGGCGACACCAAGGATTTCGAGGTTTCTGTCTATGCCTATCCCGACATCGCCGCCATACAGGAATATGTCGACCGGGACGACGTCCGCAGCATCAAGAATGACATGCTCGTCCGCACGGCGCCCATCTGCCTTGTCTCCGTCGATGCCTCCGTCAGCATCCCGGCCGGCAGCACGGCACCCGATCTGTACGCAATGCGTTGCGCCGTGGCGGATTACATCAACAGCCGCAGCTTCGTTTCCCGCCTTTCGGCTTCCGAAATCGTCGCCGTCCTGGACAAGTTCGGCATCTCCCGTGTCGAAATGATGCACGGGACGTCCTACGGCTTCAGAATGTCGGGCAGGCTCCGCAGTGCCAATGGCAACATCCTGCACTTCCCCGGCCCTGACATCGACATCTCCGAACACGCCGACCCTGCCAACTTCGTTTCGCCCCGCACCGTCGTGTTCGGCGCCAACATCGAAGACATCTCCATCAACATCATCGGCGCCAAATGACGGATCTCGGAGACAAAGGATTGGGGAAGGCCCTCCAGGACGGGCAAACCCTGTTTTCGTTCCTCGGCCAGTTCTGGCACCACGTCTACGAAGATCCCGATTTCGCCGAGCGGTTCTGCGAAGCTGCTGGTCTCCTTTCCGCCCAGATGGAGCAGCGCAAGAACGAAGCCAAGGCCGCTTCTGGCCGCAGACTCCTGCCCGCCTATTCCCGGGAGCGCTGGATGTGCGTCAAACTCCACCAGGACACGCGCAATGCCGGCAAGGCCTCCGTTATACAGGCTTCGCCCTCCGCGCCCGTCCTGGGCCCGCAGACGGCTGAATCGGGGTATATCCAGAATACCGTCCCCGTCATCGGTCCGGGTAGACAGGTTTCCGGTCAGACGACCTACGTTCTTCCGGCTTCGATCGTATCCGCCGAGTCCCTGCACGAAAGGGCATTCGATCCCGAAATCAGCCTGGATGTCGGCACCGACTTCACGATTTCGGAAGGTTCCATCGTTTTCGAGTACGGCAAGGACCCTGTTTCAGATCCTAGGTTCCGCAAGGACGTGGATGGGCACGGCACGGTTGTCTGGCTGAAGAATGCCCTTGTCGACAAGAACTTCGTTTCGGATTACGCTGGGTACGTCCTCAAGATGCACCTCGCCTCCTCCCAGAGAAACCTCGATACGATCAACGCTTTCTGGGACATCATCAACACCGGTGCCACGGTAGGCGGACTTTCCTACTTCGTCTGCAAGGCCCTCGGCGTTCCCTGTGCCGAAGAGCACGAGACCGTCAAGTCCATCTCCAGGTCCCAGGACGGGTACGTCATCACAACGGACAAGCATTCGTACGAGAGTCTGTTCGAGCCCTCCGTCTCCAGGGGGCAGGTCCTGACGCACGGGGCGCCTTTGACGAAGGCCGTCCGGCTCGTCGAGAAGCCCGGGGCGAGTGGAGACAGTTTCGACGTGCTCTTCCTGAAGCAGGGCTTCTTCCTCGACAAACTCATTTCCGGCCTCGGGTTCTCCCCCGACGAAACCGACATCGTGTACTACGGCCAGGACGAGAACGGACATCCCAAGCTCAAGTTCGCCGTGTACGGCAACCCCGTCGACGCGGACGCCTTCTTCGAGGGCTGCTGGCGCAGGTGCGAGGAGCAGAACGTCGACATGTCCTCTTTCCTCCCTCCCACGCAGATCTCGAATACGACCAAGGTCGGGGATGTCGTCGGCACCATCCGTCCGGCTTCCTTCATGTTGGATAATCTCGTTGGCTCCAACGTCGTGTTCGTCCGGATCGACCTCAGCCTTCTTGACGAAGAGGGTCGCTCTTCCGCCGGATTGCTCTCCAGGGCTTTCGAGGTCACGCCTCCGGGGGTGTGCCTGATGTTCTGTGCGACTCCGGGCGAGGTTTCGGAAGATTATGGTTGCCGCGGGGAGGATGAAAGCGGTAATGTCACGGCAGCAATATGCGCTACCGCCGACGAGCGGGCATACGCATCGGAGGAAGTCGAAGTTTTCGTTGTCCCGGGAAAAGAGGTAAACAGCAAATGAACATTTTAGACAGGCAGTCTTTCATTTCAGGCTCGGTCCGGCCCTTCGCCGTTTCGGCGGACGGCACGGTTTCGGATCTCGGTGGCAAGTGCAACACCGTCCTGGATTCCGGCCACAAGCTCCTCGCCCACATCATGGCCGGGGATGCCAACTACTTCCCGTATTGGATCGCGTTTGTCTGCACGGACAACGAAAACGACGATCTCGAACACCAAATTTCGTCCGACGCCACCTACGAAGAACTGACCGCGGGCAGCGATTTCGTGCTTGTTTCCCCGTTTGCGGCCAATCCCAAGGTCGATTCCAACCGGGCTGCCGTCACGTTCACGTCCCACACCGGCATGTCCAACACTTCCATCGAGGATTCGGCGTACGTCAAACGCGCCATCCTGCTGGGCCGCACCGCCGATTCCCCCTTCTCCGCAGTCGATTTCGATACCGCGTTCCCGCTCGTTCCGGACGGCTCGTTCCACTTCGGGCTGTACTGGACGATCGCGTTCGGTCCCGAGCCCGAGACTTCCGGCAAGCCTTTGCCGACGCCTACCGGAACCGAGCCGGACGCCGAGGCCGATTCCATGTAAGGAGTAGAAGATGTCCGCCTACTACCCCAATGTCACCCCGTACAAGAATGGGCAACGGCTCGACGCCGATACCCTGAACACCCCCATCTCGCAGCTGGAAGGCCGGACGGCGTGGCTCAAGGACCGGCTCGACGCCATTTCCTCGAAGAAGGCTTTTTCATCCGTCCGACTGCCAGGTGTTGAAATCGACGACGGCGTTTCGGAATACGATTGCGTCTGTCTTGACAGGAACACGGGCGTGTTCCGCAAGGCTCTTGCTAGCGTGCTCGTCGAATCCAACCCAAACGAGATTTCGGATGCCCTCTCGTTTGCTGTCGGCATCGTTGTTCCTTCCAATCAAAATGGCGGTACCGTCGGTCAGACCGTCGCCATGTACGGCCTTTTCGAGTTCCCCGGCAACAATCGTCAAATCCGTCTTGCCAACCTCAAAAAGATGCTCGATTCGAAGGATTTGGCAGAACTTGAGGCAACTGGCAAGTTTCAGAACGGTCCCTACTATCTTTCCAATTCCGAGTCCGGCAAGATCACCCGCGATCCACGCGGCCCGGCCATCCACATCGGCATCTTCAACCATACCGAACACGCCACCTACGCACTCCTCGCCCCGCAGTACAAAGATCTTGCCGAAATGCACTACCACCGTGCGTTCGCTCTTTCGACGAAGGCGCAGGGCTCGATCAGGGTTCTCCAGCCAAGAACGCCCGGAGAACCTCCTCGGGCGCTGCTACGTGGCATTCCGTCCATTGACGGCAACAGTAGCATCCATGTCGTTGGTACGTTTACCGGGACCAGCAAGAAGTACTATCGGCTGTGGGTTGCCAAGCGTGTTCCTCAGAACAACGCTACCAGCACGATCTACTGGGATACAGTGAGTGCCGAGGACTACACCGAGCCCCCAAACAATCCTCCAACCAACCTCTACGTCCTCTGGCAGGAATGCGCCAGCGAAGCCGATCTCGAAGAATACTCGGATCTGGGTGTCATCTCCGGTTCCGTGCAGATGGAGTTCGAGCTTTTAGACACGGCTTACTACATCAAGCCTTTCCGGTTTGGTTCTTACGGTCTTGTCGGTGATTTTGCTACCAGCCATCCCACGCAGGACGATACGTGGGAGCTCAACACGGAAGACATCGTTGGCTGGGTGCCTTCGGACGGCAAAGCCGATTATACGGATGGTGACGAGGTTCATACCTTCTCGTTCATGTATCCGGTCGGTCTGGACACCAATCTCAACAAGTTCTTCCCTCCATATCCGTCCAACGGTGCTGCCCTTGTCATAAATGGCACCGAAAGAACGTCTTACGATTTGTATGGGGACAACTCCGAATACCGTCTGACCAACACCGGGCTGTACTGGCGGTCAATAGACGCCACTGCAACGCCGTTCAACGTTCCGGACAGGAACGTGGTGGTGTCTTCGACGCTCTATCTCTCCCGCGGCAAGCTGCCGTCTTCGTCCTTTGTCACCTCCATCAAGGCTGCCGAGGGCTCCGGTATCAAAATCCGGGAAGAGGGTACGTCCGATACCGCCAGTACGGGTAATCTCGTCATTGACGCGAACATCCCGATCAAGAAAGCCAATCCCGGTCTCTCCGGTCACTTGGTTCCGAAGGATGTTTCCGGCAACACGCTCATCTTCGGTGGCGTTGTGTCCAGCATCAAGGGTATCGGCCTTACCATCTCCAGCCCGCAGGGAAAGGATCTGGCGGGCGGCAATATCGGCGATGTCTTGATTTCAACCAACAAG
>Ga0310786_10009154_pt1 | contig 12614 bp, 11 predicted proteins | sample AusTroGonzalo_MG_FD_203881 | JGI IMG/M metagenome (GOLD analysis project Ga0310786, IMG submission 203881) | Bovine rumen microbial communities from tropical cattle in Woodstock, Queensland, Australia - Gonzalo_03 (v2) (version 2) | ecosystem: Host-associated > Mammals > Digestive system >...
TGAGGTGGCTCTGGAGCGCCTGCTCGGTGGTCTCGCGGATCTCGTCGGGGTCGCCGCGGCGGAGGATTCGGATCGTCTCGGAGACGAGGTTGAAGTCCCCGCCGCCGTGGCGCGAGCGGTTGGGCAGGCGGTAGTTCAGCGGCACCCCGGTCTCGACCGGGTTGTCGTCGAAGCGGCAGATGTCGAGGTTCTCGCCGTCGCCCACGATCTCGCCGCGGGTGAGCGCGATGCGGGTGGTGCGGATGTTCTTCGCGGTGAAGCCGGTCATCACGTGGCTCACCGTGGCGCCGCCCTCGAACTCCATCGTCACCGTCTGGTGGTCCGGGACGTCGTTGTCGCTCTGGTAGACGCACTTGCCGTACTCGGTCTCCTCGATCAGCTTCTGCATCGCGGCGTCGGAGTTGTCGGCGAAGAGGTACTTGAGCTCGTCGTGGTCGACGTACATGTTCTGCGCGCTCCACACGCAGCGGCGCTCGATCGCCGGCGGGCAGTCGACGCACCGCAGGGCCGCCCCGCGCGGCATCATCTCGCGGCGGAAGAGCTTGATCGAGCCGAAGGACGACACCTTGAGGCACTTCCGGCCGATCCACCAGACGAAGAGGTCGAAGTCGTGCGAGCACTTCGCGAGGATGATCGGCGAGCTCTTCTTCGAGTTCGCCCAGTTGCCGCGCACGTAGGAGTGGGCCACCTTCCAGAACCCGGCCGACTCCTGGTGCGCGATCGACACCACCTCGCCGAGCTCGCCGGAGTCGATGAGCGCCTTGATGTGGGCGAAGTAGCGGGTGTAGCGCAGCACGTGCCCCACCACCACCAGCCGCTTCTCGGCGAGCGCGCATTCGATCACCTCGCGGCACTCCGCCTCGGTCGGCGAGATCGGCTTCTCGAGGATGATGTGGTAGCCGGACTTCAGCGCCACCAGCGCAGGCTCGTGGTGGAGCGCGTCGGGCATGGTGATCATCACCAGGTCCGCCTCGGGCTTCTCGTCCAGGCACTCGCGCCAGTCGTTCCAGTACTTCTTGGCCGGGATGGACTTGGCCTGCACCGGGTCGGCCACGCCGACGATCTCGAGCTGGTCCGGGTGTTCCTTCGCGTATTCAGCGTAGGCGCGGCCGCGGTATCCCGCGCCGAGCACGATGGCCTTGAGCTTCTTCATTTTCCTGTCAGCGCTCCTATCGCTATGCGGATGTCCTCGGCGCGGCGGTCGCCGCCCTCGCGCTCGACCACGTAGTTGCCGCGGTAGCCGAGCGCCTCGAGCCGGCGCACGAACTCCGCGCCGCCGACCTCGCCCTCGCCCCACGGAACCTCGGTCCCCCAGGTGCCGGGCTCCTTGGTCTCGCACGCGTCCTTCACGTGCACCGAGCGGATCCACGGATAAAGCGTCCTGAGCGCCTCCAGCGGCCGCCCCTTCGCGTAGAGGATCATGTTCGCGGGGTCGAAGTTGATGCCCACGCCCGGCACCGCCGCCATGAACTTGGCGAGGTCCGCCGCAGTCTCCTGGCCGGACTCGAGGATCAGCACCACGTCGTTCTTCGCGCACTCGTCGCGCATCCACTTCACCCGCTCGACGAACTTGGCGAACGCCTTCGGGTCGGACTCGTCGAGGAAACCGGCGTGGGTCGACATGTAGCGGCAACCGAGCTCCTTCGTCATCGCCGCGCCGCGCGAAACGATCCGCTTGTTCGCCTCCCAGGTCGCGTCCGGCACGATGCCGCCGGTGGCGCGGATGGAGTCGAGCGTCGAGTAGTCCTCGCCCACCATGCCGACCATCGTCGCCATCACGTTCCACTCGCCCGACGCCACCTTGTCCTTGACGAACTGCCAGGCCGACGGCGGCTCCGCCGCGCCGTGGCGCTCGTCCGGTGCGATGAACGGCCCGAGCGCGAGGTGGATCCCCTTCACGCCCGACTTCTCCATCTGGACCGCGACGCCGGAAAGCGGCTCGCGCCAGCTCCAGCTGCACACGCCCACGCGCGCGGGGTCGATCGCCGCGGACGGCGCCTTGGTGCGGCAGCCGGCGGCGACGAGCGCGACCGCGGCAAACGCCGCGGCCCGACGGAAAAGCGCAGACTTGAAAATTGCCATCTTCAGTCCCCCGTTATTCGCCGTAGACGCTGCCGAGCGCGTCCGAGATCATGTCGACGACGTCCTCGAGGTCGTCCTCGCCGAGCGTCAGCGGCGGCAGGAACCTCACGACATGCGCGCCGGCGGTGAGCGTCAGGAGCCCCTGACCCTTGAACGCCTCGACGAGCTCCTTCGCCTCGCCCTCGCAGACGAGCCCCAGCATCAGCCCCTTGCCGCGCACCTCCAGCAGCGCGTCGTACTGGTCGACGAACCCCTGCAGCGCCTCGCGCAGCAGCTCGCCCACCTTGACCGCGTTCTCGAGCAGCCCCTCGGACTCGATCGTGTCCAGCACCGCGAGCGCCGCCGCCGCGGCGACCGGGTTGCCGCCGAAGGTCGAGGCGTGGGCGGAGGCCGTGAAGACGTCCGCGAGCTTCGCGTTGGAGACAAGCGCGCCCATCGGCAGGCCGCCGGCGAGCGCCTTCGCGCAGGTGAAGAGGTCTGGCTTCACGTCGTAGCCCTGCCAGGCAAACCAGGTGCCGGTGCGGCCGATGCCGGACTGCACCTCGTCGACGATCATCAAGAGGTTCTTCTCGTCGCAGAGCTCGCGGACGCCGCGCATGAACTCCTCCGTTGCCGGCGTCACCCCGCCTTCGCCCTGCACCGCCTCGAGCATCACCGCCACCGTCTTGTCGCCAATCGCCGCCTTGACGCTCTCGAGGTCGTTGTAGTCGGCGTAGGCGAAGCCCACCGGCAGCGGATCGTAGCCCTCCTGGCACCACGCCTGCGCCGTCGCCGCCACCGTGGCGAGCGTGCGCCCGTGGAAGCCCTGGCGGAAAGTGACGACCTCGTAGCGGCCGCCGTTCGCCGCGCCCCAGCGCCGCGCGAGCTTGATCGCCGCCTCGTTGGCCTCCGCGCCGGAGTTGCAGAAGAACACCTTGCCGCCGAGCCCCGAGAGCTCCACCAGCCGCTCCGCGAGCCTGATCGCCGGCACGTTGGCGTAGAGGTTGGAGCAGTGGGTGAACACCGCCGCCTGCTTCTGGATCGCCTCCACCACCTTCTTGCAGCCGTAGCCGACCGACTGCACGCCGATGCCGCTGGTGAAGTCGTAGTACATCATCCCGTCGGCGTCGCGCACCGTCAGCCCCTTGCCAGAGGCGATTACCGTGGAAGGCGCGTACGTCGGCATCATCACCGCGCGGTAGCGCTCGAGCAGTTCCTGTGTCTTGTCACTCATTCGGTTATCTCCGTTCCCACGCCTTGTCGCGTGAATATTTCCAGTAAAAGCGAATGTTCCATGCGCCCGTCCACCAGGTGCACCTTGCGCACGCCCTCGCGGATCGCCGCCTCGCAGCTCTCGATCTTCGGCAGCATCCCGCCCGAGATCGTACCGTCGGCCTTGAGGACGTCGGTCTGGGCGAGGCTCAGGGTCGAGAAGAGCGTCGAGGGGTCGTCCGGGTCCTTCATGAGCCCCGGGACGTCCGACACCAGCACGAACTTCCGCACCTTCAACGACCGCGCGAGCGCCGCCGCCGCGATGTCGGCGTTGACGTTGTAGAGATGGCCGTCGTCGACTCCGGTCGCGACCGGAGTCACCACCGGGACGATCCCGGCGTCGAGCATCTCTCGGACTGCGCGGGTCGAGACCTCGACCACCTCGCCCACGTAGCCGCGGTCGGGGCGCTCGATCTTCCTCGCGCCGAAGATCCAGTTGCCGTGGAGGGGCTTGGCGTTCGCGCCCAGCCGGCCGAGCCGGCCGACGATATCGGGGTTGACCACGTTGTTGAGGGTGCGCCGAACGATCTCCATCGTCTCTTCGTCGGTCACGCGCTGGCCCTCGACGAACGCCGGCTCGTGGCCGGAGTCCCTGATGGCGCGGGAAATCGCCTTGCCGCCGCCGTGCACCAGCACCACCTTGATTCCGACGGCGTTGAGAAAGGCGAGGTCGCCGGAAATGGACTCGAGCTTCTCGTCGAACTCCATCACCGACCCGCCGAGCTTCACGAGCACCACCGAGCCTTTGAAGTCCTGAATGTACGGCAATGCCTCCGTAAGCACCGCCGCCTTCGCCTGCGCTGTATCCAGTCTATCCATGAATTTAGTATATTATATCATATTTTTGCGCTCCACGGGTGCCGCACAAGAATTCTTGTTGCGCTCTCTCGGAACCCAGGACGCTACTTTGGGGAAATGGCAATATAGCGCGAGAACGCCGGAGGTTCCGGCGTTCCCATGCCTTTGCCCGGGCTCGCCCCGGACTTGAAACCGGCTTACTGGGCCGACGCGGCGTCGTCCCCGTAGCCTTTCGACTTCAGGTAATCGACGACCTTGCCGACGGTGGTGAGCTTCTCCGCGTCCTCCTCGGGGATGGCCGCGCCGAACTCCTCCTCAAACGCCATGATGAGCTCGACGCTGTCCAGCGAGTCCGCACCCAGGTCGTCGATGAACGACGCCTCGGTCGTGACCTGCTCGGCATTGACGCCCAGCTGCTCAACGATAATGTCTTTTACGCGATCTTCAAGCTTTCCTGCCATGGTTTTCCAACTCCTTAGTGTGGTTGATGGTTCGTATTATACTATATTTTAGGTCAATCGCGCAAGGGGGTATTTACAGCCACGCCGGAAGCGCGGCATGGAGGCGCGAAAGCGCGAACTCGAGGTTCTGCTTGTACTGGCCGGTCATCGCCCCCTTGCCGTGGACGTCGCTCACTGCCTTGAGCATCCTGCACTTCATCCCGTTGCGCTCGCAGACGTGCGCTATCGCCGCGCCCTCCATGTCCTTGATCGTCGCTCCGAGCGCAAGCGGGTTCTCGACGTCCTTCTCGTCGTTGGTGAACCGGTCGCCGGAGGCGAGGATGCGCGCGGGGTACGCCCCCTTCGTCTCGCAGTCGAAGTACGGCGTGTCGCGCTCGTTGTGCGTGCCGAGCCTGGTGCCGTTGATGAGCGTGAGGTCGAAGTCGTACTCGACCGCCTGCGAGACCTCGAAGACGTCGCCGACCGACATCGCCGGGTCGAGCCCGCCCACGACGCCGCAGTTCAGGATCTCGTCCGCGCCGTCGTCGATCGCCTTCTGCGCCGCCGCCGCCGAGTTGACCTTGCCGATGCCGGCGACGACCACCACGTCGTCCTTGCCGAGATACGGCCTCACCGTCTCGGCCTCGCATTCCATCGCAATTATGAACGCCCTCATCGTTACCTCCTTTGTGTTTTCAGATCTTGCCTTCGACCGCGTCCAGCAGGTCGGCGAAGCGGCGGAGTCTCACCGTGCAGGGCGCGTCCGCCAGAAGCCCGAAGCCGAACTCGCAGAAGGCGCCGTTGACGCCGGCGGCCTCGGCGCAGCGCATGTCCGTCCAGCTGTCGCCGACCATCCAGTCCCGCGGCGAAACGACATGGCCGCCCATGCGCCGGGCGCATTCCGCGAGCGACTGCGGATCGGGCTTGAGCGGAACGCCCTCGCCGCCGGCGACGACCGCGCCGCCAAAAAGCTCCGTCAGGCCGAACTTCGCAAGGATCGGGCGGACCGCAAACGCAGGCTTGTTCGTGTTGACGCCGAGCCGCCACCCGCGCGCGGCGAGCTCGCGCAGCGTCTCCAGCGTCCCCGGGTACGGAGAGAGCGTCTCCAGGCAGTGCTCCTCGTAATGCGCCGCAAAGAGCCGCCAGAGTTCCTCGAACGGCACCTGCGCCTCGGGAATCGCGTGCTCCAGCAGGTATCGCGCCCCGCGGCCGACGTGCACGACCACGTCCGGCACCGACAGCGCCGGGAGCGCAAGGTCGCGCCGGGCGTGGTTCACCGTCGCCGCGAGATCCGCCCGCGTGTCGAAGAGCGTCCCGTCGAGGTCGAAGAAGATCGCGCCGCGGTTCATCGTCCGCCCTCCGCCACCGCGCGCACCGCCGCCGCCGCCAGGCACATCCCGAATGTCGCCGTGACCGCCATGCAGCTGCCCTTGACCCGTCCCTCCGCCTCCGCGCGCGGCGTCTCGGCGGACCAGACGCACTTGAACTGGCGCACCGGATACCGGCCCGTCGTCTTGAAGCGGCGCCGGAGCGCCCTTGCGAGGCCGTCGCCCTCGACCTTGTCGAACGCCGTCATCCGCACCTTGGTCGGGTCGACGCGCAACGCCGCGCCCATGGAAGAGAAGAAAGGCCGTCCGGCGGCGGTCGCGGCGAGGATGAGCTCCGCCTTGCAGTCGACGCTGTCGATCGCGTCGACGACTACGTCGAAGCCGGCAAGGTCGGTCCCGCCGACATACCGCTCGCGCCGCGCCGTGACCGCACAATGCGGATTGACCGCCTCAAGCCGCGCCTTCATCGCCTCGACCTTGTCCATGCCAACCGTCGCCGCCGTAGCCGGGCACTGCCGGTTGAGGTTGGACTCCGCAACCACGTCGTCGTCTATCACCTCGACGGCGCCGAAGCCCGTCCGCGCCAGCGCCTCTGCGCACCAGCCGCCCACTCCGCCGACGCCGACCACCAGCGCGCGCGCACCGCGCAGCCTTGCGAGTGCGTCGCGGCCGAACAGCGCCTCGGTTCGCTCGAAGATTCCGTTCACGGCTTCAGGTAGAGCCTGCAATGGCAGAAGCCGTGGTAGGAAGGATCGACGAGCTGCGCCTTGAACTCGTCGCACGGGCAGAAGAACTCGGGGTTCTTCGGCAGCCTGCACGGGCAGAACGCGTTCTTCCTCTGGACGCCGGCCTCGACTGCCGCGGCAATTTTCGCGTCGGGGTTGAGCCCGACCCGCGCCGCCTCGAAAAGTCGGCGGATCTCGCTCGACGACTCCTTCGTGCGCGGATATACGGCGAATTCGACCAGCTTCGCCAGCTCCTCGTGGTCCTTCCAGAGGTGGACCCCCTCCGCGGCGTCCTCGCCGACGACAAAGTAGAGCTTCGCCCCCGGGTTCTCGGCCGCAATCTCCCGCGCGGTGTCGATCGTGTACGAAACGCCGCCGCGCTCGATCTCGCGCAAGTCCACTTCCGCCCGCTCGACGTCGGCGAACGCGGCCTGGACGCGCCCGACGCGGTCCCACAGGGGGGACGACTCCTCCGCCCCCACCTTGAACGGGCTCACGTTCGCCGGCACGACCAGCAGCCGGTCGAGCCCCAGCTCGGCTATCGCGCGGCGCGCCACCGACACATGGCCGAAGTGGACCGGGTTGAAGGTACCGCCGTAGATGCCGATCTTCATGGGCAATTCTCCGCCTACGCGAGCTCGCGCGACCTTTTCGCGGCGGCGGCAAGCGTCGCGGCGACGATCTGCTTGAACTTGGGAACGTCCATCTTCTCCATTCCCGCCGCAGTCGTGCCGCCCTTGGTGCAGACCCCTTCGATAAACGGCCTCAACTCCATGCCGCTTTCCCGGAGGAACTTCGCGGTGCCGTACATCGTCTGCTCGGCGAGAAGCCGCGCGACGGCGGGCTTGAGCCCGAGCTTGACGCCGCCCTCGACCATCGCCTCCTCCATGTAGGCGAAGTAGGCGGGGCCGGAGCCGGAGAGCGCCGTCACCGCGTCGAAGTCCCTCTCCTTGAGGACAACCGTCGCGCCCGCGCCGCCGAGGATCCGCTCGACGAGCTTCACGTCCCTGGCGGGGGTCTTGGCGGCCGGACAGATCGCGCACATGCCGGCTTTCGCGCGCAGGGCGAGGTTGGGCATGACCCTGACGAGGTTCACCTTGGCGCCGAACGCCTTCCTGAGCTTCGCGATCGTCTTGCCGGCGACAATCGAGACCAGCGTGTGCCGCTCGGTCAAAAGCGGCTTCACTTCCGCCGCGACCGCGTCGACGTCCTGCGGGCGGACGGCGAGGAAGAAGAACTTCGCCTTCTTCACGACCGCCTTCACGTCGTCGGTCGTCTCCACGCCGTACTTGCGCGACATCGCCGCCGCGCGTTCGGCGACCTTCTCGGCCATCACCACGCCGCGCGCCGAAGGCAGCGCGGAGAGTATGCCCTCCGCCATCTTGCCCGCGCCAAGGAATCCAATCGTCATTTTCGCCCTCCCTTCTCCTGGTTGTCGGAAATCATCCTGAAGTCGAACTCGACCGGGCGGCCGCGGAAGCGCACGTCCGGCCTGCGGCCCGCGTAGCTCCGCACCGCCACCCTGGTCGGCGCGCCGTCCCGCCACTCGCAGTCGACCTCGAACGCGCCGCGCGCGCATAGCCCGCGGAACGAGCCCCGCTCCGCCCACGCCGACGGCAGGGCGGGCAGCAGGTCGACAAACCCCGCGTGCGACTGGACGAGCATCTCGGTGACTCCGGCGGTGGCGCCGAAGTTGCCGTCGATCTGGAACGGCGGATGCGAGTCCCAGAGGTTGTCGAAGGTGCGCCGCGAGAGGAGGTTGCCGAGGAGCAGGTGCGCGCGGTCGCCCTGGCCTGCGCGGGCGCGGGCGCAGAGCCGGTGCGCAAGCGCCCAGCCGGTCGACTCGTCGCCCCTCAGGTCGAGCGTGCGGCGCGCGGCCGCGAGCCACTCGGGCGTCGTCGCGTTGACGAGCGTGCCGGGCATGAGGCCGACGAGCTGCGAGATGTGGCGGTGGTGGCGCTGGCCGATGTCGGAGTAGTGGGTCTCCTCGCGGAATTCCTTGATCTGGCCGTCGGCGCCGACCTGCACCGGGTCGTACTTCGCGACCTGGGCGCGGATCTTCGCGGTGACGCCGTCCTCGATTCCCAGCACCTCCGCCAGCCGCAGGCAGTCGGCGTTGTTCTCGGCGATCATCTGCTGGTCGAACGCGCAGCCGACGGTGGTGTAGTACTGCGCCTTGTCGACGCCCCAGCGGAAGCCCTCCTCGAGGTGGCCGACCATCTGCTCCGGCGAGGCGGAGAACTTGGAGAGGAAAAGCCCGTTGGTCTCGACCACGCAGCGCGTGAGGAAGTCCGCCATGCCGTGCACGACCGGCCACACGTACTTCTCGAGCGCCGCGCGGTCGAGCGTGTAGTCGTACCAGTCGACGAAGAGCTTGGTGGTGAGCCCGCCGGTGCCGGGGCCGGAGTGTCCGCCGGGGCCGCCGCCGACGAGATAAGGCCACACCGCGGTGCCGACGCACCACATGTCCTGCGCCTCGTCGTCCTTCGGCAGGTCGGCGAGGCCGTGGCGGCGCAGGTAATCGACGGCGAACGCGCGCGTGCCGGGGCGGAACGCCGCGTTGAACTCGGCGTAGGGGACGAAGCATTCGGCGAGGTTTGCGCAGAACGCCGGCCAGTAGTTCATCTGCACGTTGATGTTGTGCCAGTAGCCCGAGCCCCACGGCGACTTGCAATGCGCCGTCCACACGCCCTGCAGGTTCGCCGGCAGCGAACCCGGACGCGACGAGGACACGAGCAGATAGCGGCCGTACTGCCAGTACGTCTCCTCAAGGTAGCGGCTGCGGCGGCCGTTGCGGTAGCCGGTAAGCAGCGCGTCCGTGGTCAGGAACGCGTCCGCCGGGTCGGCGCCGAGGTCGACCGCGGCGCGGCCGAGGAGCGCGGCGAGATCCGCCTCGTGCGCGGCCTTGAGGGCGTCCCAGCCCTGCGCCACGGCCGCCGCGAGCAGCGCGTCCGCGCGCGGGCCGGGGTCGTCGCCGGCGTCGAGCTTCTCGTTGCGCGGCGCGGTGAAGGTCTCGGGGCGCAGGCGGTAGTTGGTGTCGCAGGCGAAGTAGACCGTGGCCGCATCGGCGCCCTTCACGCTGACCGAGACGCCGTCGGAGGCCATCTCCCCGCCCTCGGGGACGACCGCAAGCCGGCAGGCGAAGCGCACGCCGAAGAACGCGAGGAACTGGTCGACGGCAATGCGGCCGTCGGCAGTGGCGCGGATCGTTCCGCGGCGGCCGAAAGAGTCGTCGCCGCCTTCCGCGGCGGACGGCTCCGGGAACGGAATCTCCGGCCGCAACGTGAACGAAAGCGCGCCCTTCGAGGCGGAGACGAAGCGCATCGCCAGCGTCCGCGCCGGGTACGAGGCGAAGTATTCGCGCCGGAAATGCGTCCAGTTCGCGTCGTAGTCGACCCACGCGAGGCCGCGCTCGAGGTCGAGCCCGCGCTGGTAGTCGCCGCACGGCGAATGGCCGAAGTCGATGCCGATCTCCAGCGCGTCGGTGAGGTTGCCGCCGAAGCGCCCGGGGGCCTGACCGGTCAGCACGGCGTTGTGGGTGATCTGGACGCGCTCGCGCGCCACGCCGCCGAATATGGACGCGCCGAAGTGGCCGCATCCGACCGGCAGCGACTCACGCTCCCAGCCGCGGATGGAGTCCTCGGCCGGGCGGTTGTAGCGGAGGCAGTGCGCCGCGGACGGCGCCGCGGACGCGGCGGCGGCGAGAACCGCGGCCGCAGCGGCCAGGGCGACTCTGCGGCACGCGTGCATCCTCAGAACTCAAGCGCCGCGTACATCATGGCGAGGAATTCCGCGTAGTTCATGCGCTTCTGCTCCATCGAGTCGCGCTCGCGGACCGTGAAGGTGCCGTCCTTGGTCGACTGCTCGTCGACGGTGATGCACCATGGCGTGCCCGCCTCGTCCTGCCGGCGGTAGCGGCGTCCGATGGCGCCGGAGACGTCCCACTGGCAGTTGACCTTCTTCTGGAGCTTCGTAAAGATGTCGCGCGCGAGCTTGTACTGCGCCTCGTCCTTCTTGATGAGCGGGAAGATGGCGACCTTGACCGGGGCGACCTTCGGGTTGAAGTGGAGCACCGTGCGGATGTCCTCCTTGCCCTTCTCGTCGGTGAGCTTCTGCTCCTCATACGCCTCGCATAGCAGGGCGAGCATCAGGCGGTCGACGCCGGCGGAGGGCTCGATCACGTGGGGGACGTACTTGCCGTCGAAGAGGTTCTCGCAGAACACCTTCGCCTTCGCGGCGATGTCGGTCTTCTCCTCGTCGGAGAACACGACCTCCTTGCCGGCCTTGGCGGAGGCGGCCTTCTGCTTCCGGTCGAGCCACTCGGCCTGGGTCTTGGCGATGAACGCGGCCTTGTCGTCGTCCGTGAGCTTCTTGCACGCCTGCTTGAGCGGGTCGTCGAAGACGGTCTGCGGCACCTTGGAGTGGAGCTGGTGCTGGGAGAGGTCGAAGTCGCTCCTGGCGGCGATGCCCTCGAGCTCCTGGCGACCGAACGGGAAGTCGTACTCGATGTCCACGCAGGCGCGGGCGTAGTGCGCGAGCTCGTCCGGCTTCTGCCAGTACTCGACGAACTTCTCGGTCGGCAGCCCGACGGCGTTGAGGAACTTCTTGCGCTGCTCGACCCAGTACTTGTGCCAGACCTCCCAGCCCCAGTCGTCCTGGACCGGGCCGTTCAGGTCGGGGTTGTCGGCGAGCGTCACCACGTGGCCGTACTGAAGCTCCACCGCCTCGTCGGGCCGAATGAAGAACTCGAGCTCCATCTGCTCGAACTCGCGCGAGCGGAAGGTGTAGTTGCGCGGTGTCACCTCGTTGCGGAAGCTCTTGCCCATCTGGGCGATGCCGTAGGGAACGGCCATGCGCGAGGTGGCGGTGACGTTGAGAAACTGCGCGAAGATCGCCTGCGCCGTCTCGGGACGGAGGTAGGCGACGTTCGACGGGTCGTCGATCGGGCCGACGACCGTCTTGAACATGAGGTTGAACGGCTTCGGCTCGGTGAGCTCGCCGCCGCAGTAGGGGCAGAAGAAGTCGGACCCCGCGACCTTGGGCTGGGGCTTCTTCTTCTGGTCGGTGTAGATGTCCTTCACCTGGTCGGCGCGCATCAGCTTCTTGCAGTCCTTGCACATCGTCATCGGGTCGGCGAAGGTGTCGAGATGGCCGGACGCCTTCCAGATCTTCGGATGCATGATGATGGTGGCGTCGAGGCCGGCGACGTCCTCGCGGCCGCGGACGGTGAACTGCCACCACGCCTGCTTGACGTTGGCCTTGAGCTCGCAGCCGAGCGGACCGTAGTCCCAGAACCCGGGCATGCCGCCGTAGATCTCGGAGGAGTGGTATATGAAGCCGCGGCGCTTGCACAGCGCCGACAGCGCGTCGAGACTGGATTTGCTTTCTTCTGCCATAATGAGGCGTATTATACCAAAATTTAGTCGCCGGCGAAGAGCGGGGTGGAGAAATAGCGCTCCGCGGTGTCGGGCAGAACCGTAACAACGGTCTTGCCGGGGCCGAGCTTCCGCGCGAGCTGCAGCGCCGCGTAGACGTTCGTGCCGGACGATATCCCGGCGAGAAGCCCCTCGCGGCGCGCGAGGTCGCGGGAGGTCTCGAGCGCGTCGCGGTCGGACACGATGCAGATGTGCGAGTAGATCTTCGTGTTCAGGTTGTCGGGGATGAGCCCGTCGCCGATGCCCATCTGGAGGTGGGTGCCCACGGTGCCGCCGGCGAGGATCGCGGCGTTCTCCGGCTCGACGGCCCAGATCTCGATGTCAGGGTTCTGCGCCTTCAGCACCTCGCCGATGCCGCTCAGGGTGCCGCCGGTGCCGATGCCGGAGCAGAAGCCGTGGATCGGGCGCGCCGCCTGCTCCATGATCTCGAGCGCGGTGTGGAGCTTGTGCGCGGCCGGGTTGGCCGGGTTCGAGAACTGCTGCGGCACGTACACGCGCGGGTCGGCGCGGCGCATCTCCTCGGCGCGGCGCACGCACTCGGCGATGGCGTCGCCG
>Ga0310786_10009155_pt1 | contig 12614 bp, 10 predicted proteins | sample AusTroGonzalo_MG_FD_203881 | JGI IMG/M metagenome (GOLD analysis project Ga0310786, IMG submission 203881) | Bovine rumen microbial communities from tropical cattle in Woodstock, Queensland, Australia - Gonzalo_03 (v2) (version 2) | ecosystem: Host-associated > Mammals > Digestive system >...
AAACGAGTAGTTCAGCGAGAGCAGTCCGCCGCAGTTGCGCGAGATGCCTTCAGTGCCCGTTGGTTTGCTGTCCTTGGCATAGAGCACGGCAAACTTGATGTCGTCCATGAAGTCGTTGGGGAATCCCTCGGCGGTGACGCCTGTGTTGTTGTACTTGTTGTCGGACATCGAGAGCTGTCCGTTGATGAACACCAGGTGCTCCTTTATCTGCTTTGACCACTGCAGGCCTAGGTCGGCCGATATGTCGGTGTTCGTGCCGTTCATCTGGTAGTATGAACCGCGACGGAACACGTCAGTCTGGGTGATGAAGTCGGTGTGGTTGGCGGGCTTGAACTGGTCGGCTGTGGCGTTCTTGTTGATGATGCCGAAGCGGCCTGTCAGTTTCAGTTCCTCGTTGATGAACCATTCCAGATAGAAGTCGTTGGTAATGGTGGTGTAGCCCGTCTCGTCCTTCGTGTTCAGGGTAGTGTTGTAGAGCGGGTTGTAGTAGGCATCGCTTTGGCCTGAGTTGTTCATGTAGTCGTAAGAACGCACATACTGTCCAGTGCTGTCGTAAAGCCGACTGTAGGGGTTCATACGGTAGTACTGGCCGAAGGTTCCGTAGGGCGAGTTGTGGCTCTTGTTGTAGTCAACGGTCAGCTTGTCGCGGAACTGTAGGTTCTTTACACGGTAAGCGAGTGTGATACCGCCCGAGAAGGTGTTACGGTCAGAACCCTTCATGGCACCGCCAATGCGGTTGAAGCTCAAGTTCACACCGTACTGCATAGCCTTGTCGCCACCCTCCACGTAGAGTGAGTGCTTGTGTCCAAAGCCGTTGCGCACAGGCTGTGCCAGCCAGTCGGTCTCCACGCCGGCCAGTAGCTCGCGCAGCTTTTGGGTGTAGTTCTCGTCTAAAGAAATCTGGTTCTGGGCGTTGTCGGTTGAGTAGAGTCCGGCCATGCGCTCCACCTCTAACTTCTCCCTGGCGTTAGTCAGGTCATAGCTCGTCAGGTCGGGCACCTCTAATGACATACTGCCTGTGTAGGTTACGCGTAGTCGTCCGCTTTCAGGGCGCTTCGTCTCGATGACGATGACACCGTTGGCGGCCTTTGCTCCATAGATGGCTTTGGCCGTGGCGTCCTTGAGTGTGGTGACGCTTTCCACCTGGTTCATGTCGAGGTCGAGAATCTTTGTCAGCTCAGTCTCGAAGCCGTCAAGAATGAACAGCGGCTGGTTGGCACTCGATGCGTATTCACCCTGTACGCTGCTGATGGTACTCGAACCGCGCATCTGGAAGTCGGGCAGTGCGTTGGGGTTGCTACCGGCAGCCAGATTCTCCAGTTGCATGAACGAAGGGTCAATGTTCTTGAGTGACTGCAGCACGTTCACGTTGCCTACCTTTTGCAGGTCGGCGCCGCTGACAGTAGTCACGGCTCCCGTATAAGTATTGGCCTTACGTTCGAACACACCCGTGACGACCACCTCGTCAATGGCCTTCGAGTCGGGTGTCAGCGTGATGTCGTAGTTGCTGGTTGAAGTCAGCAGGTTGACAAGTTTCGGCTCGAAGCCGACGTAGGATACTTCCAATTGACGTACCTCGTCAGAAAGCGTCAGCTTAAAGTGGCCGTTCACGTCGGTTATTACGGCAAAGGTCTCGCGATCGTCACGTCCCTTCACATTGGTGATGGTTGCCCCTGGCAGTGGTTCGCCTTGCTCGTCGCGCACAATACCGGTAATGTTACGGCTGCTGCCCCGGCGGCTTTCGCGTTGTAGGGTGATGGTCACCAGATTGCCGTCAATCTTGTAAGCCAACGGCTTCTCTGCCAGCATCATCTGGAGGGCAGCCTCAAACGGCACGTTCGTCACTTGTCCAGTTACCTTGTAGCGTTCCACGTCCTCGTAAGTGAACATGATTTTGTGCTTACTTACTTTCTCTAAGCGTTGCAGAGCTTTTGGCAACGGTTCGTCTTGACAACTGATGCTGATTCCACCGCCCTGTGCCAGTGCCGGAAGCACCGTCAGGCAGAGCAGTAACAACAACGTTGTCCATCTTCTTTTGTCCATAAGCGTTGTGGTTTTGGGTTAATAATGTTGCTTCTTTATGATTTAGAACGCACAGACAAAAGAAATGGGTACGATTGTGCACGTTTTTCTTTCAAATTTATTAATTTTGCACCCGAAATACTTAACGTATGGTATCTGAAAGAGAGTTTGACACGCTGTTTCGTAATCTATATGGCGAGTTGTACGTATTTGCTCGGCGCTTCATTGCACATGAAGCCGATTGCGAGGATATCGTCAGCGACGCCTTCGAAGACGTTTGGCGTAACTTGTCGTGTCTGACCTCTGCAACAGTCCGCTCTTTCCTCTATCGCGACGTGCGCAATAAGTGCATTGACTTCTTGCGGCGGCAGACCGTCCGTCGGCAATACGCTGACTTGATGGCCAGTGTGACCCAGGGTTACGATTCTGCCGACGGGCTGACGGAGCTGCATGAACGCGAACGCATAGTGAGCGATGTGTTAGAAAGTCTGCCTGACTACACCCGGCAGATTTTTACGGCCTGTTATGTCGACCGCAAGCAGTATGCCCAGGTGGCAGAAGAACTGAGCATCTCGCCCAATACCGTCAAGAAGTACATATCACAGGCACTGAAACTCATTGTAGGACAACGGCAAAAACACTAAAAAGTATTAAAACCGTACCCCAATCATGCCGAAAGACGTTTAATAAATATGACAGAAGAAGCAATCATGTTAATGGAACCCGGCGCAATGGTCAATAGAGGGCAGACAGATCGTTTGGCTCATGAACCAGACTTGCGCGAGACTTGCGAGGACATTTTCCTGGCACAGTTGGTTCTGGCTCAGAAGCAAGAACAGGTTCCCAACGTTGAGGCAAAGTTAACTGAGTTTCACGACAGGGTGGACAAGCATCGCAGGATGCGTCCCATTGTTTGGACGGCGATAGCTATGGCGGCTGCCACTTTGGCGGCAGTATTCTTTCTTCGTCCCAAGGAACAACCCGCTGAGGCTCAGCCCACGGCCGTAGTGTTTGCCGCAGACAACTCCCAGCAGCAAGTAACCGTGGAGACCGTCAGCGGTACACCCGTGCCTGTCAAGGTAGTGAGAAAGCAAGATAAGGCCGATGCCACCGTTGTCATTGGTCAGACGGAATTGCAGATAGAAGAACAACTGGCACTGAGTGTTCCCCAGGGTGAGTCGCTGCAGTTGCTACTGCCAGACGGCACGCATGTCTATCTGCATCCCGGGTCACGGATAGTCTATCCAAACGTCTTCACCGGTAGTAGCCGACAGGTGAAACTCACGGGCGAAGCCTATTTCTGTGTTGCCCACGACCCGCAGCACCCTTTCTTAGTCAGTACGCCACAAGGAACCATCTGTGACTATGGTACAGAATTCAACGTGTCAGCCCGTACGGCTGACCTGACAGAGGTGGTATTGGTGGAAGGCAGCGTCGGCGTTACCCCCACAGACGGCAAGGAGCAAATGCTCGTGCCGGGGCAAAAGTGTTACATGGAAGAATCTCAGTGCACGGTTGAGGAAGCCAACACCGACCCCTACATATCCTGGCGCGACGGTTATTTCCATTTTGAAGAGACTACGCTTCGCGAGATACTGGAAGAGCTGGGCCGCTACTATAATTATAATGTAGAATGCCCCAACTCTTATCTTCTGAACTATCGGATGCGTTTTATCATACCGCGTAATAAGGACGTTGCCTACGCTGTCATGATGCTGAACCGCATGGGGAAGGTGAAAGTGTCGCTGCGTGGAAACACGATAACGGTCGAATAGGCTCATTCTACCAACATCAACCATTTACACATGACGCGTGAGAAAGAAATATATAAGGTGACACTGGTGGGTAGCGCCGGAAACGTGGTGCTGATGGCCTTCAAGTTTATCGCCGGTCTGCTGGGACACAGCTCGGCCATGATTGCCGACGCCGTTCACTCGCTGTCCGACTTCGTGACTGACCTGGTGGTGCTGGTGTTTGTTGGTATCAGTGCGAAGCCGCGAGACCAGTCTCACGAATACGGCCACGGGAAGTTCGAGACCTTCGCCACGTTCTTGATAGGTTTGGCATTGGTAGCGGCGGCAATAGGCATCATCGTGTCGGGTGGCACGAAACTGCTGGCCTGGTGGGAGGGTGAACAGTTAGAGGCTCCTGGATGGATAGCACTCTGGGCAGCCCTGCTGTCGATTGTCATCAAGGAGCTGCTGTTCCAGTATACTGTGCGGAAAGGCCGCAAGCTCGATTCGCAGGCTATGATAGCTAATGCCTGGCATCACCGCAGCGACGCCCTGTCGTCCATCGGTGCAGCCATTGGTATTGGCGGAGCTATCCTGCTGGGGCGTCGATGGACTGTGCTCGACCCCTTGGCTTCCATCGTTGTCGGATTGATGCTGATACACGTGGCGTGGGAGTTGCTCAAGACGAGTGTCGGCGAACTGACCGAGTGCTCGCTGCCTGCCGAGACAGAGCAAGAGATTGAGCGCATTATCTGTTCGTTCCCCGACGTGCAGCAACCTCATAACCTGCGTACCCGCCGCATAGGCAACAGCATTGCCATTGAGGCCCACGTCCGCATGGACGGATCGCTGCCACTGCTGATGGTACACGAACGCGCAACGGCTATTGAACACAAACTGAAAGAGCGGTTTGGAGAGAAAACGCACGTTACCATACACATGGAACCCATCAAAAAATGAACACGGAGCGGGAACTCCGTGTTCAATCAATCTTTATCAGATAAACTCAACATTCACACCGCCAAGCTGCGCTGTGTCCAGAAGCGGTAGGTGATGTCCTCGAACGAGCCGTCCCGCTGCTGGCGGTAGAGCCGCTGATTGGTGGTCGACGACTTCAGCGGCCCCAAGTGGCGGATGTAAGGACCGACTTTGATGTAGTCGAAGTCGGTCCTGGTAATCGTTGAGGGGATTCGTAACCGTCCGCTGTACCACGCCACGTGGAACTCCGGATGCTCCTCATGGATGTACTGTGCCAGCTGGTCGACGGCCACCGGCTCGGCATCGCCGCCCATAAAGGCGATGCACGTGATGTCACGGCCATACTCTTCGATAAAGTCGTCGATGGCATTGGCGTCGAGCGGCAGTCCGATGTCATCCCACAGGTAGTGGCTGTGACAGCCCGGACAGCGGCACGGGCAGTTGGAGATGTTGATGGCCAGCGTTACCTCGTCGGGTATCTCCTGGAACACCACGTCTGTATTCACGTACTTCAGCATATCAGGCAATAGCGTAGTAGCGACGTGCTGCCTCTTCCTGGCGAGCCTGCGAGAAGTTCGAGACGCGCTTCAGGTAGCCTATGATACGGGTCATGTAGTCAATGTTCTTGGACTTGCAGACGGGACACTCCCTCAGGTAGCGCTTGTCAATGTGTCCGCACTCGTTGCACACCGTGTTGGGGATGTTGAACGTGAAGTAGTTGCAGCCTTCCTTGGCGGCCACCTTCAGCAGCTGCAGGTACTGCTGTTTCGACAGGTGCTCCTCCAGGTTCATGTGCAGGGCCGAACCGCCTGTCAGGTGCTCGATGTAGGGAGCACCGTGCAACTTGAACTTGTCGAGGATGGTCAGCGAGTCGTCCTCCACCACGTAGAAGTAGGAGTTGTAGCAGTCGCGAGGCACGAAGTAGCCGTCCTCGCGGTCCCACTTGGCGTGCTTCACGCCGACGTTCTCTGCCGGAATCATCTCGCAGTTGAACATCACTTCCTTCGTGCGGTACTGCTTGTTGTACTTCTCGATGAGTCCCAATATGCCCTGTACGAAGTGCAAGTAGTCGTCGTTGGGCGTAATCTGCAGTCCCATGAACTCTGCGGCCTCCACCAGTCCGTTGATGCCGATGGTCAGGTACTGGCGCGAGATGTTGATGTAGCCGGCGTCGAACAGCGGCAACATGCCGTGCTGCTGCAGGTCCTTCAGGTTCTCGTTGTAGGCCAGCTGTACTTTGTGACACAGGTCGATGACCTCGCCCAGATACTGCAGGTAGGGCATCTTGTGGTTGACGGCATACTGTATGCAGCGATTCAGGTTGATGGTGAGCACCGACTTCGAGCCTGTGCTGACGCCGCCGGCTCCCAAGGTATAGCTGAAGCCATTGTCGGTAATCTCGTTGCGCAAGCGGCAGCACGAGCTGAGCGAGTCGGCATTGTTGCTCATATAGGTGAAGAACGAATGTCCCTCGGCATACATCTCAGCCGTGAACTCGCCCCATTCCTGATCCCTACAGTTGCCGTCCTCGTCGGTCAGCAGAGCCATCGTCTCGACAGGGAAGGTCAGCAGCGTCTTCGTGCGCTCGTGGTTGAACCACTTCATGAAGCGCTTCTGCAGCCAGCTGAGGCTCTCCCAGTCGGGCTGCGAGCCGTCGGGGAAGTAGAAGTCGCCGAAGATGCTCTCGAAGTAGTACTTGTCATAGTAGGCGATGTTCCAGAACACGGCCTGATAGTTACGGGCACCCGTCGGCTGGTTCAGCGTGTAGACAATCTGCTCGAAGTAGTCGGTGATGACCTTGTCGATGGTACGCTTCTTCAGACTGAGGTCGGCCTGCTCGTCTGCACGCTTCCAGTAGTCCTTGCCCCACTCCTTGCCGATGAAGTAGTTCATGTACATCAGGAACTCAGGCGTTGCACAGGCACCGCTCAGCATGGAACTTACCATGAACACCATGTTGACGAAACCGCCGGCAAACGACTTCAGGTTGGTGGGAGCCGTAGAGTTGCCGCCGATGGCCACCGTTCCGCCGATGAGCCAGGGGTACATCGTGATGGAGGCACAATAGTTGGCCAGGCTCGTCTCGTCGTTCTTGTAAATGAAGTGGTGGGTCAGCTTGTCAATATATTCGTCGGCCAGCTGCTTGCCGTACATCTTTTTGATGCGGTCGGTCAGCATGCGGCGGTTCAGGCGGATGAAGTTCGACTTCGGCAGCTCGCCAATCAGCGTGGCAATGTTCTTGTGCTCCACGTTGGCATTTGCGTCGTACTTCGAACCCGTGGCGGCGTTCACACTTTCCATGTACTCTGACAGGAACATCATCTTCTCCAGCGTTTCACGGTCTTCCCGGTGTGCCTGCCGATAGAGCATGAACGACTTGGCCACCTTGTAGAAGCCTTCGCGCATCAATGCCTCTTCCACCTGGTTCTGAATGTCCTCCACCTTGATGTCCTCCTTGATGTCCAAGTGGCTGAGAATCTTCGAGATTGTTCCCAGTTCAGCAGGTTCGTCCACACTCTCGAATGCCTTCACGATGGCATTCATAATCTTGTCTAACGAGAAACGGTCTTTAGATCCGTCGCGTTTGGTAATGGTAAAGTTTTTAATCTCCATTGTTATTATATCTTTTACTTTTTGTTTATTTCTCTTGCCTTAAGTTAGCACGGAGTTTTCCGTTTTGGAAAACTTTTCGTTTTTCTTTTCCGAAAAAGTTTCCCGTTTTGGAAAATCCGATTCGGGTGCAAAGATACAAAATATTCCGTTACGGTATACTATCCGCAGTCTAAAAAAACATTAAAAAACGCGAATCCATGACTTTGCCTCGTGTTTATTGCTTATCTTTGCATCGCATATACATATTTAATATAAGAGACAACATGAAAAAAGTATTATTGACGTTAGGGTTGTTGCTGGTGCTGATGCCAGTCGCAGCTAAAAAAGTGAAGCAACAGCAGAGTGATCGTGAGTACTGGGTACAGCAGGCCTACCGCATGGCGCAACCCGTGTTGGAGAACATGGCGTGTGGCGAGTTGCAGAAAAACATGAAGACAGAGTTCTCGCCGTCGTTTGACAACCGAAACCGGAAGGTGGTCTACATGGAGACCTTCGGAAGGCTGATGGCGGGCATAGCCCCGTGGCTGAGTCTCCCCGACAGCGTGTTCGGCAGTACCCCCGCCGACGCGAAGGAACTCGAGATGCGCCGCCAGCTGCGCGAGTGGGCGTTGGCGTCCTACAAGAACTCGGTCGACCCGCAGTCGCCCGACTACCTCTGCTGGGGCGTTGCCGGCCAGAACCTGGTCGACGCAGCCTACATCGCTGAGTCGTTCATCCGCGCCTACGACCAGCTGTGGGTGCCGCTCGACCAGCAGACGAAGGACCGTTACATTGCGGAGTTCAAGAAGCTGCGCTCCATTGAGCCGCCCTACACCAACTGGTTCCTCTTTTCCAGCGTTATTGAGAGCTTCATTGCCAAAGCCGTGGGACTGCGTGAGTATGACGACTTCCGGGTGATGATGACCATCCGCAAGGTGGAAGAGTGGTATATAGGTGACGGCTGGTATGCCGACGGCCCCGTGTTCGCCTTCGACTACTATTCCAGCTACGTGTTCCACGCTATGTATCTTGAGACGCTTCAGAACATGCTCGATGCAAAGGCCAACACCCGGCTGGAGTACCAGAAGTACTACGACCGCGCCCTGAAGCGTGCCCAGAAGTTCAGCATCATCCTCGAACGCTTTATCTCGCCCGAAGGCACGTTCCCCGTCATCGGACGCTCTACGCCCTACCGTCTGGCTGCCATGCAGCCGCTGGCGCTGATGGCTTGGTACCAGAAGTTGCCGCAAGACCTGTCGAACGGGCAGGTGCGTGCTGCGCTGACACAGGTCATGCACCGTATGTTCGACTATCAGCAGAACTACAACGACGGTGGCTACCTGACTATCGGCTTCTGCGGCTCACAGCCCGAAACTGCCGACTGGTACACCAACAACGGCTCGCTTTACATGACCTCGCTCAGCTTCATGCCCCTTGGTCTGCCTGCCACCCATCCGTTCTGGACTGCTGCCGCCGAACCGTGGACACAGGTGAAAGCCTGGGGCGGACAGCCCTTCCCCAAGGATCACCGTTGGGCCGACGACATACAGACCCGAGACCGCTGGTAACCCTACAATCGGCGCTTGCTTTGTCGAGTCGTGTAGTACCAGATTTCGATAGAGTTGATGATGTTCTGCCACAGGACGTAGCAGCCGGCTCCGATGGAGGCCACGGGACTGAGGTACATGTAGGCTACCCAAATGCTGAGGCCGGTGTTCTTCTGGAATAGTGCCTGGCCGGCGTTGACTTCCTCACCCAGGTGGCGGCCAATGCCTCGGCCAATGGCGAACTGCAGGAAACAGAGCAGCAGCGTGCAGACGGCTATCGCAATGAGCAGTGACAGGGGCGCATGGCTGTGGACGATGTTCTTAACGGTGATGCCTGTGGTGATGGATAGCGAGACGGCCCAGCTGTAGAAACTCAGGTTGGGCTTGCCGATGATCCAGCGTTGGAGGCGGATGTAGTAGTGCTGTACCAGCCAGCCTAACACCAATGGAAGGAGCAGCACTATGGCCACTTTCTGCAGGATGACGAGGAAGGCGGTGAGGAAGTCTACGTAGACGGTTTGCTCAAGGAGTGGGAACACCAGCGGAATGAGAAGCGCCGAGGCGAAGGAGGAGATGAGCGTGTAGGTGGTCATGGTGCTGATGTTGCCACCCAGCTTGCCCACCACGACGGGAGCTGCTGCGGCCGAAGGGCCAATGATGCAGGTCAGCACCGCCTCCCATAGTAATGGGTGTTGGATGATGGGTAATGGGTGTTCTTGCGTCCCGCTGGTAGCAAGCGTCCCCAAGGGGCCGAGCGGAGTGATGGGTGTTAGGTGTGGGGTGTTGGATGTTTGGGATTTCAACCACAGGATAAGGGCTACGTTGGCAGCCACCAACAGCAGTTGCGCCACGAGTACTCCCACGTGCCAGCGGTGGGGTAGCATCTGGTGGAAGTCAACCTTGCAGAAAGTGATGAACAGCGTCAGGAAGACGAAGAACGGGAAGAGCACGTCCATCACAGGCGACAGCTGGTTGCCTAATGTGTCGAGGGCGGGTGCCCAGTAGAAAAGCAGGTACATTCCCGTACCCACGGCGATAGCCACGGGCAGCGTCCAGTCCTTCATGAATCTTATTACTCCTTCCGTTCCTCGCATAGCGTATAGATATAACCGTGTTCCAAACACTCCACGGTGGTGTATTTGTAGGCGCCGGCGTCGGCCAGCACCTCCTTCAGATGGTCGTTGATGCCTTCGCCTGTCAGTTTCAGCCTTGCCTCCTTCATGGTCCACAGGCGGATGAACGCCACCTCAGGCCGCGCAGCTTCGGCTATCAGCTGTAGCTCCTGGTTGTTCATCGTGTAGCGGGCCAGCGATTCGGAGTAGCGATGCACCGATTCCACGTCGATGCCTACTGGCCGGCTGCCTACGGCGCAAGCCACCGCCTCGCGACAATGGCTCAGGCTGAAGTGTATCTCAGGGTGACCGACGATGTAGGGCTTACCGTGTTCGCCGTAGCCGAACTCAGGATTCCCCGTCAGTCCGTACTCCTCGTGTAGGGCCCGGCGCAGCAGCAGGTAGACCAGCACGCATTGCCGCTGCCCCAGTTCGTAACGGAAGCGGAGCGCCTGCTCGCGCCGCTGTGCAGATATGTCGAGCAGAGCAGAAGAGAGGTCAAAATCGCCGATATGTTCGTCAATATACACCATTCCGGCTGCAAAAGTACAAAAAAAAGATAAAATAATTGCACCGCCCAATTATTTTCTGTATATTTGCGCCGAATTAACGCCAGTGAAGCTAATAACTCACAAACTTAATAACTTTTAAAAACTCAGAACTATTATGGATTACAAGATTATCGACATCGAAGGTGTAGGCGACGTTTACGCAGAGAAACTGGTTGCCGCTGGTATTAACAAAGTGAGCGAACTGCTCGAAAAGTGTGCTGCCCCGAAGGGACGCAAGGAGCTGGCTGAGGCTACGGGTATCAGCGAGAAGCTGATTCTGCGCTGGACCAACCACGCTGACCTGTTCCGCATCAACGGCGTAGGCCCGCAGTTTGCCGAACTGCTTGAGAAGGCTGGTGTAGACACCGTCAAGGAATTTCGTCATCGTGTGGCTGAGAACCTGCAGCCGAAGTTGGAGGAGGTCAACGCCGAGTTCCACATCTGCGGTCGTGTGCCTGCCGTGAGCGAAGTGCAGAAAATGATAGACCAGGCTAAGGAACTGGAGCCGAAAATGACTTATTAGATTTGAAATTTGAGGTTTTTTCGTGTTGGAACGAAAAAAAACGGGCAAGTATGGCTTTGATTCAGAAAAAAGTCGTACCTTTGCACCCGCATTTGACGATGTACCCGTTGTGATTAAGGCGGGTGGCGTCTGAAAGATGTATGTAATAAACCCCAATTAATCAAAAAAAGTTATGTATTTAGACAAAGCAAAAAAGGAAGAGATTTTCGGCCAGTACGGCAAGTCAGCTACTGACACTGGTTCACCTGAGGCACAGATTGCCCTGTTCACCTATCGCATCAAGCACCTGACGGAGCACCTGAAGCAGAACCACAAGGACTTCAACACCGCCCGTTCGCTGACCATGCTCGTCGGTAAGCGCCGTAAGCTGCTGAAGTATCTCTATGTGAACGACATCAACCGCTACCGTGCCATCATCAAGGCTCTCGGTCTGCGTAAGTAAGTCGGCACATAACCCGAACAAAGAAACGGGCGTGGCAGAAATTTCTGCTGCGCCCGTTTTTTTTGCTATATACTTTTCTCACATGGGGGCTGACCCCGTGTGAGAAATTGTTTGTCACTTGTCGTAAGCGTGGACGGGATAGTCGGTGGTGAAGTGCAGTCCGCGACACTCCTTGCGCTCCAGAGCCCAGCGGGTGATGAGGTATCCCACGTTGATCATGTTTCGCAGCTCGCAGATATCGCGGCTGGCCTTAACACGCTTGAACAGTCGCTCGGTCTCCTCGTAGAGCATGTCGAGACGGTCCCAGGCACGGTGCAGGCGCAGGTCGGAGCGGACGATGCCGACGTAGTTGGCCATAATCTGATTGACTTCGCGGACGCTCTGCGTGATGAGCACCTTCTCCTCGTTGGTCATTGTGCCCTCGTCGTTCCATTCGGGCACGCGCTCGTTGAAGTCGTAGAGGTCGGCGTGCTGCAGCGAGTCCTTGGCGGCTGCGTCAGCATAGACCACAGCCTCGATGAGCGAGTTGGAGGCCAGACGGTTGCCGCCATGCAGTCCCGTGCAGGAGCACTCGCCGAGGGCGTAAAGACGCTCGATGCTCGACTGACCGTTGAGGTCGACCTTGATGCCGCCGCACATATAGTGGGCAGCGGGGCGTACGGGAATGTAGTCCTGGGTGATGTCGATGCCGATGGAAAGGCACTTCTGGTAGATGTTGGGGAAGTGGTGGCGCGTTTCCTCGGCAGGCTTGTGGGTGACGTCCAGGCAGACGTGGTCGATGCCGTGAATCTTCATCTCCTTGTCGATGGCGCGGGCCACGATGTCGCGCGGAGCCAACGACAGGCGTTCGTCGTACTTCTCCATGAACGTCTCGCCGTTGGGCAGCTTCAGTATGCCGCCGTAGCCACGCATGGCCTCGGTGATGAGGTAAGCCGGATGGGTCTCCTTCGGATTATGCAGCACGGTGGGGTGGAACTGTACGAACTCCATGTCGGCCACCGTACCCTTGGCGCGATAGACCATTGCGATGCCGTCGCCCGTAGCAATGACGGGGTTCGACGTAGTCAGGTAGACGGCACCGCAGCCGCCTGTACACATGACGGTGACTTTCGAG
>Ga0310786_10009156_pt1 | contig 12613 bp, 11 predicted proteins | sample AusTroGonzalo_MG_FD_203881 | JGI IMG/M metagenome (GOLD analysis project Ga0310786, IMG submission 203881) | Bovine rumen microbial communities from tropical cattle in Woodstock, Queensland, Australia - Gonzalo_03 (v2) (version 2) | ecosystem: Host-associated > Mammals > Digestive system >...
AATTATCGATACTTTTGTCAATAATAAGTATTATAATACTCTTTTATACCACAGATGGAATGTACATTCGTGAAAGAGATAGAGAGAATTCAGTACCTTGAAGAACTGGACAGATGGAGGGACAATCCTGACATCGTAAAGGTCATCCTTGGTGCCAGACGTGTAGGCAAATCCGTGATCATGGACCAATACGTGAGAAGGATGGTCGGGGCGGGAACGGATCCGAAAGACATTCTCTTCATGGATTTTGAATCCTCGGATTTCGATGATATCGCGGACCATGTGGATCTGAACGTGTATATATCGAAAATGATCCCGAAGGACAGGAGGACGTACGTCTTCCTAGACGAGGTGCAGAGGATCGAAGGATGGGAGCGCACCGTCAACTCGCTGATGGCAGATTACGATGCGGATGTCTACATCACCGGTTCTAATGCGTACCTCCTTTCGTCGGAGCTGTCCACATACCTCTCCGGCAGGTATGTGGAGATAAAGGTTCTCCCGCTCTCCTTCGCAGAGTTCCTGGAGGGGCATCCGGCATTGCCGGATGCTGACAGGAGCGTCAGATTCCAGCAGTATCTCCGCACCGGAGGGATGCCGCTCACCGACCCCGACCGCGAGGACAGGTACAACCGCATGATCCTGGAAGGAATTTACAACACCGTCCTGATCAAAGATGCGGCTACGAGGATGGGGATAAGGGATCTGTCGGGACTGGACCGCATAGCGAGGTTCCTCATGGATAACTCAGGGAACATCACTAATGTGGACAACATCGTCAATGTCACAGGTCTGGCCAAGAAGACCGTCGTGAAATATGTCCGTTCCCTAACGGAAGCGTTTTTGTTCTACAGGGTCGAGAGGTACGATGTCGTGGGGAAGAAACTGTTGAACTCCCATGAGAAGTACTATCCCGTGGATACTGGGATGGCGATGGCGGTGCTGGACAGGGGAATATCCGATACGTCGAGACCTCTAGAGAACATCGTATTCCTGGAGCTGATGCGCAGGGGCTACCGCGTGCGCGTGGGCTCCTTCAGGGACAGAGAGGTGGATTTCACCGCTGAAAAGGACGGTAAGGTGGAATACTACCAGGTTTGCCTAACGATGCTCAACGATAGCATATTCGATCGGGAGGTCCGTTCGATGAGGGCGATAGATGATAACTACCCCAAGACCGTGCTATCCCTTGATTCCGTGGTCAGGGACATGCCGGACGGACTGATACATAGGAACGTCATCGAATGGCTGCTCGGGTGAAGGGCGCGCGGTTCTACCCGAACAGATCCATCGCGTGCACCAGAATTCGATATGAAATAACGGGGATGACGGCTGAATCTACCGATATCAAAGTATCGGCAGGGCACGTCATCCCGATTGATAATGAATTTGTTGGAAATGGTATGCACACTCGGATCAGACAAGCATGCTGGTCGCAAAGAGATCGAATATGGTAATGTGCAGCGACTCATCGAAGTTCTTCTGGATGAACTCCTTCTTGTAGAGCACTCCGTCCTTCCCCAGGTACATATCCACGGAATCCTCGGCCTCCTTCTGGGTGTATTTGGCGCACTTGATGGTACCGAAAGCTGTATCGATGGTGGATTTGCCATTCTCGGAGAAACCGGTCAGGCTCGGAGCGATGTAAAGAAGGAATTCCTCCCTGGTCATGGTATCGGTATGCTCCGTTTCACCGGTCTCCTGTACCAGGACCGCAACGGCCTCTCCGTCGATAGACTTCACGGTGTACCTGTGCGTATGTATGCTGTTATCCCAATTATGAGTCTCCTTGTACTCGATGTAGTCGCCTACCTCGATCTTCACCTTCAGATCCTTGCCTCCTAGTTCTGAATCGTTGTTTCCCCCTCCTAGAGCCAAGAATACCGCGACGCCGGCGATGATTACGGCGACGACGACGATTATCACGATCAGTGCCTTATTGTCCATAAAGAATCATGGGAATGGGCCGTTTTATATATTGTCAAAGTTGGCATACTATTCCAGTACCGTTGACTAGACGCATCGATGCCATCACGGACAGTGTAAGTAAACCATTATCTTGAGTGAGAGGGCTAGCGGAAGGTTTGAATGGTAAGGGAACGAACCAATGTTATACGGGGACTCCCATCCCGCTGACATGCCTTCATCCGATTTTCATTGCGGCTACCAAAGCCACGGCGGCATGCGTGGTGAGAGGAAATCCATCACACTCGATAAGAAGGGCGACGATGCTCCGATCCTCACGTACTCCATCAGGGAGGCGTTCAACCTTCCCGAACGCTCCGGTTCCGTCACGGTCCCGGAGGAGGCCGTCAGCACCCTGTTACGCATTTTCCATGATAACCGCATGGGCTCCTGGCCGCCTCTGAGGACATAGGAGGTGCACCTGCTGGATGCTCCCAGCGAATCCATCTCGATATCGGTCGATGGGGAACGTTGCTCCTTCACCCACGAGGATGTCCTGCCAAAGGGATGCGGGGGATTGCTCTGGGATATCGCGGATATCCTGAAGGGCTACGTCCCCAAGGAACGAGCATAATCGTAAAGATCGCATCAGGCTGACGCTCATTCCTTCTTGACTATCTTGTTCTTGACCACAAGAGTGCATACCATTGCCAGTGCCAGCAGGATCAGGGAGAACCACATGTTCGCCGTGAATCCCGTGGCCAGATCCTCCGGTGTGCTGACAGACGCAGTGGAAGCTGTGGTGATCGAATATATCATCGCGAAGAATACGCAGCCCAGCGCCGATGCGACGTAGTTGATGACCATCATGAAATTGGTGGATTCGTCCTCATACCCAGGCGTCGAATGATGTATCATGCGGGTAGGCTGAGCGGTACCGGAGAATGCGTGGGATATACCGAATGCCACAAGCGGGATCAGCAGCAGGATGGGCTCCACATGACCTGCGATCATGATCACCATCAGGATACAGAACAGCGCCCTCATGATGATGGCCATCATGGCCGGGACCTTGCAGCCGTACCGGTCGCACAGGTAACCGACAGGAATGACTACGATCATCATGGCCACGGATATGACGGACAGGAGCAGACTCGAATTAAAGGGCGACAGCAACCAGAAGTCCTGCAGAAGATACGGCAGCAGATATGTCGCCCCCGCCACTACGATGGTACATAACAGGAAGGACGCCCCCACCAGAAGATACTCCTTGTTGACCAGTATCTGCGGCGCTATGACAGCCCGTCTGGCATCACGGCGGATGCTCCAGACCAGGGTCGGAAGGGATATGGCGATGAGTATGGCACAGATGATCCGCATTTCGACCTGAAGATGCGGATCGCCCACATCCTCCAATATGGTAAGCACGGCGCCGATGAAGACCATGGCTGAGATACCACCGATATGCGTTGGATCTTTCTCCGGATCAGGGCTGCTGTCGTTAGGGATGTGGATAACGGCCAAGACTATGATGAGGGCACAGAGGGGGATGTTGATGAAGAATATCCAATGCCACGATAGGGCCGATGTCAGAATACCTCCCAGGACCGGGCCGGCTATCAATGCGGCGCCTGTGGCACCGCCCATGATGGATATCCCCAGCCCCTTGCGGTCGATGGGGAGCATGTTGACGATCATGGATGGAAGGACCGAACTCATCATCGCCGCGGCCGCCCCCTGGATGAGCCTGAACAGGATAAGCATCCAGAAATTATCCGATAGACCGCACATCAGCGAAGAGATGCCGAACAAAGCGGTCCCGAAGACCATGAACCTCTTCACACGATGGTTCTTGGCCATCTTCCCCATGGGAAGAAGCAATGCGGCAAGACCAAGAACATAAGAGAACACGAACCATGATCCCTGGGACAGGGTTATCCCCATGTCCAAGGTCATGGTAGGCAGGGCCACTGTTACTATGGATACATCCAAACCGTCTATGAGGGCGGCTAGGAATATTATCGTCAGTGTGAGTACGCTGCCTTTAGGAAGTTGGTTGTTCTTCATTTCTTCAACCCACAGACCAGTCCTTCGAAATCGTACGAAGGAGCGATCACATGGACACCCGAGACGTTCATCATGAATTCCATGATGACGGATCCGGACTTTATGGCCTCGAACGACTCCGGGATTATGATCAGGCCACCTCCGGACCTGATGGCACGGATGGCAGTGAACAGGGAGCGGTACCTCTCCTTCGTGGTACTCTTACCGCAACATGCGTATATAGCGCCGTCGAAGACCATCCATCCCTCGAAATCAGTCAACTGACCGTTCTGTGCCACCGACAGGCCGTCGTCGGTCACAACGAGGACCCTCCATCTCGGATCCACGAACGCGAGGATCTTCTTTATGTCCGTCCTGAGCTCGACAGGCGGGATCTCGCCGTCAATCTCGTAGAAGAAATGGAAATAGTTGGATTCGACGAGCCTGAGCATCTCGTAGTCCTTCATCAGGTCGCCGTAGTTCTCGTTGGCCATCTTTATGGTCACCGGGCTGGTCTCCAGATCTATCGTACGGCCGTATTCGGCGACACCTTCTTTCCCGAAGAACAGGACCTCCCTGGTGCTGCTGATGAAATTGGACAGCACGAAGATGGGTGCGAAGGTGCCCACGATGTCCTCGGGGACGATCATCAACTTCATCAGGGCATACTTGGGTGGGTCGTACACCCTGTGCGCGTACATATCGAACCTGCTGGGATCCAGATATGTATCTATGGCTATATCCGTCAGGTGATAACCTAGGATCTCGTCCAGATATGTGGAAGTCATCGCCAGCCCTATGGGGCGGGCATTGGTCTCGATAAGGATAGGACCCTTGTTGTCGATCATGACCTCGCAATGGCATATGCCCCATCTCATATCCACCGCATCAAGGACAGCGTAGACGTAACGGATCATATCCACATGCCCGGGATTAAGATCCTTGATCAGCTTGACATAGTCATAAGCCAGAGTGCCATCATCTGCAGTAATCTTCCTGTATTCCCACACATCAGTGAGCATGTGCTTCCCATCGCAGCTTATGGTATCGACGATGTATTCGGTGCCGGATATGAATTCCTGTATCAGCACCTCGGAGCCTATCTTGCCCAAAAAGTCAGGTGTGATCTTCATCTGCTTGAAGTGCTCTACCGCCTCGGCCAGGCCGGAACAGATCCTCAGACCCACTGTGCCCGCCGATTCGGAGAACTTGAGGACGCACTTCTGGAGATCGTTCTCCTTCCAGAACTCCTCGATATCCTCCTCGGTCTCGACCTTCCTGGTCTCGATCCTGCGGAGATTGGCCTTGCACAGGGCCTCGTACATGCCTTCCTTGGTGCAACGGAGATACGTGGTGGCCTCGTCGTTCCCTACCAGGCCCAAGGACTTGACGAGACGGTCGGCCAGACGTACACCGGACTCAGATCCCGGAAATACCGCGATTATAGAATATCTGCGCAACTTGGCCACGAAAGTGTCGTAATCCTCATCCTCATCTATAAACTCCACCTTTTTCTCAAGGTTCTTCCTTAACATGGCCCTGTAATTGATGAGGTCTTGACTGGGTGCCTTGATATTAACGACCAAGGGTTTGAAACCGCGGGAAATGATCTCGTCCACATAGAGAATGCCCGACGAGGTGCATTCAACAATGGCGATGTACTTCATACCATGTTGACTGTTAACATGTATTTTAGTCTTGCTTTACAAGTACTAAAAATATCAATCTAAGAATCTGGACCAAGTTGGATGAGATACTTGCTCTAACATATTTTTCATGAAAAACGGAGTAGTTCCCGGCCGGAGCCGGGAAAGGAGTTTAAAGGATCACTGGGTTCCGTCACCGAGCTTATGGTGCCTGTCGAGGGTCTTCAGATGCTCCATATCGTTGTACCTGAACCTCTTGAGGTTGTCCGAGAAGGTTGTGTCCTTGGGAAGCATCTTCTTCATGGTCTGGAGGACGGTGCTTCCGATGCTCATGACAGGCTTTCCGAGGTTGATTCCGAACCTGGTCATTCCGCACACAACATGACCGGGGTTGACGACGTCGTGGTGGTCGAGGACGGTCTTCAGCTCGCTCATCTTCTTGACGGTGGGGGCGTTGTGGATGACATCCAGCTGCCAAGCGAAGAACACACCGAGGCCGGTGGACCTTCCGCCGAACTCGGCCGCCCTGTCTCCCATGTAGAAGTTGAATCCGAACGGGAGCATTCCGGTGATCATCTCATCATCCTTGAAGTAGTAGGGCATGAACAGGGTGGTGGACCTGTCGACCATGACGCCGATGATTCCTCCGGGCTCCATCTTCATGACCTCGAATCCGTCGTAGCATATGTCTACGTACTCTCCCCAGTTGTGGGTGGGCACGATGACCTCGGCGGGGATCTCTCCGACACCGACCTTCCTGGCACGGAACTCATAGCACCTCTCCTCCCACTCGTGTCCTGCGATCTCGGAGGAGATCTTCCTTCCTCCGAACTCCTCGGACGCCGCATCGACGAAGGCCTCGCACATATCGTTGTGGGCCTTGTCGCCCTGGAAGGTGACCAGGAAGAGGTTGCTCACGTCGGGCGCGTGGATGCCGGCCCTGTGCTGGTTCTGGAAGTGGAGGTAGTCGGACCATGCCATGTGCAGGGGTATGACGGAGGGGTTGGCGACGATCTTCTGGAGTGCGGGGTCGGCGGCGCTGAGCTTGTCGTACTCGTATCCAAGGAATCTGTACTCGCCGAGGGGGTAGATCCTGAAGGTGACATCCGCGATGACTCCGAGGGTACCCTCTGCGCCGGCGAAGAACTGGTTGAGGTTGTAGCTCATGCCGTAGGATCCCATGCCGTCGAATCCGGTGGTGATTATGTTACCGTTGTCGATGACAACGTGCGCATTGAGGATGTTGTCCTTTGCGGACTTGTACTTGTAGGATCCGATACCCATTCCGTTGGTGGAGATCCATGCGCCGATGGTACCCGCAGGGAAACTGGAGGGGTAGGAACCGATGATGTAGCCCTTCTTCTGGCAGGCCTCGAGGAGCCTCTTCCATGTGCATCCGGCCTGGACTCTGACGTACCTCTCCTCTGTGTTGATCTCCAGGACCTTGTTCATCTTGGAGGTCATGTCCATGATGATACCGCCGTTGGTGGGCATGCATCCTCCGAGTCCCCATGTGGCGTTGCCCCTGGGGGTGACGGGGATACCGTACTTGTAGGCGACCTTCATGACAGCGGCGATGTCCTCGGGCTTCTGGGGCCTCACGATGACGTCGGGGATGCAGTTGAATGCCACTCCGGCCTCTTTCGGGAGGGGTGCGAGGTCGTGGCAGTAGATGATCCTGTCCATTCCGCTGGTGTTGACGTTCTTGGGGCCGACGGCGTCGTTCAGCTCCTCGATGATGGCGGGGGTGACCTTGCGGTCGAACTTAACATCGGCGGGCTTGTAGCCGAGACATCCCTCCGTGATCTTCTTGACGAAGGCGTTGGTCTCCTCGGTGCGGTACTTGCTGCTGCACCTTCCGGCGTACCTACCTCCGAGCTCCTCCGCCTTATCGGCGATGGCTTGGAGGTCGGCCTCTCCTCCCCTGAGCTTGACGGCGACCGTAGAGCAGTCGGGGACGTTTCCGGCGACCTTGTAGTCCGTCTCGTTGACGGCCTCGATGAAGGCTGCGAGGTTCTTGACGGGGATGTAGAAGGTAGGATACTTGGGGCACATGCATGCGGCCTTCTCGATACCGGTCCAGAGGTCATCGCTGATCTTGGCGGCGCCCTCGAAGAGGGCGTCGGTGGCGGCAAGGTCGAGGTCGACCATGGGCTCGCATCCCTGGTAGGCGAGGACCATCTTATTGCCGTTGAAGGAGATGTGGAGGGGCTTGACGGAGGGCTCCTGGGCGATCTTCTGGAGGGCGGCCTGGATCTCTGCGGGTCCGGCGAACTCGTATGCGACGGACTTGGTCACTCCTGCGGGGTACATCTGCAGGGTGACGGCGGTGATGATCCCGATCCTCGCGGATGAGGCGACGTAGGTCTGAGTGAGGTTGAATCCGGACATGTAGTATCCGATGATGTCATATCCTGTCTCGATGGCGGCACCATGGCAATCGACGGCGTAGACGTTGTACACATTGTCCTTGACGGTCCCGTACTTGTAAGAGCCGACTCCGGGGGCCTCGGTGTACACCCAGTCCTCGACGGTGGCGTTCTCCCCTGCGGGCATCGCACCGAGCATGAATCCCTTCTCGGCCACGGCGGCGGCGAGGTCGCTGAACTTGCATCCGACCTGGACCTTCACCGTCATGTTGACGGTGTCGATGAACTCGATGTCCTTCATGTTGCTGAAGTCGATGACGACCTCTCCCTCATCGTGGTGCCTGACGGCCTTGGAGGACACTGCGCCTTTGGCTTCCATGATTGCCTTCACGGCCGCGACCACGTCCGCCTGATTGGCGGGTGTGATGACTGTGCTGTCGCCATCCTTGGCGATCTTGCCTGCGCCGATGACGCCTTCGATGCGCTCGAAGACCTCGCAGGAGATGGGCTTTCCCTCATATTTCAACGATTTCATTTGTTTACCTCCACAACATAGCGTGGGCTGTATGAGGGTGCGACCCTTTTACTATAATATAAAAGAACACCTTCTGGCAGGGCCATAAAATGAGATAATATGAGATTATTAGTAGCGATACAGACAAGCGGATCCGACCAGCCTCTCCAGGGAATCCCCCTCGGCAAGGAACAGATGGGTGCGGCATCCGCAATCAGAGCATCCGAACCCCTTGTGGCCGGGGACCATGCCTGCCTCCTCTGCCTTGAGGGCCAAACTGCATTCCGGGATGGGATCGGGGTATGAGATGTACGCGAAAACGGAATCCGCCTGCACGGTCAGATAGTCGGTATGCCATTTGAGTGACTTCTCTCTGGACAGATGCCTGCGGAGCCTCTGGTCCAGGCCGCCCATGGCGCTGCCCACATAACAATAACGTCCTTTGGAGAAATGTAAGGTGCCTAGGGCGCCGACACGGATATCCGTGTCGGCCCCCAGGTCGATTACGAGCACATAGGTGCCCTTGCGGATTATTGTCTCTTCGAATCCTCATACTCGACCTGCGAACGGGTCTTGATGCGTATGATGATGCTGCTCTCGTCGATCCTGGACGGCTGGATGTAAGCGACCTCTCCGAGCTTCCTTCCGTAGACCTCAACGTTCTCAAGGTACTCGCGGTGCTCCTCATACGGGATCTTTATCCTCAGACCGTCCAGATGCAGGACCATCGGGGCGGGCCTGAGGCACATGTCGATGGGCTCGTACTCCTGGAGGATCTGTTTGACCTCCGCGGGATGCACGAACAGCGGGTCCTCCTCGATGGAGAGCTTCCTGTCCTTCAGGACGCTCTCGACGGTATCAGAGATCTCATCGAGCTTGGCCCTCTCGTCCGCGCCCTTCATCCTTGCGGCCTTCCTTCCGACACCGGTGACGATGGCGTCGTAGGTGTCCTCCTTGCCTTCGGGCATGGGGCCTGAAACCAGCACGACCGGGACGTGGATGTCCTTGATGAGGTCGGTCTTCTTCTCGACACACGTCTTGAAGTTGCCCAGACAGAAGACGCATGCATCGTACTCGTCGATGATTCCCTTCTCGACAGCGGAGATCTGGGAGGTGTTCTTTCCCCTCCCTCTTGCCAGACCCATGACGACCGTCACGGCTCCGGCCCTTCTCAGTATCTCCGCGATGTCGCAGATCGGATGTGGCATGTGGTGTCTGCCCAGGGTGGGCCCAACGACCGCGATCTCAGTACCGGCCAGCGGGACCTCCTTGACCTCGCCGCCTATATCCCTGCAGAGCCTGGAGATCTCCTCCTTGTCCTCTTCGGGAACGGACATGATCACGGACAGCATCTGGGAGCTCCTGTTCTTCTGGAGAACGGCCCCTCCCACATCCTCAATGAGCTCGAAGAGCTCGTCGGAGCGGTACACTCCGCCGTCGTACATCATGACCTCAAACATCTGCGACACCTCCCATGGACAGGTGGACCTGGCGTCCCTCATCCATCATCTCCGGCTGCATCAGCTCCTCGGTCGCGATGACCGTGATTACTCCGCCGTCGATGAGAGTGCGGCGGTTCTTGATGCCCTCGGGCATGGACCTCCACAAGGCGCCCATGATCTCCCTTAGGTCCTGCTCGCCGGAGGCGATGACCATGTCCTTCAGCTCGGACATCTTGGCGTTGGACACCTCGATGTCGAAACGGGTCTGCTGGACCACCTTGTTCCTTCCGTACTTGGTCCAGAGGGCCCTGAGGATATCGGGAGCGTAGCGCTCCTGGGTGATGGTGATGTATGTGATCGAGTTCTCCTCCCTCACGTTGGCCACGTCGACCACGGTCTTGTTCCCCGGGTCGGCCTTGAGCACTATCGAGAAGACGAAGAGCGGGACCGAGGGCTTCAGGACCAGCTTGGCCCTTTCGATGAGGACGGCCTTGTTGAGGTCGCTCATGGTGTCCTCGAAGAGCTTCTTGTATGCGGGCTCCCCGAACTTGTCCTCTCCAACTATCTCAACATCCATGTCGGTCCCTCACAGGAATCCGGAGCTCAGCAGAGCGCCGCCGACGGCACCTATGTACTGGGAGTCCGGCGGGACGATGGGCTGCTCGCCGAGCACCTCGCCGATCTGGGTGACCAGTCCGGAGATGAGAGATGTACCTCCGACCTGGATGATCGGGTGTCTGACGTCGATCTCCTGGAGCTGCTGCTCGTATACCTGCTCCGCGACGGAGTGGCATGCGGCGCATGCGACGTCCTCGAACTTCTTCCCCTCTCCGAGGGTGGTGACCAGGTCCTGGATACCGAAGACGGAACAGTAGGAGTTCATCTTTGCATTCCTCCAGTCGCCCTTGTCGGCCAGCCTTCCCAGCTCGGTGATATCGATCTTGAGCCTGTTCGATGTCATCTGCAGGAACCTTCCGGACGCACCGGCGCAGATCCCTCCCATGGTGAAGTTGTCGGGTATACCGTCCCTGACGGTGATGGCCTTGTTGTCCATTCCTCCGATGTCGATGATGGTGGCCTCTCCCTTCTGCCTGTCGGCGAGCCACACGGCACCCTTGGAGTTGACGGTGAGCTCCTCCTGGACGAGCTTGGCGTTGAAGTGCTTGCCCAGGGTGAAACGTCCGTATCCGGTGGTACCGATGGCCTCGATCTGGTCGAGGGTGACGCCGGCCTGCTCCAGGGCGTTGTTGAGCACCTGTGTGGCGGATTCGATGACGACCGCTCCGGAGGGCGTCCAGTCCTTGCCTATGATCTTGTTGTCCTCCATGACGACGGCCTTGGTGGTCGACGATCCGGAGTCGAGGCCGACGGTGAGCCCGCTCTGCCTCTCCCTTGCGAGGAGCTCCTTCCTGGTGACGATGGTGACCAGGGCCTCCATCCTGGTGAGCAGCTGGGATGCCTTGAGCCTCTCCGTGAAGGAATAGGTGACGACAGGCAGGCTGGTGTGCTCCTGGATGTACCTCCTGAGCTCGTTCCTGACCAATGCGGCCTCAGCGCACCTGAAGCATGTGGTGATGAACACCGCGTCCGCCTCGTACCTTCCGGATGCGAGCTCGGCGGCCCTGGCAATCATCAGCTTGAGCTGTGCGGACCTGGGCCTGAACCCGAAGTCCTCCACCGCCTTGTCTATGTCCGCGGCGGAGACGTCGGGGTATACGATGGTTGCGCCTACCGACCTGGCCGCCTTCTCGATCTCATACTGGACGCTGCTGTACTCCGTACCGCAGGACAGCTGCGCGATCTTGATGGTCATTTCAATCCCTCCATCCATTCCTTGGCCTGGGCCACGAAGTTGACCGCATCCTCATCGGTCTCGGGATATCTCACCGTGAGCGTGGGGATGCCGCGCCTGTGCACCAGGTACTTTATCATGAGGTTGGAACGCTCGCACCCGACGCATCCGAAGCTGTAGGGACAGTCCTCCATGACTATCGCGGCATCGGCCTGCTCGATGAGGGGGCCCCACAGGGCCATCCTCCCTCTGATTCCTGATGGGACCTCGATACCTGCGTACTTGAGTCCCTTGACGACATCGTCGAGTGTGACGTTCATCGGCGGCATGTCAACCTCCAGATTGTCCACTCTCTCCTGTATGGCCGCCATCGTGCTGAGCGGCTCGTGCCCGAACCTCTCGACCAGGTCGAAGAGGACAAGGCTGTTCGGGGGGTCTATGAAGATCTTCATCACTGCACCTCGCATATCTTCTTGAAAGCGTTTACATCAAGACGTTTCTTGTCCTCCTTGGGACTGTACTTTGCACCTTTACTGACCTCCTCGAGGCCGTACTGGATCTTGGCCAGCAGCGCCCACTCCTCCTCGAGCTGGGCGTATCCGGGCCTGGTGCCGTGCTGCGCACGGCATCTCCTGGGATCGCTGCACCTGTATGCCCTGATCTTGGAGAAGACCTCGTTGGGGTAGGCCTCCCTGACCTTGGCAAGTATCTCGAGGTTCTCCGCCCTGGGGGCTTCCACGAGACAGCCGTAGCATGTCTCCTTGACGAGCGCTCTGTCGCCGAACGAATGCACCATGCGCACCAGCTGGTCCGGCGTCAGCATGGACCTGGGCGATATCATGTATAGTCTGGTCTCCCTTTCCTCACTCATAGATCCACCTCCCTGATGTATACGACAT
>Ga0310786_10009158_pt1 | contig 12611 bp, 10 predicted proteins | sample AusTroGonzalo_MG_FD_203881 | JGI IMG/M metagenome (GOLD analysis project Ga0310786, IMG submission 203881) | Bovine rumen microbial communities from tropical cattle in Woodstock, Queensland, Australia - Gonzalo_03 (v2) (version 2) | ecosystem: Host-associated > Mammals > Digestive system >...
CGTGAGAAATGGAAGGTGTTTGAAACCTTTTGGGGCAGGAAGTATATGCGCAATGATTATAGCTTGGCACTCTCGCAACTGCAGTCGCTTGACTTTCAGGATGAATTGAAACAGGTGCTTTAGAATATATCGGAATGAGTACCCGTATCAAGCAATAACAAGGTTAGTTCCTTGTCGTTTTGTTTCCAGAGCAACAACCAGTCAGGCTCTATATGACATTCCCAAATGCCAGCATAGTTGCCTGTAAGGATGTGAGGATGATACTTGGAAGGCAACTTGCCTGTTTCAGACAATAGACGCACTACAGTCTCAAAACTGGCAATATTGAGCCCTCGACGTTTACAGAGTTTGAATGATCTCTTAAAACGTCCTGAATAACGTATTGTGTACTTCATACATCAAGTTGTGCCATCAAATCCTCAACACTTTTCGCTTCATAGACGCGACCTGCTTCAACATCTTCCAACGCCTGTTGAATGCCGCTCTTACGAGGTTTCCTGATGGTCCATCCCATCTTACGAGAAAGACTGCGGGCAAAGCGAACTTCACTGCGTGGCACTTCCAGATAAATGCGTTCCATTATAACAGGTTCCATATTCATTCGTTTAAGTTTTACAGCGCAAAGTTACACATATTATCTGAATAAACAAAATAAAATCACAAAAAACCGTAGTACCCACGCGTAGTACCCCTGTGGGTAGTAAAAGCAGAGAAGTTCTTATACCTTTGCAGCGAAAATCTAAAACGATAACGAAAACGACGAATGCAAGGACGAAAACTGGAACGAAGGAACGGAAGAAGAACTGGCAGGAGACGTACGCCACGGTGGAGCAGGAGCTGGTGGCGCAGTTGGCAGCCTGTGTTGACGACAGGAACGTAACAGATGATACAGATGATACGGGTGTTTTCTGAAAAGCCACGCGTACGTGCACACGTACGTACGCGGTAATTTCCTAATTTTACCTGTTCATCTGTATCATCTGTATCATTTGTATGAACAAACATATCATTAACGAAGGCTTAACCTATGGTTAACGACCCGGAAACATATAGTTTACAACACCAAAACATATAGTTTATGAAAGCCATGTCCAAACAACAGCTGGCCGACAGGGCCGGTGTCAGTCTTAACACGCTCAACAGATGGTGCAAGCCCTTCCAGCGGGAACTGGAGGCGATGGGCCTGCAGCCCAATACCAGGATGCTGCCGCCCGTCATCGTGAAGTTCATCGCAGAGAAACTATGCATCGACCTATAGCAAGACTATAGTCCCGCAGAAAGAAGAGAAATAAAGGAAAGGCTGTCAAACATATTCGGCCACCGCGACCTGCCCGGCGTCCACAAGGAGTGACCCTGCTTCGAAGCCAAGGAATATCGGGATTTGTAACCCGCTAATCTCGGACGTCAATCCCCGATCCTATTCAATAGTAAAAGGAGCATACAATCGGATGCTCCTTTTACATAATACCATCATGGTCTCTCACCACTCCTCGGAATTCTTGTCCTAAAGCTCAGTTGTAAGGGGATGACTATCTTGAAGAAACTAATTATAATATCTCAAACTCATCTTCGTCATAGTCCTCGTCGCCAATGTCAACAGACTCGACGTCACCTTCCTGGTTGATGCTAACACTCATCAACTGAAAGGTGTCTGTACAAACAGAAACAACCTGCGGTGGACAATATGGCTTCTTCCTGATCATTTCCTATTATCTTTTCATGTGTTTCTTTCCGTTCTTAATGACAACACCCTTGGCAGAAGGACTTATTTTCACTCCCATTAGATTGTACAGGGGAGACGCATCGTCCGTGGTGCCAACAATAAGAGAACCGACACTGGTGCTTTCGTCGTCCAAGGTGAAGGTTATATGAGCAGGGGCATCAGCAGGAATACTCAAGTAGGATCGTCCTGCAGGGATATTTGTGTCGGAGGAAAGTCTGCGGAATGCCAGCCGATTACCGTCAGACGTTCCGCTGAACACGTAATTGCCAGCTTCCACGAGACCATCTGTCAGATGTGCCTTGAGCGCATTACCGATGATGGCTTCTGGGGGCTCCGTTGCCAACGGTACGTTTACATGAACATCTTCACCCACGATGCCTTGCAGGAACAAACCAGTAGCGGCGGGTACCGTACCAGACTGACGAGTCATATTAACTTTATCGCCATCTACCGTAGCGGTATAGGCCTTGACCGTGCTGTTGGTGAAGTCGAGGGCGTAAGGTGACGAGAATGTCGCATAGCCTGCGGCTGTCACCCTGACAGGCACGTCATCGAGTTTCTGAATGTAGAGATAGTCGAGCCAGTCCTTGACACCATTCTGTGAAATGGCAACACTTAACGTGCTTTCTTCGGTTGTCACCTCAAATTCTGAAGAGATATCGAAGATGTTCGGATATGATGGAGCAATATACTCGTAGAAGGTCGTCCCACCAAGCTTGAAATAGAATGTTATGTCACCTACTTTTGAGGTCGCGGTCTTTCCAATGCCTGCATATAGGCGATACCTTCCAGGGGGCAAGGTCGTCACATCGACATTCGAGAAACTTCCTGCAACGCCATTTGAGCCTAACATCAATGCATAATACTCTGCCGATATGCTTTTGCCATAGTCCTGAGTCACTCTTGTCGCTCCACTTATATCTTCTCCCTCCTGATAGAAAATGACATTAGGCTTGAACATCTCGTAGTCCACGGTCTTCTCCATCACACGGTCGGCAAGGGACAGCGTCAGATTCTCGCCATAACGCGGCTGATTGGCTTCGTTGCGTGCCGAGGTTTCATACAGGTCTGTCCCTTTCAGTATATAGCGTGGATACATATAGGTCAGATTGACGTCCTCTGTCTGACTGGACATGTTGATATGGTAGATCTCATCACCTAAGTTGGACATGGCTGTGAAAACAATGTCAGAGGTGATGATGACCGATATCCTGTCGGATATGCCCGTTCTGCCGGTATCATCAGTGGCTTCTGCTACAAATTGATATGTTCCCAGTCTGGTTGGCACTAAGGAAAATGTACAGGTGGCACCGTCATTCTTGGCAATGATGTCACCCTTGTCGTCTCTGATGACTGTATGTGTGACAGTTGCCCCATCTACCTTTGGTGACGAGGTGGCGGTAATCGTTATGGGTGGGATTCCCTCCGTGATATCATAGGTATATGAGGGAGATGTCAGTACAACATCGGGGCTGTTGACATCATAATCACCCGTTTTCTGTATGTATAGATAGTCAATCCATCGTGTGACATTCGGATTTTCGGCTTCAAGGGTCAGCGTCTGTTCTTCCTTGACAATTATCTCCTCCTTTTCATATACAAACATGTTCTTCTTGTCAGATTGAAGGGTATAAATGGCATTTTCTCCCAACTTGAACTGATAGGTGGTGATACTGCTAGTCTTCTCGTTAGTGCCCGCAGCGGCTACTGTCAACTTGTATTTACCCGGTTGCAATGTCAGAAGGGTGACTGGCTGACGGATGATGCCTCCAGCCGCATTCGATGACCAACGATAGGTATAGTATTCTGCTTCATTGCTGCTGGTCACTTTTTTCGTATTAACTGGTGCATAGCTTGCTCCGTCCAGATCTTCTCCCTCACAGAAGAACACCACGTTTTCTACTGCTTTCGTATAAGTAACTGTCCGGCTGTCGGTTCCACTTTCGGGAGTATAGGTCGAAACGAAATAAGGTATGGTCGCGTTCGGGCTTGTCTCATACAAGTCTGTTCCGTCAAGCAGGTATTTAGGATACGCGTAGGTCACCGCTGTAGCTTCGTCTTGAGCTCCAAAAGCCAGTGTCTTCTCACCAATATCGGTTTTTACCTCATAAGTACAATAGGCAGGAGCAGCATCCAGCTGTGCCTGATAATCGTTTTTCGCCTCGCCTGGAGCCAACAGGTTTATCAGGTACTGCGCATCGTTCTTTACATAGCTATTGTGCTGATGAGAACGATAATAGGCTATGAGTTCTTCAATATAGGAATGGATCTTGTCTTCCAGTCCGAGATTGATGGTATAATAATCCGTGTTCTGACGACCACTGCCAGTGATGACATTGTTGGAAAAAGTATGTGACGTGCCATCTGAGACGCCAGGGATGTTAATGGTCAATTCACGGAACTGATGTTTCTTGTATCGTGGAATCTTTACGTTGAAAGTTAATTCACCACTGTTATAGCTGACGTCAGTAATGAGGGAATTATTGTACAGGTGATAGTATTCCCAAACCTCGTCCGCGCCCGTTACCCACATCTGGTCTGAAGGCTGTACCGTTTCCTTCAAATAGGTTAGAATGGCATCGCTCATACCATGCGTGCCACCAAGAATCATCGCACTACCGTCGGCCTGCTCGATCATGTTCGCAAATTCTGCCTCTTTGTCCTGGAAGAAGAAACGGACAGTCGTCTCGGCAGGCTTGTTGTCGAATGTCGTCCAGTCGGTTCCGGAGGTCCAGTCGTCAATTCTTACCGGTTTCATGATCGGGTAATTGGGGAGTTCACCATTCTGGAAGATGTTCCAACAGATTTCATCCGACATCTTTCCTGCGTCAATGTATTTATGATCACCATTAGGCTCAATCATGACTTTCAGGCCAACACCGACAACCTCTTCCCATTGGTCGCTGAGCGCCTTGAAACGACTGGCAATGGTCTCGGCATTTGTCGTATAGTTAGCATCCACGTCGTGCTGGGCAAAACTCCAGCCCATACGCATCATGGTCTTGGCATCCTGACCGTTAATCCTGCTTGTATTCGTGCTTTCCACTTCATAGGGCCATATGGCACATGTTGCCGTGAAGCGACGGACACCTCCTGTACCATCACTGTATGTCAGCGGTTGTTGGCTATCGCGCTTGATGTTTTTCTTCTGCTGGTACCATTCCATCGTATTATAAGGGGTATTCAGGAAGTCGTCAGCCCTGCTAATGTACAAGTATGTGTTGCTGTCAAAGGCAGGATAGCCGTTGAAGAATGCCCATCCGATCACCAAATCGCGCATTCCCATGTCATCACTGGTAAGCACGAGTGGGCAACGCTTGTTGTATTTTACCCTGGCAAAAACTGGCGGTTTGCTTGCGTCGTATGACGTTGTATTGACAGTTACATTAACAACGTCATAGATAACACCGTCAATTTCTTCAGATGTTTGTGCAGCAAATGATATAGAATGCAGAATAGCAAAGCCCAACATCAAGCTTTTCAACATGACGAGGCGAATGCTTGTTGGAAATCTTTTGCACAACCGCTTTCTCTTCTCCATATTATGCTTTATATTTTAATGGTGATTATTTCATCTGCAAAGGTACATAATAATATTGTTAGTCCAAAATTTTACATCATAAAAAGGGGTAATGATTTTTTTTCGAAATGAAGATTGTTTTCATTTTTTTTATTATCTTTGCACCATCATCTAAAGTTTGTAATATGAAGAAGTTATACGTTTTACTATTTGCAGCCAGTCTATCGACTTTGGCTATGGCACAGGAGAAGTTCGAACAGGGTAAGCCCAACGACGACAATTATCGCTACTTGGATAACTACAAGGCTCTCAAGGAATACATCAACCGTGACAAGTACCCCAACTTCAAACTGGGTATTGGTACTACCGTCAACGACTACCTCAACAATTCTCTGGTCAGAAACATGACCAACAAGAACTTTGACGAGACCGTTGCCGGCAATGCCATGAAGATGCTAAGCTGTGTGGACAACAATGGTAACATGAACTTCACAACGGTGAGGAACTATGTGAACACCGCAACCAACGCAGGTCTTAACGTCTATGGCCACACCCTCGCCTGGCACTCACAGCAGCCCAAGGGCTGGCTGTTGAAGCTGCTGGCCGACAAGCCAGACCCCTCTGTTCCTGAAGAATTTGCATTGGTTGCCAGTAAGGATTTCCGTACAGACAAGACTATTTCTTGGAGACCTGATGATTACAATACCACATATGGTTTTACCTATAAATTCGACGCCACAAATGGCCTAACGGTAACAACAACAAAATCGTATTCATGGGAAGTGCAGTTCGTAGCATGGAGCAATATTCTCCTTGAAACAAACAAGACTTACAAGATGACTTTTGCCATCAAAGGTTCCAAGTCGGGTAAATTAGATGGTCGTCTTGGAAACTGGAGTACAACTGGCCCGACCTTTAGTATTCCCTTCACGGATGAGTGGCAAGAGGTGTCAGTTGACATCAAGCCCGTTTTGGAGAGCAGCTTTATGTTGCTCCATGTTCCAAATTATATTGGCGATGTCTGTATCAAGACTATCAAGTTCGAGGGTTATACTGCTCCTATTATTCCCCAGACTGCCCAGGAGATGCACGACACATTAGTTTATGCCATGGACAAGTGGATCAAAGGTATGATGGAAGCCTGCGATGGCAAGGTGAAAGCCTGGGACCTTGTGAACGAGGCTATATCAGGCGGCGGCAATGACGGCAGCGGCAACTATCTCTTACAGCACTCAGAGGCATATAATCCTAACGGCAATCCTGATGCCACTTGGGACGTTGGTGGCGATGCTTTCTTCTGGCAGGACTACATGGGTGACCTGGAGTATGTCCGCCAGACATGCCGGTTGGCCCGTAAGTACGGTCCCTCGGACATCAAACTTTTCATCAATGACTATAACTTAGAGTCTGACTGGGACAACAACAAGAAGGTGAAGAGTCTTGTCGGATGGATTAAGAAATGGGAAGCCGACGGCGTGACGAAAATCGACGGTATCGGCACTCAGATGCACATCAGCTGCTTTGAGAACAACAACATCCTGAATAGTATCAAGTCGCACATCACTAACATGTTCCAGATCATGGCAGCATCAGGCAAGCTTGTGCGCGTCAGTGAGTTGGATATGGGTTATGTTCGCGGTTCCGACAGATGGGGAAGTTCAGTCTTAACCACTCAACTGACTGAAGCCGAGCATAAGAAGATGGCTGATTTCTACGAGTGGATTATCAAGGAATACCTCAATATCATACCTCCTGCACAGCAGTGGGGCATTTGCCAATGGTGTCCTACTGATTCGCCCGCAGGCAGTGGATGGCGCAAAGGCGAGCCAGTCGGCATCTGGGACCTGAACTACTATCGCAAGCACGTCTATGCAGGTTTTGTACGTGGTCTGAATGACGGCGAGCCTACTGGCATCGACAGGATTGATGCGGACCAGACCATGGACACCTCCAAGGGTATCTATACTCTCAACGGCATGCGCTTAAGCACGACTTCTCCTGACGATCTGCCTGCCGGCATCTACATCATCAACGGCAAAAAGGTCGTGATTCGCTAAAAGGGAAATACATATAAAAATATAAGCGCCGTTTGCATTTCAAACGGCGCTTTCTGTTTGTCGGATGGATTACCTTAATGCAAAATCAGAAGTTCTTGCGGACACCCTGCCACTCGGGGAACTTCATCTTCAGGTATTCATCGTCAAGGAAGAGGGCGGACTGCCCTACCTGGCCTTTCAGCTGCCAGTCGAGCCACTTCACGACGGCCTTGGCATAGTTGCCGCCGTGCTTCTCGTAGTAGGTGCCGCTGTGACCGTCCTTTGAGTTCAGCATCACCACGGGGATGTTGTCGGCAATACGCTCATAGTCCTTTTGGGCATTGGCGTAGGCAATGTCGCCAGGACCACCAATCATGTAGAACATCGGCTGGTGAAGGTTCTTCAAAGACTCCTTTGTAGACCCCATCATCTCCATATCGCCGATACCGGTATTCAGCATCACACAGGTCTTGATGCGAGGATCGTAAGCCACGCCCAGCACCTGGGCACCGCCACACGACTGTCCCATCGCTGCCACATGGTCAAGTGCCAGACAATGGTAGTACTCCGAACCAGCGGTGGCATTCTGTTCCGTCAGCCAGTCCAACACCTCCAGCAACATCTTCGGATAGGTGCTGAAAGAAGGTGCCTGAGGCTGTTGCTTCTTGTTCTTCTTGGCCTTCTTCTGAGCTAGCTCACGCTGTCTGGCCTGTTCCTCCTCGCGAGCCTTACGCTCTTCGGCAGTCAGCGGAAGAATCTTCTCGCCATTCGCCATGATGACCTCGCCCTTGGTTTCGGGATAGGCAGACCTCAAGACGCCCCTCCACTGTGCCATCACGTCCTCTTCATCGTACGGGCCGATGGCAGCTGCAACATAGCCGTAAGAGGCCACCTCGCTCAGCAGCAGACGCATCTCCACGTTGTTGTTGAAGCAGGCACCGTTGGCATAGACGATGACGGGCAAGGCACCCTTCTGAGCCACCACTTCCTTCAGGTTCTGAGGACGATAGACCGTGAAGCCCGGGCAGGAAGCATCGCCCACTACTTCAGACTTAAAAGGTCCTGTACCGCCTTCTTCCACTACTTGTTTCTGAGTTGTCTGGGCATTCATCAGCCCAACGCTTGCAGCGACCATCATCGCTGTCATGAATAGTTTTTTCATTATCATTTATAGTTTTAAATTGTTTATAGTTTAATCAACCAACATTCATACAGGCGGCAAAGGTAACAAAAAAAATTGAAGGCCGTTGCAACAAAACAGTAGTTTTTGACGTCTAAAAGAAAAAAGACAAAGATTTTGAATACTTTTTAAAACAAATACTTTGATATAAAAATGAAAAGAATGTTTTTAGGAGCAGTCATGGCGATGATGCTCTTCCCTGTAATGGCAGGGGCACAGACCACGCAGACCAACCAAGTAAGCAAAACCACTCAGACCGTAAGGGGCCAGGTATGTGACGTGGCCTCTGGTGAGCCGATGGTTGGCGTAACCGTCACAATAGAAAACGAACAGAGCAGCGAGAGCCGCCGAGCTCGCTCGGATGGCCGAGTCGTGACGTTCGAAGACGAAGTCAATGGGACGACGATGGCCACCGTGTCGGACATTGACGGCAACTTTGAAATAAAGAATGTTCCCGTAGGCCGTCACTCCGTCCGTGCCACCTATATCGGCTACGAGCCCGTACTGCTGAAGGAGCAGCTGGTGACTTCCGGTAAGGAGCTGGTATTGAACCTGCGCATGCAGGAGAGTGTAGCCGAGATTGGCGAGGTAGTAGTAAAACCTCGCGTGAACAAGCAGCAGCCACTGAACGAGATGGCACAGGTAGGCGCCCGTATGTTCAGCGTCGAGGAAGCCAGCCGCTATGCAGGCGGAATGTCAGACCCGGCACGCACGGCCTCGATGTTTGCCGGTGTGGCTACGGGCGGTGCCACCAACGGCATCAGTATTCACGGTAACTCGCCCCAGATGTTGCTGTGGCGCGTGGAGGGCGTCGAGATAAACAACCCCAACCACTTTGCCGAGATCACAGAGGCTGGCGGCGGTGTCTTCACCTCACTTAACGGTACGGTACTGGCCAACAGCGATTTCCTCACCGGCGCCATGCCGGCAGAATACGGCAACGCGCTGTCCGGCGCCTTCGACATGAAGATGCGCGTGGGTAACAACACCAAATACGAACATGCCATCCAGGTGGGTACGCTGGGCGTCGATTTCGCCTCTGAAGGCCCGCTGGGCAAGGGTTCCAAGGCCTCGTACCTCGTGAACTACCGCTACAGCTTCCTCGAGATAGCCAAGAAGATACACGCCATCAACATGGACAACGAAACGCTCGACTATCAGGACCTGAGCTTCAAGCTGAATATGCCGACCGCCAAGGCGGGCACCTTCTCGGTATGGTTTACGGGCCTCATTGACAACTACGAGAACAAGGTGCCTGACGTGTCGGAATGGGAAACGCTGTGGGACTCCAACGACTCCTGGTCGCGCCAGCGCAACTGTGCCTTGGGCGTGAACCACCTCTACCGCTTCAAGTCGGGCGGTACACTACGCTCCAGCGTGGCCTTTACAGGCACTTACCGGAAGTTGGGCACGAACAATTACGATGAGCAGATGTACAAGACGCCAGGCATGGACGGCCGCAACTCGCAGTGGAATGTCATCGTCAGCGCCCAGCATCAGCATAAGTTCTCGTCGCGCTACACGATGCAGAACGGCTTCGAGCACCAGCACATGGACTTCCACACATGGCTCGACTATATCAGGGAGACGGGCGGTCCTCTGTATCGCGTCTATGAGTCGGAGGGCAACACGGGTCTCACACGCCTCTACACCAACCACAAGGTGACGCTGAGCAACCGGCTGTCGGCCGTAGCCGGCGTCAATGTGATGTGGTTCAACCTCAACGACCAGTGGCTTGTAGAGCCGCGCGTCAGCATGCGCTACAAACTCACACCGTCCACAACCCTTTCGCTGGCCTACGCCCTGAACAGCCGCAAGGAGAGCACGGACACGTACTTCGTGAACGGTGAAGGAGCCTTCAACCCTCAGTCCTCCACCCTTCACCCGAATGAGGACCTCGGCCTTACCCGCTCCCACCACATCTCTGCCTCCTTCACCAAGAGCTTTGGCGAGAATGCCATGCTGAAGATTGAACCTTACTGGCAGTGGCTTTTCGATGTGCCTGTAGAGGAAGGTACGACATATTCGATTCTGAACCATCGGAAGTTCTTCCAGGACCGTGTGCTAGTGAACAAGGGTGTCGGACTCAACTACGGTATCGACCTCACACTGGAGCGCTACCTGAAAGACGGCTTCTACGGTATGCTGACCGCCACGCTGTTCAAGTCGGAGTATCGCGACGCACAGGGCGAGTGGCACCACTCGCGCCACGACCGTCGTTACATTACCAACATCTTAGGAGGCAAGGAGTGGATGGTAGGACGTGCCAGGAAGAACGTGCTGGGTGTCAACGGACGACTCACGCTGATGGGCGGCGACCGCTACACACCCATCCCTGACGGCGTCACCTTTGAGGACATCATGAAACGACCGGACAAGTCGATTCCCCAGGACGAGAATGCCGACCCCTTTACCGAGCAGAAGGGAATGAACGTGGGCTATGCCTTCTCGGTGAAATACACCATCAACAAGAAGCACACCTCACACCACTTCATCCTGGAGTATCTGCAGATGCGAACTTTCCAGGGGCAGACCTTTGACCTGAAGACTCACGAGATTGTGGACCAGTTCACCTCGCTGACTTTCCCCAACATTGCCTATCGCGTGGAGTTTTAGTCTGATTGTCACCAAATGTTTTGGTAGAGTCGTCATTTATCCGTATCTTTGTACCATCATACGAAAATCTGATAAATGTACAAGACCCGATCACTCCCCAACACACGCATTGACGTGGCCGACGCTCTGCGAGGAATCGCTGTGGCAGGCATCATCCTGTATCACTCGGTAGAGCACTTCAACATCTTCACACAGGAGCCCATCCTCCATGCGTTGCCCTCCGACCAGACGGTGGCCGACGTGCTGGCCTGGCTACTGTCCGGCAAGATGTATGGTATCTTTGCCATGCTCTTCGGACTGAGTTTCTTCATCATGAACGACAACCAGCAGCAGAAAGGCAAGTGCTTCTCGGGACGCTTTGCCTGGCGCATGTGTCTGCTCTTCATGTTCGGCGTTGTCAACGTGACCTTCTATGATGGCGACATTCTGATGCTCTATGCGTGCTATGGCCTGCTGCTCATCCCCGTCAGCTATCTGCCGTCGTGGGCCGTCTGGTGCATCATCGGCCTGCTGGCCATTCAACCCGTGGAGTTGTTCTGCCTGCTGACAGGCACAACGATGGACCATTCCACGATGTGGGAGTTGTACGGCAAAATCAACCATGCACATGAGCACGGCACGTTCTGGGAGAATGCCCTCACCAACCTTCGATACGGGTTTGAGGTGAATTTCCGTTTCAACGTGTTCAGCGGACGATTGACGCAGCTGCTCTGCCTCTTCATTCTCGGTATGCAATTAGGGCGTCAGCGGCTATTTTATAACGAGGGTAAAAACCTACGAATCTGGCACACAATTCTCGGCCTATCGACAACGGTTGTCATTGTCGTAAGTTTCTTTGAATTCGGCGAATTAGAAAGTTGGCTCAAGCCCATCTACAACCTTTTCATTCTTCTGATGATCGTGTCGGGCGTGGTCTCTGCGTGGTATGCCTTCGAGGGTGTGCGCCGGGTGTTCCACCACCTGTGTATCTTCGGCCGCATGAGTCTTACCAACTACCTGTTGCAGTCCATCATCGGCTGTTCCATCTTCTGCGGCTACGGACTGGCCTGTTACTACAAGCTGGGCATCACCTACGCTGTAATGGTAGGACTGGGTATGGTCATCGCCCAGTACTGCTTCGCCCGCTATTGGTTCAGTAGCCATCCTCGCGGACCGCTGGAGGGCTTATGGCGAAAACTGACTTGGTTGGAATTTTAGGACGACCTATCCCAGCAGTTCCTTCAGCTTGCTGACATTGCTGCGTGAAACGGGGATGGCATCGTGGCTGTGATGCATCACGAGTTGCATGGCACGAGAATTAGAGGATATTTGCTCCACCTGACTGAGGTTAACCATGAAGGCGCGATGGCAACGGACGATCATGGGATAGGCTTGCAGCGCGTCCTCCATCTGTTTCATCGTGGCGCGAAGCATATGGGCCTGCACTTCATTCTCTCCTTTATCCACGATTTTAACGTAGTTGCCAACGGCTTCAATATACAATAGGTCTGCAATCTCGAGGGTAACATGTTCGTTGGTGGTTCCCTCGAGTGTTAT
>Ga0310786_10009159_pt1 | contig 12611 bp, 8 predicted proteins | sample AusTroGonzalo_MG_FD_203881 | JGI IMG/M metagenome (GOLD analysis project Ga0310786, IMG submission 203881) | Bovine rumen microbial communities from tropical cattle in Woodstock, Queensland, Australia - Gonzalo_03 (v2) (version 2) | ecosystem: Host-associated > Mammals > Digestive system >...
TATCATAACGCAATTGTCAGAATGGAGACGATCGCGAATCTCAAGATGGTTGTTGCAGAACAGATCCCGGGGAGCGCATGGGAAGTCGTCAGCGGTCGGGTAAGTATTGAAAATAGTGATATCTACAAAAAGATAGATGAGGTGAATCACACGATAGAATCGATCACAGCCGGTACAGGACAGGAAAACAGGCTGTCATTGATCGTTGCTGGCAGAACCATGCAGACGCTTGAGAATTACGTGGATCATATCAAGGAGAATATTCAAAACCAAAGACCTGTTGTAGAAAATGAGGCAGAACTTGCTGAGGTGAGAAAAGTTGCTTCATTGGTTGACAGCATGTTGAACGAATACATCGCGAAGGAAATTGCGTCGACTGCGAATATGAGTTTGGGTATGCACGTGATCATTATTCTGACAGTGGGTGTCGAAATGCTGATCGTTTTTGCGGCATGGGGGGTCAGCAACCGCTCTGTGCGAGTCACTGCCGACTTTGTCAGACAACCGATTGAACGCCTTGAAGAAGTGGCTGCAATGCTTGCAGAGGGAACTTTGGATGCGCGGCTTCCGGAGACGGAAGTGGCAGAGCTTCGAAATCTTACCAAACAGGTAAATATGATGGCGGACCAGTTGGAGAATATGATGGAAAAAAGTGCGCAAGACAGTAAGAAGCTTCGCAAAGCGGAACTTCGAACATTACAGGCACAGATCAATCCCCACTTTTTATATAACACATTGGATGCTATTATCTGGAAGGCAGAAGCAGGCGAGAAGGATGAGGTCATTCAGCTGACCAATGCGCTGAGTGATTTTTTCCGGATCAGTCTTTCGGCCGGTGCAGACTGGATCATGATCAGTCAGGAGAAGAAACATATTGAAGGTTATCTGAAGATTCAACAGACCAGATACCGTGATATTATGCAGTATGAGATTGACATCCCGGATGATATTGGTGAGTTTTATATTTTAAAACTTTTGTTACAGCCTTTGGTTGAAAATGCTTTGTACCACGGAATTAAGATTAAACGCGGTGGTGGTTTGATCAAGGTTACGGGAAGGATGGAGGATGGTTATCTGCTGTTTACCGTTCGGGATACCGGTGTGGGTATGACGCAGGAACAGTTAAGGAATTTGAATGATCGTATGAAAAAAGGTCAACCCACGATCAGCGAGGGGAATGGCGGATTTGGTCTTGTGAATGTGAATTTGAGAATTCGTCTGTATTACAATCAAACGGAAGGATTGGAGATCGAGAGTAATCCCGGTGGTACGCAGGTGAGCTTTAGGGTTCCGTGCAGGACAAGAGAGGAGATGAGTGAGCATGAAAGTATTTCTGGTGGATGATGAAATTGTCATTAGAGAGGGAATCCGGGAATCCTTTCCATGGGATAATACTCCATATACGTTGGTTGGGGAGGCTCCGGACGGAGAAATGGCCCTTCCGATGATCCGCGATACAAATCCTGATATTGTGATCACAGATATCAAAATGCCATTTATGGATGGTCTTGAGTTGTGTAAAGTTTTGCATGGACAGATGCCGTGGATCGGTATTATTGTGCTCAGCGGCTATGATGAGTTTGAATACGCACGTACCTGTATTCAACTGGGGGTTCGGGAATATATGCTTAAGCCGATCAATTCGGATGAATTAAGGATTGTACTGGATAAAGTGAGCAGGCAGCTCCAGGAAGAGCGAAAAGCATTGGAACATGCAGTCAGTTTGCGGGCACGTATGGAAGGGGACGGTAAGTTCCTTAAAGAGAAGCTGATAGGTTCACTTTTTGCGGAGGAAGCGGTTGAAGAGGATGCTCCAAATGTGATCAAACAGCTAGCAACGATGGGATGTTCCATTACCGCAAGATATTTCGCGGTGGTTGATGCAGCTTTTTCTCCAATTGGAGCAGGGCAGGAGGCTGCGGCAATTCTTGCGGAAAGCAGTGGTGGAACCCTGCATACCTCACCCGGCAGAGCAGGGACAAGGTTGCTTGTTCTCGGCAATACAGCGGAAGATGCCGAGGAACAGGCATATGCGTTTTCTGCATCCCTTGTGCAGGAATTGGAAAGATCTGAGTGTAGCGGGATACGTGTGGGCATTGGAGAGATCGTGGACAGGCCTGAGAAAATCACGCAAAGCTTTACAACGGCAAGACATATAAGGCATCTGTTGGCTGAAAGAAAGGAAGAACAGGCAGTTATTCTGGGCGTCAGGGAGATGGGTGAGATGAATAATGACAGCCGGATCCCTTCGATCATCGATGAGGCAAAGCTTTATATGGCTCAGAATTTCACCAATCCGAATCTGATGCTCCAGGATGTCGCGAGGGAAGTGAACATGAGCAAAAGCAGATTATCAACCTTATTTTCACAGCAAAACGGACAGACCTTTACGGAATATTTGTTATACTTGAGACTAAATAAGGCAAAGGAATTGCTTCGGAGTACTAACTATAAGAGCACACAGATCGCAAGTGAAACAGGGTATAACGATGCACATTATTTCAGTTATATTTTTAAGAAAAACATCGGAATGACACCTTCGGAATATCGTGCACAATACCAAAATCCGACGGAATGAGAAAATATTGAACCATAATAAAATTATTTTTAACCATTTGCGGAGAAAAGACCAAAACATGGGATGATTTCCAACCAAGACAAAAAGAACCTCAATTTACCTCCGGAAGTTACTGCGCTAAGATAAATCTATACAGTTGCTGTAACTGAGAAAAGGAGGGTGAAAATGAAAAAGGTTAAGTCTGTATTAATGGCTGGCGCACTGATGATGAGTTTGGTCTTGGGCGCATGTGGTGCCGCTAATACCGGTGGTTCCGGTAACGGGGAAGGATCCGGCAACGCAGGAAATTCAGGTGTAGCAGCCCCAGAAGCGGCAAAAACAACTTCGGGTGCAGTGATCAAAGTCGGAGTTGTCAATAATCCCCCATCTGAGTCCGGATATCGGGAAGCAAACGTAAAGGACATGGAAACAGTGTTCTCTCCAGAGAACGGATATGATCTGAAAACATTCTATAATCTGAAAAATGATGAGCAGCTGCAGGCCGCTCAGGGCTTTATCACAGAAGGAGTTGACTATCTTCTGATTTCCGCAGCAGAGACTACCGGTTGGGATGATGTGCTTAAGAAGGCGAAGGAAGCCGGAGTTAAGGTATATCTGTTTGACCGTAAGATTGAGGTGGATGAAAGTCTTTACGAGGCAGCTGTCATTTCTGACATGAGCGCTGAAGGTGATCTGGCCGTTCAGTGGCTTCTTGATCAAAATCTCCCCGAGTATAAAGTTATTCATATTCAGGGCGCAATGGGTTCCGATGCACAGATCGGACGCACCGGTGCACTTGATGCACAGTTTTCATCCGGAAAGATGAAGAAGGTTGCGCAGCAGACAGCAACATGGGATGAGGCAGAAGCAAAGAAAATTGTTGAATCCGTTATCAACAGCGGTGAAGACTTTAACGTGATCTATGCGGAGAATGATGGTATGGCGAGGGGTGCTGTCGCGGCTTTGGATGAAGCAGGTATCACACATGGTGTCGACGGAAAGGTGGTCATTATTGGATTTGACTGCAATCGATGGGCTCTTAAAGAGTTGTTGGCAGGAAAGTGGAATTACGATGGTCAATGCAGTCCTTTCCAGGCACAGATCATCAGCGATCTGATCAAGAGTGGATCGACTCCTTCTACCAAAATGATCATCAATCAGGAGCGAGGCTTCGAAGCTAAGAAGATTACTCAGGAAGATATCGATGCATACGGTTTAGGTGACTAAGAGAATGCTGTTTGGGCGGCGTGGCCGGGTTGTATTTCAGATACAGCGAAGTTACGCCGCTTACGAAGGGAGAAGGCATGCAAGATAATGCGTTGTTGGTGATGCGTGGTATCGAAAAACGCTTTCCCGGTGTCTTGGCACTGAATGGGGTTGATTTTACATTAAGAAGAGGCGAGATTCATGCTCTTATGGGGGAAAACGGAGCCGGAAAATCTACATTGATCAAGATTTTAACCGGCGTGTATCAAATGGATGGTGGGGAGATTGTTGTTGATGGGGATAAAGTGAGTATCCGATCGCCACAGGATGCTCAGAATAAAGGAATTAGTACAGTATATCAGGAAATTACGCTATGTCCGAACCTGACAGTTGCGGAGAATATGTTTATCGGACGCGATAAGGCTACATGGGTACAACATAAGGATCATGAAAAGCGCGCAGATGAGATCCTGCAAAAGCTTGGGATCCCTGCGAGAAGCAGTCAACAGCTCGGGAGTTGCTCTTTGGCAGTTCAGCAGATGGTTGCCATCGCACGTGCAGTAGACATGGAATGTAAGGCACTGATTCTGGATGAACCGACATCATCGCTGGATGACAAGGAGGTTCAGATGCTTTTCGATCTGATGAGAAGCTTAAAGAGTCAGGGCGTTGGGATTATATTTGTTACACACTTTTTGGAGCAGGTTTATGAAGTGAGTGACAGGATCACGGTTTTGCGCAATGGAGAACTGGTGGGAGAATATCTGACAGAGGAACTACCCCAGGTAGAGCTTGTTGCGAAGATGATCGGTAAAGAATTGGATGAGCTGAGTTCCCTGAGGGATGACGATCAACAAAAAATTGACAATAAGGAAATATTTTATGAGGCAAAGGGTCTTTCAAGCAGTGATGCATTGCCGTTTGACTTTTGTATTAGAAAGGGTGAGGTAAACGGCTTTACAGGGCTTCTCGGATCAGGACGAAGTGAGAGCGTGAGAGCAATCTTCGGCGCAGATAAGGTGGTCGGCGGAAAAGTGAGGATCCATGACAAACCGGTCAAAATAACAAAGCCGATAGAAGCTATGAAGCACGGAATCGGTTATCTTGCGGAGGATCGAAAGCGGGATGGGATTATTGCTGATCTGAGTGTGCGTGAAAATATCATGCTTGCTTTGCAGGTGATGAACGGATTTTTCAAGCCGATCAGCAGGAGTGAATCAGAGGCATTCGCGGATGAATATATCAAAGCTTTGCATATCAAGACGGCAAGCCGTGAAACGCCGATCGGTTCCCTTAGCGGGGGCAATCAGCAAAAAGTGATTCTTGCAAGATGGCTTTTGACACATCCGGATTATTTGATTTTGGATGAGCCTACCAGAGGAATTGATGTGGGGACAAAGCTGGAGATCCAAAAGCTTGTTCTGAAACTTGCGCAGGAAGGTGTCAGCGTGACTTTTATTTCGTCCGAGGTTGAGGAGATGCTGCGAACCTGCAGCCGGCTGATCGTCATGCGTGACCGTCATATTGTGGGCGAACTGAAAGGGGATGAATTAAGTCAGGAGCAGGTTATGAAAACGATTGCGGGAGGGGAAGCTTAGGGATGGATAAATCAAAGAAAATCTTGAAGAGGAATCTTGGACAGCTTACTATTCCTGTAATTGCTATATTTATATTGATCGTTTTTAATCTGATCAGAGATCCGGGTTTTTTTGCGATTTCTTTCATGCATAATAATGATGGAAACATAGTGCTTTCAGGGAACCTGATCAGCATCATCAACGGCGCAAGTGAGCTTGCAATTCTTGCTATGGGTATGACGCTTGTGACAGCTGCATGCAAAGGACAGGATATCAGCGTGGGCGCAGCGGCGGCTATAGCCGGAAGCGCATTTGTAAAGGTTTTGAAATCTTCTGCGGTTATCACCGGAGGAACGGTTCTTGCGGCTTTCCTGTTTGCATGTGTTGTAGCGATGATCTTCGGCGCCTTTAACGGAACGCTTGTAGCAGTTTTCAAAATTCAGCCAATGATCGCCACATTGATCTTATATACTTGTGGCCGCTCGATCGCTTATTGGATTAACGGCGGTGCGACCCCAACGGTAAGCAGTCCCATCATCTCGGCACTGGGAAGCTTTATTCCGGGTATTCCGATTCCGACTCCTGTGCTGATTGTGGTGGTTGTCGCGATCATTTTCAGGTTGGTATTTCATTTTACGGCATTGGAGCTGTTTACACAGTCAGTAGGGATTAATGGAAGTGCGGCACGGCTGAACGGGATCAATGCAACGTTTATCCAATTGTTGTCTTTTATCATCCTTGGCGTATGTGTTGCTGTGGCCGGAACTATCGGTGTGAGCAGACTTGGTCTGATCAATCACGAAACATTGCTTCTTGACATTGAGATGGATACCATTCTTGCGGTGGCAATCGGAGGAAATAACTTAGGCGGCGGTAAGTTTAAGATCAGCGGGAGTATCATCGGTGCATATGTAATCCAGATGCTCACGATCACACTCTATGCCATGAAAGTATCATCTACCGATGTTAAGGCGTACAAGGCGATAGTGATCATTTTTCTCGTGGTGATCGGATCTCCGGTGATCAAAGTGAAATTCGCAAAATTCATGTCAAAAGTTCATGAAAACAAGCGGAGCGTATCGGCGAAAGGAGCTGAAAGAGCATGAAAAAAGGAAGAAATGTCAGGCGGGAGCCGTTCACTGATACACAACTTCTGATGATGATCACCATATGCATTTTTGTGTCAATGTATCTTTTGGCAATGATATTGTTCGGAGGGGGGTTCCTGCATGCTCAGCAGGTTTTCGATATGCTGAATGACAACGCAAGCCTGATCATCGTATCCTGCGGACTTACCATTGTTATGATCGGTGGAGGAATTGATATCAGCGTTGGTGCAGTCACATCACTTGTGGTAATGAGCTGTGTCCTATATTTGAATTCCGGTGGTAATCTTTTCGTGTCTGTATTGTTGGCAGTCGGCATCGGACTTGGATTTGGGCTGGTGCAGGGATTCTTGATCAGTTACTTGGAAATCCAACCATTTATCGTAACATTGGCAGGAATGTTCTTTGCGAGAGGGATGACAACCATTTTATCGGTAAATCCTCAAAAAGCGGCTCATGAGAGTTTTCAGAAGCTCAGAGATATCAAGATAGAAATTCCATGGCTGGGATATGTTGCAAAAAACGGAAATCTTGTACCGGCACGTATGGAGCTTGGCGTAGTGGCTGCGTTACTCTGTGTGATCATTATCTTTATAGTGCTTTTGTTTCTGCGCCTTGGTCGAGGCTTTTATGCAATCGGAGGCAACCAGCAAAGTGCTCTGATGTTAGGGATTAATGTAAAACAAACACGTTTTTTGAGTTATGTGATCTGCGGTATATTGAGCGGAATTTCCGGATATGTGTTTATGATGCACACCGGAGCCGGAAATGCGACAAATGCAGCCGGTATGGAGATGAATGCAATTGCTTCTTCTATTATCGGAGGAACACTACTAACAGGTGGCGTCGGTAATGTGATCGGTACTTTTTTTGGGACTATGACATTGACTACGATCAAGAAAATTGTGGTTTCCAGCGGTCTTAACGATCCCTGGTGGCAAAGTATCACCACCGGTGGAATGTTATGTTTCTTTATCCTTCTCCAAAGCGTCGTCCTTAGACGACGCGCCAAAGCAAAACCATAGGAATTTCCTGTGGGTATGTCAGAAGAGCCTTTCTCACATGTTGAGGAAGGCTCTTTTGTCCTATCATAGGAAATCCGTAGCAACGTTGTTTGTGATATTGAAATTTGTATTGAAATTTGTATTGAAATTTGTCGCAGGTGGGTTCTTTACGTTCTGGAAAAAGAATGATATGATATATAAAATGGTGTTCGAAACAGATTCCGCCAGGAAGATCTGACGATTCATAGGTACTGATACATTTTATACAGAAACAGGATTTTTAACAGATATCGTTTCCGCCTTATCAGCCGGCTTTTAGCCGGCAGCTTCAAAAGCGCACAAGAAGCTTACATACAGGGGGTTACTGCATGCTGAAGGATCAAATTATAATCGAATATATACTTGTTGGCATAGTAGCGGTTTTTTTGTGGGCTATACTGCCGCGGCTGATGGGTGTGCTGTCTGAGAAACATGATTGTGGAGACAGCCACGACGGGGGCTGGGAGAGCCTGCGTCATACATTGGGTTATGTGCTTGTTTATTATGCATTGATCATTGTTATATCATTTGTGTTTTTCATACTCAATCCTATTCGAGTAATGATCGCCTGCCGCAGTGAGTTGCATGCGATCATGCCGGTGAGCAAAGGAATTGCAATATACTTACTTGTGGCATTGCCAATCCCGTTGCCGCTCCTTTTCTTATACCGGGTGGTGATAGAAGAGTATTTTCATAATAAGCGCTTTAATACCGGAAAAAACGCATATATAGTTAATAGTGATGATTATAAGAGTCCCAAAGAATTTTGTGAAGAGCTGAAAAAGAGAGGATTATATTTTCAGGAAGCAGATGAGGCTCTGCTTTCGAGCCTGAATGAGAAATACATTCATCAGATTGAAAAATGGAACCGGAACAATTATTATACAAAAGCTGCAATGCTACCTTTTGAGGAGCATTATGACGATTATTTCGTGGACGCGAGAAGAATTGATCCTGATTCGGAACAGAGAGAACCGGCATATATTTACAATTCGATTCTGATCCTTCCGAAAAAGAAGGAAAGACTAAGATATGCGCCGATCGGCCGATATATGCTTTGCGGGTGCGGAACGCCGAAGCATTCTTTTCGTCCCTTTTACAAGGATTACTATATTGAGTGTAAAATCCTGTACATTGATGGGCATCTTTATGCAATCATAGGTTCTGGCGAGAATTATTATATCCGGCAAAGCTTCGGAGAATACGACACGCCGTATTATGTCCTGCTGTCGGAAGAGAAAAAGATCACGACTTTTTATGACGGAAAGTATTATCCGGACGGCTCTATTGAGAATGGTTATCTTTATGTGTCGAGTCTGATCATGCATCCCAATACCAGAGAAGACAAACGCAGGAACCCGCATGTGCCGGTTCATTATCCGGTAAGAGTTGTGGAGAAGATTGACATCAATACCATCAATGCTGTAGCGAAAGAATTGCAGGAAGGCATTCTTAAGAAATCAATAGAGGCGCATTTCGGAAAAGGATCTTGAGCGAACGGATATCCGATTGTAGTGTATCAATGTATGACAAAACAAAAAAGCATATAAATTGAAACAATGGCAATATAATAGGAGCTGTGAAACAAGAGTTTTTAATCGCCTCTTTTCACAGCTCACTTTTTTATCATAGAAAATTCCGCCGAATTTCGCGTGTAGAGCGTCTGACGTTCCTCAATAGATGTCGTTAGAGACATTCTCCTGCATGTGTGCTTTTTGCTTCATCTCATACATTGCTTCGTCGGCCATACGGAAATATTCTTCATTTTCCAGATTATTATCAGGGTCTACCATAACATATCCTACGCTTACGCTAAGTTTAAACGGAAGACACAGGTCATCGGAAATCCGTAGGGCTTTGTCGATGATCATTTTTTTAATCGTTTCCATATCTATGGAGTCATCATATTCGCCTATTACGACATATTCATCGCCGCCGTATCTTACTGCTTTCCAATTTGCCGGAATGGAACTTTTAATGACATTGGCGATGATCTTAATTGCAGTGTCACCTTGCAGATGACCATACCGGTCGTTGATCATTTTCATTCTGTTGATATCTGCTACCATGATGACGGCATTTGATTTGGAACGTCGAAGATCATTCAGATATGGGATCACAATCTTCTCATATCCCATCCTGTTATAGATTCCGGTAAGCTCATCCCGCACGGAGATATCGGAAAGCAGTTTGTTAAGCTTTTCGAGTCTTATATTCTGCCTGGATCTTTCAAGGGCGGATGCAAAATGCTTGGTTAAACAATTGAGATAAAAATCTTTGATCGCCATTGTATAATTCTTATTGACATAATAACCGAAGCACTCAGACCCGACATGAAGAGGTACGAATAGATAAATAGCTGTTTCTGCAGAATCCGGATCATAATCGGGGACCATATCTTGCACAGATATGGTCTGTCTTGGAACAGTAACTCCATTCTTCATTCCATAAATGACGTCGATTTTTTCACCATACCCAACAGTTTTGCAAGTTGCGTTGTTTTCGATGGATTCAATGGAAGTAACGAAATCGTCATCGAGACAAATATAGAAATTATCACTTTCGTAGGAATGGTTTTTTTCAAAAAGCTCTGCGAATGCTGTATGAATATCAGTGGAATTTTTTACATTTGCAACTGAGTCGTCGATAGAGATCAAGTGCCAGTCGAATATGGTTCGTTCCACAGGAACAAGAAAAACGCGCTGTCCGGCTGCTTTAAGTATTCGGAGAGCATCTTCTCCAATAGAACAACCACAGCTTTCGCCTTGATCAAATACGGAATTGTATACTTTGTCGCCAAAATCCGATGCCCCGTTCATCAGAGCGATCAGCTGATCCATTGCCTGATAGCTTCTTGTTTCCCAACCTCGATCTACGGATGAAAGCATGGGAAAGAACAGATTTCCGCTTGGAAGATTGTCAAATCCTGTAACCAAAACATCCTGAGGGACCTTTATTCCCGCTCTGTCAAGAACAACACAAACACCCATTGCCATAAAATCATTTGCACAGATGAATGCATCGGGAAGCTTGTCCATTTTTGAGATGATATTGGGCATCTGCTCTTCGACAGTTGCATAACTGAAGCATCCGTCGAAGGACTTTTCCGGATCGACGGAGAGACCGTGTTTTTGCATGGTATCGATTACTGCCTGATATCGTTCCTGACTTTCTTCATTATCAGCGGGACCGCCAACCCAGAATATATCTTTCACCCCGTGAACAGTAATCATATGTTCCATGAGCTCTTTCATGCCGTTTACACTTTCGGTGCGGATGCAGTTGATGCCATCGAGGTCATATTCCATGCATATCGATGGAATTTTTGCTTCCAAGACGCGTTTGTGAAGGATTGTGATCTCACCGGCATTCGTCAGAGTATTTCCAAGCAGAAGTGCTCCGTCAAAATTCTTCAGATCCGGAAGGTTCATAATATTCAACTCGCCATTTAAGTCGTCTTGTGTTTTTTCGTAAGAAGTATAATCTAAAAAGATGAATACATCGATATTATCTGCGGCAGCGCGCTTTTTAATGCCATCGAGTGCGAAGCCGAGGTATTCTTCGCTCCAACCGTTTGTGAATACGGCAATTTTCTTTTTCATTTTGCTTTCATCCTCCATAGTGTGTCGGGACAATGATATGCGCTTTGCAATATCATGATGTCGGAGTCATAACGTATTTTAAATAAGATGGTGGTTATTCAGAAATCGCCACCTATATAGGTGGTATTTTTGGTACAACTCAACTTATTATAGCACACTTCCAGACAATTATTCAAGACAAACCCTAAGAAGTCAGAAAGAATATAAAGATTCTGCAATATTTGTAGAGAAAAATATTTGGAACAGCCGAAAAAGTATGATATAATGAGGCATACTAAATGCTAATTGATGTAAGCTTGTAACAGTCCATAAAAAAGATGAAATTATCATAGATAGAAGGATGGAAAGTAATATATGAAAAAAATATTTGTTTGTATCATGATGGGCATGGTTTTGTCTTTTACAGCATGTGATATGGGGAATCCGATGACTTCGTCAGATGAAAATGATACAGATATCGTATCTATGGAAAGTAACGAGAATGCGGACCAGCAGGATTCTGCCCGTGAGGAGGGAAGGCATATAGAGGCGATCGGTTCAGCCGATGATATAACTCCTTCTATTGCTACAGATACATCTCCAGAAGAATGTCTTGTGACTGAAGCAGAGTTGTCAGATTCTGACGGCCTTACATTCGAAACGGTTGATGTGGACGGAAATCAGGTGACCGATGAGATGATCCGGGGCTCAAAACTGGTATTGCTCAATTTGTGGGAGCCATGGTGCGGTCCTTGTGTAAGGGAAATGCCGGAATTGCAAAAGCTCTATCAGACATATAAAGATCGAGGGCTTCTTATTATAGGAGTCTATACAGCGGATGGAGCTAAGGAAATTGTCGAATCCAGCGGTGTTTTATACCCTGTTATACAAGCGGATAAAAATTTGTTTTCTTATGAACAGAACTATGTTCCTGCAACATTTCTCTTCGACGGTGACGGCAAGCTACTTGAGAATGATCCGATCGAAGGCGCCCGGTCATATGATCAATGGGAAGCAATTGTGTTAAAGTATTTATCCGAATGAGAGGAAATGCCATGAAGAGAGTCAGGACAGCGCTGTTATTGATCTTTTCTGTAATTTTGATCGTGGTCGGGTTGTGCAATCATCAGTTTCAGTCAGTATTGACGAAAGCTACGAAAATTTGCTTGGAGTGTGTGGGAATTGGATAAGAAAAAAAGAATCGTAATTCAATCGATTGCAGCGCTTATTCAGAATGCAAACTTAAAAGGTTTTTTTACCGGGAAGATCTATACGGGAAAGACAAAAGGTATTTGTGTTCCAGGGCTAAATTGTTATTCCTGTCCGGGAGCTGTCGGTGCCTGCCCTATTGGCGCCTTGCAGAATGAACTTTCTGCTTTCAAATTTAAAATTCCCTATTATGTTGTCGGCTTAATCCTGTTCTTTGGTGCATTGGCAGGTAGGCTGATATGTGGATTTATATGTCCGTTCGGGTTGCTTCAGGACTTGATCAATAAAATCCCCTTCCCTGTAAAAATAAAAAGATTTGCCGGAGATAAATA
>Ga0310786_10009160_pt1 | contig 12610 bp, 12 predicted proteins | sample AusTroGonzalo_MG_FD_203881 | JGI IMG/M metagenome (GOLD analysis project Ga0310786, IMG submission 203881) | Bovine rumen microbial communities from tropical cattle in Woodstock, Queensland, Australia - Gonzalo_03 (v2) (version 2) | ecosystem: Host-associated > Mammals > Digestive system >...
TACGTAAGGCTGCTTCCAAAAATATAGAAACTCAAGTATAAACTAGGACAGATGAGTCGCCGAAGCAACGGCTAAAGTGTCGAAATAACTTTGCGAAAAAATGTCGAAGATATATTTGCTTATTACACCCCAGGCTGCTACTTCGGCGGCATCACCCTACCCTCCGGCAAACGTGGCTTCGCCGTCTACAAAGACGGCAAAATCGTCATACAATATGCCATAATGAGCGAGAAATGATATCTAAAACAAAGGCGCCTTAGAGAATAGCCCTACATCTCTTTGAGAATCATTATCCTCTGCTTGAGGACGCAGTAATAAACTATTTCACAAAGAATCCGGGATTCTCTCCAAGGAACTCCCGCAGAACAGAGATTGCCCCAAAATACCTTTTGTAGCTAATACAACAACAGCTCATATGCCACTCATGTAAAACAACCACCTTATTTGACACATCACACCACAAGAAGCCGCTATTCTTATAGGGTTTCATATCCGGGAACCATTTTTTCAGCAAGTCCATTATCGGATTGAAAGACTCGCCCCCATGGCAACAAACGAATATATTGGCCCCTTTATAAATATTCTTTTGGCGAGTGATGAAATCAAAATCGTTCTCAATGAACTTATTCAATTCAAAATCACCACATGATGCGCTTCCAAATACTTTCTTAAGATTAATCCGAACAACAGGAGCGTGAAAAAAGCCTCTATCTCCAAGCCAACTGTTGTTTATATCACAGGATTCTTCAAATGAAGGGAAAGTATTCTCCTTAGGATTATAATTCGTCAATGCATATAGAAGCATCAGAAACTTCCCATAGAATTGATGATAGAAACGTTCATTAGAATAACCCGTCTCTTCTCTAACATCAACCCATTCCGCTCCATTGTGATCCTTGCACAGAAATACAGGTTTCAGATACGCCTTCTCCCATATCTTGTCTTGGTTATCATCTGGATTCATTATACGATAAAAACCACCATCTAGTCTAGGCAATGGCACAGAGGGCGCACCTGTAAAATGCAAACCGTCCCAGCAGAAAGAATCATTAAGCTCTTCGTTTGAATAGCCTGTCCAACGTTCGTGTTTTATCCATTCTTCAAATAGAGCTATCTCTTTATCTTTGATGCCGCACATGCCCTTACGCTGATTACTGTGATTTTTTTGTGGCACTTATAATCTGTACTTCTTCGCATGGGAGCAATTCACTATTTATTGCCGACGAGTCACTTGACAATACAGGCATTGATTCAATCGATAGCGACGTGGTATCTTGAGATAGACTATTTGCTATAACCCTAATATCCGCCCTAATACTATCTAAGGCTATAACGACATCGGCTGCTTCTTTCTCCTCATTCGTATTCAGCATCCGCTTGGCATTAGCCAAAAATGAGACCACTAAAAAAATAGAGACAACAAGAATAAGAATACGAGTAATGTGGGACAGCAGCCAATCGCGAATAACACATATGACAGAACATAGGCCCTTCCCCTCACTACAATAATAAGAAAAATGATGTGAAAGTTCTTGCCATTTATTCACGAGAAAGTCTGGTCCTCCAGAGTGATTGATATCGTATAGGAATTGGTCAAGAAGATGGTACAATTCTTTCTCTTCACGCCCCATACGACTTCTTTCCCGAGGCGAGAAATGTACAAACTTATCCCGAAATTGAAAATTGAATTCTTCTGAATACGTTATTTGGCGGTAATTGGCGAATAATTGTTTTGACAAAGAAGGCAGATGCAAATTAAAAGCATTTCTGACAGACTCATCAAAACCTGATACGCGATTCTTAAATCCCTTATGCCAGTCAATAATGTCCTGCGAAGAGCACATCCCTCTATAAAGGCTGGAATAAAACTCGCAAATCTCATCCCTAATCTTCGCCAGTTCATCGATATAATAATCTTTCATGGCCCGCATACGAGAATCTCGCAGTGAGACCATATGCGTTATCACAAAGCCAATTAAGACCGTTACAACGATGTTAAGTAGTGCAATAATATCCGAAAAACTCATAATCCCGACCGAGTTTCTTCTAGGCCACTCTCATTAAGATGAATAACAGTATATTCCATAGTCGCCTTAGGTGCTTGATGATCATTCCGACGCTTTTCCCATTGAGGAATGGTTTCATCGTTTATCATAGACCTCCACTCCGGTTCATCTAATGACTGAATAGAAACTCTATCTTTGACACGATCGGCGCCAAAATCATAAGTCAACTGGCCAAATGCCTCGTCCAAAAAAGATGAGGCATAACCAGCCGTGCCATCTAGGTCCACTATTAGATCTTTGTCTTCCCGAAAGCAACGGAGGAAAGAAGGATTCAACAACTTCACATAAAACTTTTCTCCCGAATCAGGACCCTGGCTATCATAACGTGGGCCAGGATACTCAGAATAATCCAAGATAGCTAAATGCTCTTTCTCTCTTCCCATTTTTTAAAGTTATTTAAGGTTAAACTCCACGAATACAAAACACCAAAATACTCATTGTGTACCGATTGATACGTCTTTGTTGACATATCATACAAAACATTATTAGTCAAAATCATCATATCACTAACAAATCCAGCATCATGGCACTCCTTAATCCTCGGCAATCCTTTATGACGATTTATCTCTTTTGTACGAGATTGATACCCTTTATCTAAAATATCCGACAAAACATCACCATCGTTACGATAGACGGAGTCCATGAACCGCTCGGGCCATTTTTTATGAATCGTTCGAAGAATTCCTTCTCCCGTATCAACAACTATAAAACGAACACAGTCCTCCTCATATGAAACAGAAACAACCCAATTCTTATCCTGCTCATTGCGATTTGCGTGCTCAACAGAATTAGAGCACATTTCAATCAACATTGTATACATTGGTTTAAAGTGTTGCTCTTCACCCGTAAGATAACCAACCGCCTCTTTCACAGATTGACCTAATCGTTTGTTGTTCACGCGCTTACTACCGACGATATAGATTTGATTAGTATACTTCTTGGTCTTAAGTTGCTTAAATTCGGACTGCATCATTTCAGAAAAGCCGGATTCAATGATTGTCGTTCTTGCGTTTTCATTATCAGGGAAATTACCCCGCGAACCGATACCATTCTGCTTCAGCTTGTTAATTAAAGAAAGGAACAAACATATCGAGGTTATATCAATGTTCTCTACTGATTTCAAGTCGAAGACAAAAGCTCTATCTTTAGTTTTTCTCTTACTTCTCTTGTATAGACTGAAGGTATCATTCAAGAAGCCTAACACAGATTCTTTATCCTCAGCAAAAGAAAACGCCGCGGGGAGGCTACTCTTTAATTTGTAACTATGATAAGTCAACGTGCTCCCTGAGAAGATCGATCGCCTAAAAAAACGAGGAACAGTTACCATCGGAGAAGGACCGACACGAACCTTACGTTTAAACTTCGCACGGCGCTTTCTCTTTTTTCCAGGGTTTATATTTTTACTTGTCCCTCCCATAAAAAAACTATATCATTTAATAATCAAATACCATACTCACAATCTATAGCACCAGATATAACTCACGCACATAAGTACTTACAAATATAATAAAAACTTCATTACGCTTGAGCATATCTAAAACCAGCCCGATTAATCCCACAGAGAAAGAGATTATATGGACCACTTTGGGAAATTTACCTTGAAAGCCGAGCTCCTAACCGATAAATCACGAAACTGAAATCCGAGAAATGAATGCTTTCATCACTTTTGCCATTTCAGTTTCTCTTTCTTTCACAGTACTCCACGGGATATAATAGAACCCATTAAGCGGGTTATATGGATTCTTGTTCTTTTGATGCGGACCCAGAAACGGCCTAAGGTCCTCTAACAAGGTATTGGCGGCATCATCAGAACCGGTGGTGTCACGAGAAAGAGCAATCAACGAATTCGGATAAATGACGGCATCTTTGGCCTTAAGGCCGAAAAACATCAATACGTTGTAGCGTTTTTTCCCAATTGTATAATCAAGCGTCAAGTCGCTAGTCCCGACATGAGTACCATATCCCATCTGGAGGAGCGTGTCTATAAAACGCGAGGCCTCTTCAGGTTCGATACCTAGAAACTGAACTGTAGAAATCCATTCTTCCTTACCCGACATATTCTTTTTCTTAACGATTTCAGCCTTGTCGGCATGAGCTTGTTGATTACATGCCGTGATCTCAGCATCATCCAATAACTCTGCAATCTCCATCATAAAACTTAAGGCCTTATCCGGCCTGATGTGGAAGAATTCCCGGTTATTATTTATCCGGCTTCCTTCCGACAACAAAGAGAGGGTATGATGCATAAACCTTTCCACCTCCTCATATTTTGAAGTCTTGATGGACGCATATTTCTCAAAGGGCGTCGGAACCCCTGTCGTATGGAGCTCCTTCATCCGCTTTTCTACAATACCGGAAGTCATACCGATTTTGACAATGTCATCCTTGAAACTAGGATTCGTAAGAATATAGACGTAGCCGGGTTCTTTCATGTTATTATCCATTGATAGTGGTTGATATGCAAATTTACAAAATAAACCCTATATTTGCCCCAGCATCACGAGCGCCCTATGAGGGCCGCCAACCGAGCAGCCAGAAGCCACGGTGGCAAAACGATGCGGATTGTTCAATCAAAAAAAGTATGGTACTATGTACAACGAAAACACCACCCTTTTCGTCCGCCACGCGAACGAAATCTATGCTCGTTTCAACGACTGGAAGAGCATCGACCGTTTCTACTTCATCCCCCTGGAGCTGGACATGACCTACACCATCGACGGTCATCTCATCAGCATGGTCGATGGCCAGCTCTACTTGGGCACTTTGGTACGAACCGTCCTGGAGCATCCGGAACTGTTTCAGTTCAAATGCCCAGCCTGCGGCAAAGTCGTACTTCCCTATCGTTTCTGCGGATCTCCACTCAGCGGGAGAGTCGATCTGGATGGCGCCTGCAGTTGTGGTTGGGAAGGCTTTGAATCTGTCTCCGGCTGGCACATCCGTGCCGAAGCTCTGCGCGCGCAAATATCCAAGGATAAACGTCGATTTAGGATGTCAAGGCTATTGCAAACCGGTATTCGATCGGCATCAATTCGAGACCTTCTGGGAATTGCGAATTAAGAAGCACTCAGCAGCAAGGCCCCCTGCCATTGGTAGAGGGCCTTGCTTTAAGATTATATCCATTTATCGTTATCCCCTACAGCATGCACCCAGACTTCGGCTTCGGCGACATCACCCTACCCTCCGGCAAATGCGGCTTCGCCGTCTACAAAGACGGCAAAATCGTCACGCAGTACGCGATAATAAACTGGAAATGATTAACTTTGATAGTAAACCAAAGAATCCTCACATTAGGATAGTACAAAACAGACCTATATTTATGAAGCACAAAAAGTGATCTACTCCGGTTTAAAGAACGACAAAAATCGGATGACCACTAATGAGTTTTATATGTTCCTGGTTAACCTCCGTCATGGGGAAATATATGTTTAAAATTAGCACAACACATCATTTCTTCTGAGGAAGGAGCAAATAGGTTAACTTAATTCTTTGGGAAGAAAAAACCATTTAGGCCGTCAAGAAAGTCATCAACTTCCTTTGTTGGGTTCGTGTTCGCCAAGATAGTCGACACAATTAAATTATAGCCTTCTTCCGGTGCTTGCTCGCGTATAGTATCAAGAATAAGAGATTCAGCTACTTTATCGTGACTGTTCATAGCCGAAACGAAAGCATTAACTAACGCCTCAATGTCGCCATCATTTAAGCGCCAAGCATAAAGGAAACACTCCAACGCTTCATTATGATTATTGATTCTTGACGCCTCTATCCCTCGATTAAACCATTTTAATGGATCAAACACTTTTATTCTTCGCGAATCCATAGCCTTAATTAAGCCCATCCTTAGTTTAATACGAGAAGTAACTTTAACAGCTTTTTTCAAGAATTTCCTCTCTTCATTTAAGGCCCTTTTTACTTTCCCTTGACAAATAAGGCAATCAGAGATCAGTAAATTTATATCCTCTCGACTTTCACCCTTAGATAGTCGTCTTGCCTTCTTGTAGAAAAGCTCCGCAAATAAATAATGTCCTAATAAGTACAACACGCCACCAACCTCCTGCCACCAATAAAACCTATTCCCATAGAGCGGATCTATTCTGACTGCTATTTTGTATAGGGAAAAAGACTCATACAAGTCTACATTGCGCATTGAATTAGCTAGATTGTAGAACAAAGATCCTTTAACCTCATCATTACGTTCTTGTCGTAAATACCTACGTAATAATTCCCTATATAATCCTTGCAAACCATCATTTCCTACAGATGCCTGAAATACTGCTATTAAGATCAACTGGGCGATATTGTCATGTGTGCTTTGAATTGCTAGACTAAACAAATCAGAGACTTTATTAATTGTTTCACATGGAAGCCTTTCAATAAAATCCGACCATCCATCTAACGATATAACATCCATTGCTTTTTGACAAGGCCGAGACAACACATAATCCAAACATCTGGCTGAATACTTCGAACTAAAAAAAGCGATGATGAAAATAGTATCTAGAATACAATCAGGGCAATCCTCTAATCGAACTATAGGAGAATAAAGGAAATCATACGATTCCAAACATATTGGTATCCTGACTGATTCTCGATTAGATGAAACAATAATAAAACCTTCTAGTGGCGTTCCCTCGTACGACAATTTGATTGTTTCACTCGTTAAATGCGAATCACCTGCAATATCTTCCCCAAAGCAGTATTGAGAAACAGAGACCAGCTTATTATGGAAACGTCTGAAAGATTCAGAAGAATTATCATAGTATAACGAAACCCTTTTTGTAATCGAATCAACTAGACCAGGTCCAATACTTCGCAAATAATCTACATCAATCAAATTTTGCGATGTAAACTTCAATGATACCGTTTCTTGCTGTATTTGCTTTGGGGACAACGACATACAAAACCAATTCATCCATCGTCCCCAGAACTTATTCTCTGTTTTACTGTAATATACAAATAAGACAGGAATACTAATTCTATGATAATCCTTTATCCTTTCAACACTCATTGCATAGGATATTACTCCTTCGCAAGATGAGTCTTCAGTACCTTTAGATTGAATGAAAAAAAACTTTCCCGTGGTCGCATTGTCAATAACAACTTCAACCAACATATCAAGCCCATAGTCAGAATCGGGGATGCTTATTGTCCATTCTTCAGGAATTAGTGCGCTTGATATCATTCGGACAGCATAATCCCCAACAATATGATTATCTGGTCTTTTAGCCATTATTAACTAATATAAGATCAAACTAAAAAGAAACCTATCACTATTCCTCAGCCACAGACTCCCTAAAAGATCGAAACTGCCCATCATAGAACTCCAGCAGTCGTGTGACTTCCTCGGGGCTAATTTCGGGTGTGCAGATGTTCAGAACGGGGTTGAAAAACCAGAAGACAACTATCTTCGAAAGGATGTAGATAAGAAGCGGTTTAAAGCGACGGACATTAGTGATGGCCGGCTCGTAGTAGCATTCAAAGTAGCACGCACACATCACACCTCGATAAATTCTTTAAACCGCTTACTATCGATGTCAACAGCAAAAGCCTGACACGCATTAAATATTCCTTGAATCTGTCGCGCGTAATCCTCCTCAGAAGCGTTCAGTTCAAATTTTGACACCATCAAGCCAATTGGATTATCATCTGAACCTCCTTGTCCAATTACCTCGTTTTTAAGATCATACAGATAATGGGTTCCGGTCTCCCCAGGTTGAACAGCCGGATAGATTAACACGAGAACAGGAAAAGAATCAGACACTGAATACTTATGCCCATATGCGTACAATTGATATAGATCTTGAATACTAATTCCTGATTTCTTAGAATCGTTTAATGTTTTCCACTTAGTATCCACGATCACCAATCTCGCCCCAGGTTTCTTCGGCTTCGCCACAATATCAGGGCGCAATCTAAACAACGGCATTATTCTATCTTGATTCTCAATCAACTTGTGAATAAAATAATGAGTAGTATCTTGAGACGAAATAACAAAATCCGAAGCGTACTTGCGGAACAAACGCGCTATATATCCTTCGAACAACTTTGCCGCGTCAAATAGGAGCGCACAATTTACCGTTTCACCCTTAAAGGAAGTAAAACCTCTATTCAACAGAAACTGAGAACTCCAGGTAATAAGATTTGTATAATCTTCAAACAAGCGGTTCGAGGCCAACGAAGACTCTAAATCTGAAGTGATGTTACTACTTCCAGGAATACCATCCAATACTGCCAATAGTCTTATACACCGCGCTGAAAGAGAACGATCTGCCGCTGTCTTAGACAATTTGCGAAGCGTGGATACCACAATACGATTCTGAGGAATATCTTCAATATATTTTGAATACTCAATCCGGAAATGAGCTTTATCAGTGACATTCCTCGTAATTTGTTTACGTACAAGTAATTTCCCTTTCAGAAAGGGTTCGTTTGCCTGTTTCCTTGAGTAATTCTTCTTGATCCCGGAAATAATTAAGCGTTCAACTTCTTCGAGATACCGTTGAATATAGTAATCGAAGATTGGGAAATCCCTTTCCGTTTCCAAACCGACATCCGCGATTCGCTTCGCTTCATGACCATAGCAAGAAGAAAGCATTTTTCGGAAGACACTTCGCGCTTTCGCCCTATCATTATCAGTATTGCCTTTCGCAATCTTGGGAAGGATCTCTATTACTTGACCATCTTTCGTTTGTATTGTCCCAACAAACCGATTGGCTCTAATATATCTCGCGCCATTAGTCTTCCCAATGGACAAAACCTTATCAGAGTCTTCTCCTCCCTGATTATCGATAACAAAGTTCCACAGGTTATTGAATGCCTTTTCGCTCAATTGAATCACGTCGCCAGAACTGGATGGTGTTCCGACGACGATTTTGCAATACTCATAGCCAGAGAGGGTCATAAAATATGACTAATATATTCGCTATTGAATGTATTTTGATCAATCTTCGAGAGCTTTTCGCTTAACATGAAGAGATTTACATCCTCAACATCAGCATTATACGATTTCAGAGCAGCTGTTGCGTCCGGATCCTGCACGAAGAAATAATGATTCCCGGGCTTAATCTCATTCAGCACAAAGCGAATCTTATCTGTGTCGTTATAGAAATACTCTTGAAGGAGCGGAATCACCTTATCTCGCATTGCAACAAACAATTCAAATTCATTTGTCGCCTTCCAGAAGTATGCATGTCCAATTTGATGATCTTTATCTGCTACTCCCCTTATCCTTTTATTCAATGCTTTTAATAAGTCCCGCGCAATATTATACGAGAGCTTTTCCGGCGTAGGGACAAACTCCATGAAAACAAAACGTCTTCTTAAGGCAGAATCCAGAAGCTGGATAGACCTGTCTGCTGTATTCATTGTACCAACAATAAGAAGATTCGAAGGCACGCCAAACATATCCTGAGAATACGGAAGCGTAACCATCATTTCTTTGTCTGCCCCAAGCCTCTTATCATCTTCGATTAAAGAAATCAACTCACCAAAAATGGAGGCCACATTGCCACGATTTATCTCGTCAACACACAAAAGCACCAGTTTCTTATCAGAGATGGCTCTTACAAATGCCGTTTTTCTATTGGCTTCAGTGTCTTTAACGCATTCAGATATAGACGAATAGCCAGCCATCTGAACGGCTCTTTCACACGCTTTCTTGAAAACACCTGGTTCAACTCTATACTTGATATCACCATCCTCATCTCCAGACTCTTCAAGAACAGGTTTTAAGCCTTCGACGAACTCTTCATAACTGAAAGATTGATGAAAAGTAGTAACAAATCTATTCTCTTCAGAAAACTTTGAGACATAGTCTTGTTGCATAGAGTATGTTTTACCGGTCCCGGGAGGGCCAAAAAGAATAACAGGAGTCAGTGCCCCCGAATATGAAGACGACTTAAAGGCATTTTGAAAGGCGGCAAATTTCAGTCTGCGTATGGTATTATTCCTGTCCACATTATCCACGAAGTCATGTGGATTGTTCGGATCGACCACAACCGCCCGCAACGCCAAAACATCATTTTCAAAGTTCATATCCGTAGTGATCCAACTACCATTTTGCTGACATCCCAGTTGTCTCGTTATAGCTTGGATACATTGGGCGTTCAAAGCATTACCATCATATGTAGCATTGTCTGAGAACTTTAAATATCTTCTCTGGTAATGGACGTTTTGAGCCCCAGCATTGTTAATTTGCCTCTCATCCTTCGTGACAAACATGATAAAACTGATGCCCGGTAAAAGAGTACCATTAACACTCACCTTCGTAACAACAGAAGCCAAAACTATGGACGTATCCGGCAAGTAATCGGGCAAAGGTTTTGAAGTCCGATTCCCTCGGCCAAGAATAGCAGATACTCGACCTTCATCCACTTTGTAATACAGCATTCCCGTGAGTATTTCAGAAGCGCCGGGAGCGTTCATTAACTTTTTTTCTCCCTGTCCAATCTCAGCCCCCCAATCAGAGTTGCTATGACCATTAGTGGTAACATTATAAGCAAATCCAGTTCCTTTAATTTCCATGATTAAAACTCGCCTAATTGGGTTAATATATGTTTCAATAAGATTCCGACTAAATTGACATCCCAGCCATTCCCCGCGCGTTTCGACATCTGGGAATAAGACTGACCGGAATAATCCAATTCCCCATCCTTGAATCCCATAAATCTAAATTGTTCGTCAATAGACATCTTCCGAACAATCTCTTTTCCATTCTTGGGGACTTCAACAACTCTAAGACTATTATGCTCAGGTTGCGTGATGGTAATGCAAACCGCATCTCGTCTGATCTTTTTATTGTAGACGTCAAAGCAAAGCGGCTCATCAACCAAAAAACTTTCAATATGATGCTTTTCCTTCAGATGCTCAATCTGCTTATCAGAAAGATACAATTCCTTGGGAGGATTAGCATCAAGTAAGTCGCCGAAGCGTTTCTTCAGCTCCACCTTAGGAGGGACAATATCAAATTCATTAGGAAGACCGCCATACCGCCAGAACATCCAAAGGCGTTCCCGGTTCTGAGGAATACCATAATCCTTAGAGTTTAGGACAGCACAGGCGACGTCTCCATAACCCATGTCTTTCATCCTGGACTGAATCTTATCAAACGTGGATGAAAACTTTTTCTGAGTCAATCCCTTAACATTCTCAAGAAGAATATATTTGGGCTTTTTTACCTCACAAATACGGGCAATCTCACCAAACAACGTCCCACGACCATATTTATCTTCTTCCCCTAACTGCAACCCGGCGGAAGAAAAAGGTTGACAAGGAAACCCACCTGTAAAAAGGTCGAAATCCGGAAGCTCATTTGGATCGATCTTCGTGATGTCACCCCAGTTCTTAATTTTAGGGAAGTTTTGCTTCAGAAGTTCACTCGCAAAACTATCAAACTCAGACATTCCCACCACTTTGTATTTGAGTCCTGAACGCTTCAAACCAAACGAAGCTCCGCCATAACCGGCAAAGCCTTCAAATACTCGTATCGCTCTTTTTGTCATTAATATTTTTGTATTATAATTCTTCCAAAGTTAATGTTTTTTTACGGACATTTTGACACGTTCTCGGAGCGATTTTCATTAAATTAAGCCTTGTCGGTCTCTCTTACCCTGGATTATGAAAAAGGATTATCTTTGCAACAAAGGATTAGCGATCTTCCATGAGTGATTTTATGACTGAATCGCAGCGCTCAAGCTGTATGTCTAACATTCATTCCTCCTCCACGAAGCCGGAGGTGAGTCTTCGGCATTCTCTGTGGAATAAAGGATTCCGCTATCACATAAACGACAAGGAGCTACCCGGTTCCCCAGACATCGTCCTCCCAAAATACCGCACCGTCATCTTCGTCCACGGCTGTTTCTGGCACGGCCACAAGGATTGCAAATACTACACGGTTCCCAAGACCAACACGGATTTCTGGAAGGCCAAGGTCACCCGCAACCAGGAGCGGGACCAAGAGGTCTGGCGCCAGCTGGAGGCCAAAGGTTGGTTTGTCATCATTGTCTGGGAATGTCAGCTGAAGAAGGCCCATCTTGCCGAAACAATCGAAGCGGTTTCTGCTGAGATCCGTCGCAACGGCGAGACGCTGAAAAAGGCTAAAGAAGAGCGCCGGAAGGCACAGGAGGCCTACCGGGAGGAGCAGAAGGCCCGGAAGGCGAAGGAGTCTTCTCTCCTCGCGGAAGTCAAGAAATCGCTGCACAACGATTAACCGCGTCCGGAAGGCCCTGCGCCCTTCGGACGGCGTAGCCGCCCATGGCTTCGTGAATGGGAGGGGCCCGCTGGGCGGTGGCGGGAGCCCGCAAGCTTGCTTGCAGGGCGACCAGCCAACGGCCAGTGGGAGGGATAGCTCCGAAGGAGCGTACCGGTCCGAAGGGCGCAGGGCCTCCGGCGCGGGAGGAGATCGAGGTAGCACTGCCGGCGCAGATTGCCGGATTTATTCGTAATTTTGCCGTATGACACGTCTTGAGCAACAACTGAGCTTCATCCTGGAGATCGACAAGGAGAAGAATATCTTCCGGCAGACGCACCTGTCGGGCGGCGGGCGGGCC
>Ga0310786_10009161_pt1 | contig 12609 bp, 4 predicted proteins | sample AusTroGonzalo_MG_FD_203881 | JGI IMG/M metagenome (GOLD analysis project Ga0310786, IMG submission 203881) | Bovine rumen microbial communities from tropical cattle in Woodstock, Queensland, Australia - Gonzalo_03 (v2) (version 2) | ecosystem: Host-associated > Mammals > Digestive system >...
CTATCAGGCCGGTTTGGTTGGCAGTGAAACTTATCCTGTTACGCAAAAAGCTCCGACTGCTCCTAATCACACCGCACGCGGCGCGTTCTTTGTCCGTGACAATACCGACAGTAAAACGATTGCCATGGTCGGCGGTCAGGCCAAACCCGGTTCTACCGACGTCGGTGCTAATATGATTTTGAACAACGGTGATTCCCGCGCTTTGCGCGCTTCTTCGGTTGACGGCGGCGCTTTATATATGTATGACAGCGGTCAGCGCGCCAAAGTTTCGGTCGAAGGCGAGCGTCATCTCGGTACTTTGACCGTGAACGGCGACAACAAAGGTTATGCCGAGGTCCGCGGGGTGAAGGACAATACAGCTGCCGAAATGTATTCCAGCGCGGTCGGAACGTTGGGTAAAGACGGCGGTGCTGGCAGCACTTTCGGGGACAGCACTTCCGGCGGCGGCGCCTATCTCGGTTATCATGAAAGCAGCACTCCGACGGTGAAATTTATGTCCAGCGCCGGACATGCCTCTGGTTCGAACGAAGGCGGCGTTTTGGATTTGTCCACCAATGACCAGGGCAGAAAAGCTATTTTGACCACCGCGGTTGATAGCGAGACCGGCGGCGGTGTCGGTTCGGCGATGCGCCTTTCGACCGGCGGTGGCAATTACGCCCATTTTGGTGCCAATGGTAAAAACAATGCCGGTGATATGGTGTTAAAAGGCGGTAGCGGTAAAGTTACCGCGGTTGCCCAGAATGCTTCGGGCGGCGCCTTGACGTTAAGCACTTCCAGCGCTGATGTCATAAAAGCGACGGCTGACGGTGTCGGCAAGGTACAGGTCGGTAATTCCAGCGGCACGGATAGGGTTGTTTTCGAAGGAGATGCGGTTACCGCCTATAACGCTTCCAATAAAGGAACGGCGAAAATCAGCGGCACCGGGTTGACGTTGGATTCGACCAGCGGCAAAGGCGTCGAAATGACGGCGGGTCAGTTGACTTTTTATAATCCGACCAATCAAAAGGCGGTGTTCGCCAACGGCGCGTCTTTCCAGACCGGTCAGAACGTGGGGATCAACGCTCTGGCTGGCGGAAAAAGCGTTTTATCCGGTACTTCCAATATTTCTTCCGAGGCTGATATCAAAGGTGTTATCTTGGTGAAGCAAAACGTGGCCGCGGGTAAGGTTGTCGCCCCCGTCGTTAAAACGGATGGCGCGATGACCTTTACAGATATCTGTATTCAGGGTAAGACGGGAACGGGACTTGATTCCCCCTGTTTGTCGGATGCCGCGATTGCGTCGGGTATGCTTTCGACGTATAAGGATTTAAGCGGTACCGATTCCAACGGACGTTCAAATTTGGGGCGCGCTTTGTGGCAGTTGATCGCCAAATGGGGCGTCGATCTGTTCGATAGTTCTTCTCATAACGATACGCACCATTTGCGTAGCGCTTGGAACGGTGCTTCCGGGTTTAAAATCGCCGGGGGAGAGATAAATTACGGTACCGCCCGGATCGACGGTAAAACCAAAATGGAATATCTGCCCAATACCGGACAATTTAAATACATTTCCAGAGGACACGCCCGCAATGACGATACCAATGGCAAGGTCGTCGCTAACGGTAATTTGTCGTTGTCGTATCAAAATATAGAGTTCGGCAAGGAAGAATTAAGCCTTAATACCGAATACAAGGGGCATAACCCTTATCCGGATGCGCCGGCTCAATATTCGTCTGCCGGACATCATCACGGTCTTGCCGATATCGGTAATCATAAAAATATGTTTGGCCGTATCATTGGAAGGTCTACGATGCCGACTGTAGGTTCATATAAAAAAGGGTATTATGAACCCGGACATCGGGACAACGTCATGATTCCCGATAACGAGACCCATAAATACGTCGGAATGGGACATTATCACTTGGTTTATGAGGATACGCCGTGTAACGACAGCGACGGCAGTTATTATTCAAGAAAAGTTCAAAACGGTGTTTATACAAGAACGGAGTATGGCTATATCGAAAATAGAAGAACTCTTGATTGCAGTACGGAGAAAAACGCCCCTGGTGATGGATCCGGTGAAAAAGGTTTTTATCAGGGCTTTGGTAACAGAGATGCGCGTGTCAACAATAGTGTGTGGAATACTGGCGGTGTGGCATACCGTACTTTACCTGAATAGAGGGAGGAATATATGACGAAAATATATAAAAATAAAACCCAGAAGGGTGGCGTTCTGCTTGAAGCGATGGCTGTTCTTGGCTTGATGACGGTGGCTACTCCCTTGGTTTATAAAAAGGCAATCGAGAAGTCGAAAGAGATTGAGGATATTACGGTTGCTTCCCAAATGCGCACGGTGCGCGACGCGGCGGCGACCTATATCGAAAAAAATTATGAAACGGTGCGCGACGGAGATACGGTTACGTTGACCGAACTGAACCGCTATTTGCCCCCGAATTTCATCAACAACCTCAGTAAAAGTTTGGTTCCTACCGGAACCGCGCCTGATGACGCGATGACCGTCGTGATTAAAAAAGACTATCATTTGGCGGAAACCAATGCTTTGCCGGTAAAGCGAGCTTCGGCATATGTCATTACCAAAAATCCGGTGGGTACCGGTTCGGTGGACGAAAAGCGCGGAAACCGCATCGCGTCCCTTATCGGATCCGAGGGCGGTTACGTGGTGGATGGCAACACCATTTACGGCAGCAACCACGCTTGGGAACAGGACGCAGCCTCGGTTCAGCCTAGTTCCGGCTCGCCCGTCGCTTTGCAAGAGGGACAGATCGTCGCTGCAACCACGTTTACCAAGGATCCTTTGTCGGGCGATTTTCTTTATCGCAACCAGGTCGAAGGTTTTCCGCAGTTCAACATGATGATGACCAATCTGGACATCAACGGCAACTCTATAGAACAGGTGCGCAGTTTGGGTTTGAAATACAACTGGCAGGACGATAAAAACAGCATCGAGTTCAACGGTGAGACCGGCGAATTGATCGGTATAAACAAAGACGGCAAAGAAACCGTAAAAATGAAGAACAACGATGCCACTAAAGGCGGATCGTTAGAGTTAAAGTCCGGTTCGACCGATGGTTGTTCGCGCGCCTATGGCAATTATGACGGCAGCGGTGCCGGCGGTCTCTCGGGTTGCAACAGCGCCGGCAAGGAAACCGTGGCGTTGACGGCGTCGTATGAGGATGAAAGCGGCAACCGCCGGGAAAGCGGTAAGTTGACCGTGCGTCCCGCCGGTGACACAAACAAGGCCGAGGCTGTCGGTTACGGCGGTTACGCCAACAATAAACACGGACCTCAGGGGGGCGCCTTTGAATTAAAGGATAATGCCGGCGTTTCCCGTACGTTGTTGATTGGTCAAGAAGACGAAGCACAGACCCGTTCGAAAAAGACCGGCGAGAATGCTTATTTGTATGGTTTCGGCACGGGATCGCCATTGACGGAAAAGGACGCTTCCAAAATTCAGTTGTATGACAAATCCGAGAATTTAAAAACCTATATAGGTGCGGTTGACCAAGGCTCGCGTTTTGTGGTGGGCGATTCCGGTTATCTGGGCAATACCGAGAACCAAACCGTGTTCGGTGACGCCCAAACGGCTTCGTTGACAGCTAAGAAGGGAACTTTTGGTTTTGCCCAGATGACATCTCGTTATTCCAATGACGGCTATGCGGCGCAAAGTGCCGCCGCGGTGGTTGCCAATAACGCTTCCGGCGATACTTTTGTGTTGGATAAAACCAAGGTTACCGCGGTTTTGGCCGGCAACAACAATTCCGGTTATTTACGGTTGAACAGCGGCAATTATGCGGGTAAACGCGTTTTGATGGCGGCGACGCACACGGACGGAAATCTGGGGGGCGCCACCTATTTATACGGTTCCGACGGCGGCACGGGCAACAGCGTGAAAATGGAATCCAACCATAATGGCGCCAATGCCGGTTATATGGAATTCAAATCCACGGCCGGCGGTTATTCCTTGGTCGATGGTAACAAGGATAATACATCCGCCTATGTGGCAAAAGACACTTCCGGTACGGAAAGGGTAAAGTTGCTTTCTAACGGTGGTTCCAGCGGCGGTCATCTGACGTTGGATCAGGGCAAAGTTATTTTTGCCGCCAACGACACAACCGATTTCAAATCGGGCGCGACTGGTCCGGTAATGAATTTGCGTACCGGCACCGACAGCGGTTCCAATCGGGTTGCGATTGCCGCTATCGGTAACAACAGCGAACCGATTGCCTCGGCGACCAGCGATTCGGGATATGCCAATCTATATGCTAACAATTCCGATACCTCGTTTGGCAACGCTTCGCAGAGCACGGCGGCGATGTTACTCTCTCCCGACGGCAGCAACAACACCATAGGCGCCTATGCCAATGCCGAGGGTAAATACGGCAATACCGGTACGGTCAGCATTTCCAATATCGGCGGTGGTGCCTTGAACGCCCACGGTTACTTAAAAAACAAACTCACGGTTTTCGGTAATAATGTCAATGACGGTGGTGTGGTCGTGGCGTCAAAGACAAATAACGAAGGGACGGCATGGTTGATTGGTAACGGCAATAAATCAGGCGGTATGTTAAGCTTGTCAAGCACCAAGGACGGGGAAAACAGCCGAGCCGATTTGTACGCCTCCGGCGGCGCCGGAGCTACCATGGGTGGTACCGGGCATTTGTTTGATTCCGGTGCCAAGGAAACCGCCAGTATGTATGCTAAATATGACGGCACTTATGACCAGCATAACGTGGCGGACACCATCACCAACAGCAAAATTTATCAGGATTACGCCATGACCGAGATCGGCAATCTTACCGCGGCGACGGAACTGGACAGTACCGATGTTTATGCTCAGGGAGGCGTCACGGTCGGCGGCAAGCTGTATACCAGCGTGTTGTGTATGAAAATTAGCAACAGTCCGGGCAAAATCGGCAATATCATTGACGGTTTCGGCGCGGCAAGCGATGCAGAGGCTATCAAATCGAAACTAAGCGAGACCGGTGATAAGCAATGTATTCCGTTGCCTTCGAATGTTCCATGGGATCGCATTATTTACGAGGCAGTCGTGGCAAAGTTGAAAGGTGCAGGCGCGTTAAGAAATCATACTCATAAGGGTTTTGCCAAGTTCGGTCATGAGCATCCTGCGTTAATTCCGCTTGGAACTTATCATCACGGTAGCGCCCATGGTAAGACAAAGTGGCATGAGTTTGGAAAATCATGGAGTGATAGTAAGGGGTATCATGAAGGGAGCGTTTGTACAAAAGGTACCAAAGGGTATTATGGTCAAACGGCAACATCCTCTAAAAATGTATATTATTCCGCTTATGGATATAATACGTTGAATTGTTCTTGTACTGATTGTTGCGGTATATCTGCGGATTGTACTGGAACATCTAGATATGTTTCTTCATACACATGCTCATGTGGAAATGAAGTAAAGTGCGGACCTTTGCAACTTAATTGTACACCTAAAGCTGATACAAATGATTGTGCATGTTATGTTGACCGTTGCTCAAGTGCTACATGTAATGAGAGTAAATATCATCTTGCCGGTCCAAACGGGAATAAGAGCACGCATTGTTGCGGGTCCGTGGAGATTTATGACGGCAGAAATTCGTATTGGACTTCTGAAAAAATATAAAATAAAAAAATTGGTAGGAGAAGGGATATGAAAAAAATAGATAAAAATATGCAAGCCGGCGGGATGCTGTTGGAAATGATCGCGGTGTTGGGGTTGGTTGCCGTGTCCGCTCCCGCTATTTATAAAAAGAATATCGAGCGGACCGAGGAAATCCGCGATATGACCAAGGCGTCGCAGCTCAGGGTCTTAAAGGATGCCGCATCCCAATATGTCGAAAAACAATATGACGCCATCATTCGCGATTCCGCCGCCAATAATTGGACGTCAAAGACCATTGCTCCTTCCGCTTTGGCGAATTATCTGCCCGACGGTTATCAAATCGACGACGGCATCCAGATCTATTTGACGGCAAAGCGCCAAAATACTGAGGGAAACCGCCCTCAGGGATTGGTCTCGGCGATCGTCCTTGATAACGAAGAGGTGACCGAACCCCGCGGTAACCGCATCGCCCGCATGGTCGGGGTCGAGGGCGGCTATACCATGGACGGCAACGTCTATGGCAATCACGGGGCGTGGTCGCTTTCCGCCGCCGATTTGGGCGCTGCCTCTATACCTGAAAACCGTGTCGCGGTCAGCTCGACTTATTCCAAAAACCTGTCCTCTTCCGATTATATATATAGGAACAAGGTAGAGGGGTACCCCGAGGCGAACATGATGTTCACCGACGTTGACATGAACGGCAGCTCGATCGATCATTTGGGGCGTCTTGCCATGCGTTACAACAACGGCGACAAATGGGCGGATCCGCAAATCGGCGGGGTAAAGGAAGGCAGCACCGGTGACAGTGCCGATGCGACTCGGGATAAGGGGCTTAGTTTGCTTGTTCACGGTGAACGCGGCGAGATCGTCGGTAAAACCCGTTCCGATGCCAAAAACAACGATTATCAATGGTGGGGCAAGGCTCGCGACGCCAATGGAGATATATCAACGGCCGACGGTTCGGAAACTTTGACCGACACTACCCACTTTGCAAATAAGGCGACCTTGGAACTTTCGGTCGGCGGTCCGACCAAGGCTACCGGCGAACGCGACGGCTATTTGCGTTTGCGCGCGAACGACAGCAACGCTTGCACTCGGATAGAAAGCAATTACCGCATGCCGGATCGTAATCTTACCGCCACCGGATTGACTGGAGGCGGCGCTTTTGTCGCCTGTCTGGATACGGGAACGGAAAGCGCTTTGGGGACCGGGGATTCGCTGGGCGGTGCCATGGGCTCGCCGACGGCGTCTTTGGTTGCCGATGATAAACCGGATACGGGAACGCCGGGTTCCGGTTATTTGATCGTTACCAATCCCAACAATAACCGCAAGGCTGTCATGTACGGCAATTACACGACTTCGTTTTTCAATACAAAACGCGACGATTATACCGGCTCGGCCATGGAAACGGTGAACGCGGCGGGCAAGGTTGTGGCATTATCGGCGTCGTCGCTGACCGCCGGTATGACCGGTGCCAATAACGGCGTCACCCATGCCGAGGAAGGCGCGGTAACCAATCTATATGACCAAAACGGCAACGTAAAGACCCAGTTCCGCGCCGATGAGCGAGGCGGGTTCATTTATGCCTATGGCGACAATGGCAGTGATTATTCTGATCTTCCTACGGTAGCGGTAAAGGGGGCGAAAGACGCCGATGACGCAAATCCGAATGAAAGTTATGCCGTGGTGACCAGACGTAAGGATAAAGGTTACGCCATCATGCAGTCCAATTACAAGGAAGATGCCGGTGATATACCTACCGGCGCCTTTATGATAAAGGACGAGGACACCAAAAACGAGGTTGCCGTTATGGGCAATAAAACTTTGGATGCTTCCGCCGGTGGTTATTTCGCATTAAAGGACGGCAACACAAAGGATCGCTTCCGCGCTCTGGCTTCGTCAAAAGGCGGTGCTATCTATATGGGCAACGCCAAAAACGACAGCCGGTTAAGTGGTAGCGGCGACAATCTTGACCGCACGGTTATGCTTGAGACCGATCACAACGGTAGCGCCGGTGGTTATATGAAGATTTCCAGCGGTAAAGGGTCGTTGGAGGTCACTTCCAATACCGCCGATGCCGATACCGAACAGGGCGGCGGTATGTTTGCGACCAAAACCGATGGCAAATTGACCGCTAAATTGCATTCCTCGACCAAAGGCGATTTGAACGGGGATGCCGGGGTTGCCGCTACCGCGGGTGGCGGTGTCGCGTTGGCAAGCAACGTCGCTTCGTCAAAGGCGGAATTGGTTACCAGTTATAACGACGGAACCGGCGGTACGTTTTCTTTAAAGAACGGTAGCAGTCGCAACGTGTTGGTGACGGCTCGCGGTCCGAACAACGGCGGTTGGATGTCACTCTCGCGCGGCAGCGCTAAAGGAGTCGATTTCTATGCCAACCGGGTCGGCAAGGGCGGCGAGGCGATGTTGTCCAACGGTGGTTCGTCTTTGGTCGAATTCAAATCCGGCGGCGACGCCACGGCGTCTCCGGTTATGACGGTAAGGGGCGGCAGCGTTTTAAACGCCTATGGTTCGATGAGCGGCGTTTTTGGCCAAGGTGGCGGTTTGACCACTGGTTCCAATAAATTGACGGCGGATTATGGCAATTCCGGCGCTTATCAGATTGGCGGTGCCGGCGTGTATGGTAGCAAGACTGGCGGCGGCGCCGAGATTGACGTCGGCGGCGTCTTGATTCAATCCAACGGTGGCGGTATGCTCAGCGCTCCCAATGTGGCGGCGTCGGCGCGCGTAAAGGCAAAGGGGGCGATGGCGGTTACTAACGACGTCGAAAGTTTGATTACCAGCGCGGCTTCTTATAACGGTTTCGGCGGCGCCAATGTCGGAGCTTTTATGTTTGCCGCAATTAAAAAACATTTGCCGTCGTTGGCGACCAAAGCAAAGGATCTGGGACATTCGGTTTGTATTCAGGCCGAGGAAAACTGTCCGGTTTACGATGAGAACGGTCATTTCCTGTATTGGGGAGGATGGGCAGATCTTGACAGTAATAAATGGGGGAGAAACGGTGACGTTTATTTAGGGCGTTTGCACGATTATTCGTTGTATGCTTATGGTGAGTATGATGGAGAAAGCCATGTTAACGATGCCAGGCATGAGGCCCAATATGATTTATTGGCAGAGCCGACCCATCATATAGGCGGATCCGATATGCATAATGTCGCCAGCAAATGGCACGATAACGGTTTCGGTAGTTACCGTACCAGTGGAAGAACGGATACGGGTGCATGGGTTACGGCAGCTCGTCATTTTGGAAACGACTATACCGCTGACAATGTACCGAAAGATTGGGCGGATGAGGATTTAAATAGATAGTTGATAATTGTATTTTGATGAAAAAGGAGCCCGGAATATTCCGGGCTCCTTTTGTATAAAGAGGCCTTGCGTTTTACGCGAGGTCTTTTTTTGAAAATGAATAATTTGGGAAAGAAAGAGGGTGAGATAAACGTAAGGTATTGAAATATCAGCGAAAAAAAATAAGAAAAAAGATATTGACAAGTGGGAGGGAGGAGTGATATATTCTGGACTTGTCGCCGATGAGGTGGCAAGTTGTAAGAGAAAAGAATAAGAGACGAGAAGATAAGTAGGCAGCGGATAGGAACTGAGTTTCCGAAGAAAAAGTGCTGAATACTTATTAAAGCTTTAAGCAAGTGAAGGAGGGCTTCCGAAAGGAAGACTTTTGAGAATAAGAGATAAAGAAGTAATGAGTAGGCAGGACAAACTAAAGAAAATATTAACATGAGAGTTTGATCCTGGCTCAGAACGAACGCTGGCGGCAGGCTTAACACATGCAAGTCGAACGCTGAGCAGCAATGCTCGGAGTGGCGGACGGGTGAGTAACGCGTGGAAATCTACCTGGTAGTGGGGGATAGCTTCTGGAAACGGAAGGTAAGACCGCATAAGCCCTGAGGGGGAAATATTTATAGCTATCAGATGAGTCTGCGTCCGATTAGGTAGTTGGTGAGGTAAGGGCCCACCAAGCCGATGATCGGTAGCTGGTCTGAGAGGATGATCAGCCACATTGGGACTGAGACACGGCCCAAACTCCTACGGGAGGCAGCAGTGGGGAATATTGGACAATGGGGGAAACCCTGATCCAGCCATGCCGCGTGAATGAGAAGGCCTTAGGGTTGTAAAGTTCTTTTATAAGGGAAGATGATGACGGTACCTTATGAATAAGCACCGGCAAACTTCGTGCCAGCAGCCGCGGTAATACGAAGGGTGCAAGCGTTGTTCGGATTTACTGGGCGTAAAGCGCACGCAGGCGGTTATATAAGTCAGCGGTGAAATTCCGGAGCTCAACTCCGGCATTGCCATTGATACTGTATAGCTAGAGTGTATGAGAGGATGATGGAATATCCAGTGTAGAGGTGAAATTCGTAGATATTGGATAGAACACCAGTGGCGAAGGCGATCATCTGGCGTACAACTGACGCTAATGTGCGAAAGCGTGGGTAGCAAACAGGATTAGATACCCTGGTAGTCCACGCCGTAAACGATGAGTGCTAGATATACGGTCCGTAAAGGACTTTGTGTCGGAGCTAACGCGTTAAGCACTCCGCCTGGGGAGTACGGTCGCAAGATTAAAACTCAAAGGAATTGACGGGGGCCCGCACAAGCGGTGGAGCATGTGGTTTAATTCGACGCAACGCGAAGAACCTTACCAGCTTTTGACATGGACATTGGGGTTGGCGGAGACGCTGACTTTCATTTAGTTGGGTGTCACACAGGTGCTGCATGGCTGTCGTCAGCTCGTGTCGTGAGATGTTGGGTTAAGTCCCGCAACGAGCGCAACCCTCACCTTTAGTTGCCATCATCAAGTTGGGCACTCTAAAGGAACCGCCTATGATAAGTAGGAGGAAGGTGGGGATGACGTCAAGTCCTCATGGCCCTTACGGGCTGGGCTACACACGTGCTACAATGGTTATTACAGAGGGAAGCGAACCCGAGAGGGGGAGCAAATCCTATAAAAATAATCTCAGTTCGGATTGAGCTCTGCAACTCGAGCTCATGAAGTTGGAATCGCTAGTAATCGTGGATCAGCATGCCACGGTGAATACGTTCCCGGGCCTTGTACACACCGCCCGTCACACCATGGGAGTTGGCTTTACCTGAAGACGTTAGGATAACCGCAAGGGGTCTGGCGGCCACGGTAGGGTCAGTGACTGGGGTGAAGTCGTAACAAGGTAGCCGTAGGGGAACCTGCGGCTGGATCACCTCCTTTCAAAGAAGAGAGACTCGAAAGGGCTTATCTGCTGTCTAAATATCTTCTAGTCTTGGAACGGGGCTTGTAGCTCAGGTGGTTAGAGCGCACGCCTGATAAGCGTGAGGTCGGAAGTTCAAGTCTTCCCAGGCCCACCATATCGGGATGAGCGGGGGTATAGCTCAGTTGGTAGAGCGATAGCTTTGCAAGCTATAGGCCATCGGTTCGAATCCGTTTACCTCCACCAAGAAGGTAAGGATGAGGGGTTATTCATTGCGAGGGGCACTTGGCAATGGACGACCTCTTGGAGCGGAGACGCGAGAGAGAGGCGGAGTTGTAAGAAAAAAGAATAGGCAAGTTTTTATGAAAGACATAAAGACGAGAAAATAAAAATATCCTTTTTTAAAAAGTGAAAGCATTTTAAGAAAGAGCACCTATTACGGAAACGTAATAGAAGCAAAGGTCTTTAAAAAGAATTCAACTAGCTAGAAAAGAAGAAGTTTGTAGCAACTTAAAACTTATCTGGATGGATATAATTAGCGATTAATTATATGCATGCGATTAAAAGATAAGGGCATTTGGTGAATGCCTTGGCGATACCGGGCGAAGAAGGACGTAGCACTTTGCGAAAAGCCGTGCGGATGTGAGAGCGACAAGTGAAGCACGGATATCCGAATGGGGAAACCCACCTGGCGAACAGGTATTCTGCATAGTGATATGCAGGAAGCGAACGTAGGGAACTGAAACATCTAAGTACCTATAGGAAAAGAAATCAAACGAGATTCCGAGAGTAGTGGCGAGCGAAATCGGAGCAGCCCACTGATAGAGCGAGCGGAGGACAGAACGACTTGGGAAAGTCGGCCTAAGAGGGTGAAAGCCCCGTATGAGGTAAGCGAGCTATATCAACGAGTAAGGCGGGACACGTGAAATCCTGTCTGAACATGGGGGGACCACCCTCCAAGGCTAAATACTGGGTATCGACCGATAGTGAACGAGTACTGTGAAGGAAAGGTGAAAAGAACCCTGAAGAGGGAGTGAAATAGAATCTGAAACCGAATGTCTACAAGCAGTCGGAGCCGGGCGACCGGCGACGGCGTACCTCTTGTATAATGGGTCAGCGAGTTAGCGTATTTAGCGAGCTTAAGCCGATAGGTGTAGGCGCAGCGAAAGCGAGTTTTAATAGAGCGACTAGTTAAATGCGTTAGACCCGAAACCTGAGTGATCTAGCCATGATCAGAATGAAGGCGGAGTAACATCCGTTGGAGGTTCGAACCCACTGCCGTTGAAAAGTCAGGGGATGAATTGTGGCTAGGGGTGAAAGGCCAATCAAACTGGGAAATAGCTGGTTATCCGCGAAAACTATTTAGGTAGTGCGTCGGATGATTACCGATGGAGGTAGAGCACTGAATGGGCTAGGGGAACGCGAGTTCTACCAAACCCAATCAAACTCCGAATGCCATCGAGTAGAGTCCGGCAGACAGACGGTAGGTGCTAAGGTCTATCGTCGAGAGGAGAAGAGTCCAGACCGTCAATTAAGGTCCCTAAGTTATGACTAAGTGTTTAAGGATGTGGGGAGACCAAAACAACCAGGAGGTTGGCTTAGAAGCAGCCATCCTTCAAAGAAAGCGTAATAGCTCACTGGTCTAAGTAAGTCGCCTTGCGCCAAAGATGTACGGGGCTAAAGTCATACACCGAAATTACGGAATTACCTATCATTGATAGAAGTAATTGGTAGCGGATCGTTCTGTAAGCCGACGAAGTTCAACCGCGAGGTTGGGTGGAGGTAACAGAA
>Ga0310786_10009162_pt1 | contig 12608 bp, 16 predicted proteins | sample AusTroGonzalo_MG_FD_203881 | JGI IMG/M metagenome (GOLD analysis project Ga0310786, IMG submission 203881) | Bovine rumen microbial communities from tropical cattle in Woodstock, Queensland, Australia - Gonzalo_03 (v2) (version 2) | ecosystem: Host-associated > Mammals > Digestive system >...
TCTTCCTCCTCGATAATCCCGAATGGTCGCACGAACTATTCATGCGAGAGATCGGAATGTATTGCGTTGACAGTAACGGTCATCCGTTAGACGCTTACAACCACGATATGGACGAAACGAGATATGCTCACAATCACTTTGCGAAAACTTATGTGTATTGAGGCGAAAAATGTTTGAAAACCTCAAATCGAGATTAGAACAGGGGAAATTGAAGGCGATGGCTGATACAAGGCTCGGTCAAGAGTTCAAATCCATCTTCGATGTCGGCGGCGTTCCGGCATACAATCAGTTTTACAATTTCGGCATCTTCGTGTGGAAAGACCTCTATAAAGGCGTTTATACACCTTGGCATATTATTCCTGTTTACACTCTGAACGGCAAGCATTCAAGAGAACTGTTCCGCATGAACATTCCGAAAATGATTTGTTCGGAGATGGCGGGCATTGTATGGGGCGATAAATGCTCTATCAAGGTCAATCGTCCGGGATTCACTCCGACCGATGAAAAGCCGATTGATGAGCTGCAACTCTTTGTTGAAGATGTCCTCAAGAAAAACGGCTTTTATTCGCATATGCAAGATGCGACCGAAAAAGCCCTTGCTCTCGGCGGTGAAGCCCTCAAGGTGTGGTATGAAGAGCCTAACGAAAGACGCGAAGGCGGCATCAAGATCGGTTATTGCAACGCCGATCAATTCATTCCTACCGCGTGGACGAACTCGACCATCACCGAAGGCGTTTTCATTTCCCGGATCGCGAAGGGCGGTTATTATTACACTCGCCTTGAGTGGCACAAGTGGGACGGTCTGACCTACGTTGTGCAGAACGACCTATATCGAAGCGAATCGCAAGACATCCTCGGTTTCCGCTATCCTCTCTCCTCGATCTATCCGCAGCTGAACGAGAGAACGGAAATCAACGGACTTGAAAGAAGTTTGTTCAGTTATTTCCGCGTTCCAAATGCGAACAACATCGATGACGATTCGCCGTTAGGGTGTTCCATTTATGCTAATGCGCTTGAAACCTTGCACGGACTCGACATCACATACGATTCCTTGATCCGTGAGTTCCGGCTCGGAAAATCTCGTCTGATCGTTCCCGCTCGGTCTGTCAAAGCCTTCCCCGATCCCGTCACCGGGGAAATGGTCAGAATGTTCGACCTCAATGACGAAGCCTATGAAGCACTCGCCACCGAGAACGCGGACGATCTGAAACCGCAGATGCTTTCGCCCTCGTTGAGAGTGAACGAACACGTTGACGCCATCAATGCTCAACTGAAAGTTCTGTGCGATCAGATAGGCTTCTCCTCTAACGCGTTGTCCTTTAGTCAGCAGAACGGCATCCGCACGGCAACGGAAGTCATTTCCGAGAATAGCAAGACTTATAAAACCGTCTGCAATATGCAACAGGCTATGATCCCGGCTCTTGAACAGTTGATTCAAAATATCTTGGACATTGCCGTCCTCTATGATGTGGATTACAACGGCATGAAAATCACGAACGAAGCCGAGATTTCCGTTTCGTTTGACGATGGAATCGTACAGGATAGATCCACCAACATCAACGAGGGCATCCAACTGACGGCAGCGGGATTGATGAGCAAAAAGAAGTTCCTTACCGATACGCTTCACTATACGGACGCGGAAGCCGAAGCCGAGTTGAAAGAAATCGCGGAGGAACAGAGCATCCCGGCAATGACGGTCGATAATCTGTTCGGAACAACTGAATGATGACCCCGGCAACCGTTCTGCTTCTATCCGAAGAAGTCGAGCGGACTTATATGGACGCGTCCGACCAACTCCTCGTTGCGATTGCTAAAAGATTGAAGCGCGGGCGGGCGAAATCCCTTGAAGCGTGGAAAATTGAGAAACTCGCCGAGATGAATCTCCTAACCAAAGAAGCGGTCGAGATCATGGCGAGGGTCGCAAAGACCACGCCGAAGCAGATTGTCGAAGCGTTGTCCGAAGCGATGGCGATTTCTCTTGAGGACACGGAAAAGATTCTCGCGGGTGCCGCCGAAAAGGAATTGATCCACCAAGCCGGAGCGATTCAGACTTCCGAGCGGGTGCGGGAAGTTGTGCAGAACTACGCCCGGCAATCCACCGACAAACTGAACCTCGTCAACACGGTTATGCTCAACTCCACGCAGACCACATACAGACGAGCCGTCAACTTTGCTTACGATGAGATGAAAGAAAACATCGAGAAAGCATGGTCGGCGGCTTCGTCCGTTGAAATGGCTGAAAAGGCTAAAGTCGCGCAGGAGATTCTGAACACCGCCACGATGGAAACGAATCTCGGCTTGTGGAACTATCAATCGGCGGTTGGAAAAGCCATCGAGCAGATGACCGCTCAAGGCATCACAGGCTTCTATGACATCAGAGGGCATAAGTGGTCTGCGGAAGCGTATGTCAACATGGATGTTCGGACTACTGTTCACAACACGGCAATCGCCGGACAAAAAGCAAGATCCGCTGACTACGGAGTTTCGACCTTCCAAGTTTCCACCAAATCGGCAGCTCGTCCGCTTTGCGCTCCGTGGCAAGGACATATCCTTTCGTGGAACGCCGGAGATCGTGGCGTTGTGTATGATTTGCACGGAACGGCGTATCAATACGAATCCGTTTATGACACCTCTTATGGCGAACCCGCCGGGCTTTTCGGCATAAACTGCGGGCATTTCCCCGAAACCTTCGTCAGCGGCTATTCGATGGCTCGTTATGAGGAACTCGACCCCGAACAGGAAGAACGGAACGCGGAAGAATACAAACTCTCGCAAGAGCAGAGAGCAATGGAAAGAGATGTCCGAAAAGAGTTTACCTACGCGCAAGCCATGAAAAACGCGGGTCTTGATTATACCTCGGCTCTAAAGAACGCCGAAGCTGCGCGGAAAGATTATACGGAATGGTGCAAAGACAACGGTCGAACGCCGAGATATAACAGAACTTCAATCTATGGAGAAAAAAGACTATGAAATGCAATCACTTGTGGAGAGGCTTTCCAGATCATGTCGAATGTGACAAATGCGGAAAGAAATTGACGGTTGACGAGTATATCGCGCTCGTCAACACCCCGGAGGATGAAAAATGCCCGAAGACGAAAAAACCGAGATCCAAATCTTGACGGAAAAGGTCGATATTTTGACCGCTCTCGTTGAGAAACTTATTCCGAAATCCATCGAAGAAATAGGAGAAGATGACGATGATTAAACTTATTTCCATTGACGGCGGGGACGCTACTGCGAAGCGCGTCACTTTGTACGCTGACACCAAAGCCGAGGTCGATTCTACTGGCGCGGGAACTACCGTTTCAGACTTTAGCGGCACCATCGGCACGGCTTCCCTCATTTACACCTCCGCGTTTGAGGTGGGCATCCTCGATTCCAATGACGAATGGGTGTGGAACGCGTGAACATCCGCGATGTGATGCTTGCCTCGGCTCTGTCGAAAGGCAACCTCGCAATTATTGACCGCATCTGCAAGACACCTCTTGAAAAAGTCCTCGCGCTGAATCTCTCAGGCGGTGCGATTCTGCCGTCCGAATATCAGCGAGTGGAATACATCGCAAGCGCGGACGGCGGGCAATATCTGTATCTCGGACTTACAGACACGAACGGATATTCTGCCATCCTTAATTATCAAATTGACGGAACGCTTCCCGACAACTCGGACGAGATCAGAATATGCGGCGGCGTTACTGCATCCCCGGCGAAGCAGAATCTTGCATTTTCTGTCGCATCGAAGAAGCTGCTTCTTCTCTCCGGCGGCGAACAGATAGAAGGCGCGACCGCCACCACAGACAGAACGCAGACATCCATTTTCGGCATTGCGGGCGAAAATGTCAAGATCGATGATGCGGAAGGCTCTACCGTTCAATCCGCATCGGTTTCTCCTGTTTCGATTGCGCTTTTCGGAACGCTCGGCGATGACGGAAATCTGCTTGCCCACGCATCCAATGCGTTGAAGATCTACAACGCGAAGTTCGCCGATTCGACAGGAACTCTCGTCCGCAATATGATTCCGTGCTACAGAATCTCCGATTCCGAAATCGGAATGTGGGATATGGTTTCTAACGGTTTCAATGTGTGGGACGAGGTATGGTCGGAGGGCGGCATCAACTCCTCTAACGGTCAGCCTGTCGAGGCAACTGGCAACATCCGTTCTGATAACTACATTCCTGTTGATCCGTCAACGGAATATTATCAGACCGTTTTCGGAACTACGAAGCGCATTCGCGTTTTCTTTTACAAGGAAAACAACGGCTTCATCTCATACGCCGAGCCGTCTGCGGGTTCTACATTCACAACTCCTTCCAACTGCGCTTTCATCAAGTTCGTGACGAGGGATTCCTACGGCGGGACTTACAACAACAACATCTGCATCAACGTTTCGTCCTCTCGCAACGGAACTTATTATCCGTTCTCCTTCTATACGAACAAAGGAAGCGGGTCATTCACTAAAGGCGGTGATGTCTGATGACGATTACCATTCCTTGCGTTCCTTTTACGCTCCACATCGGACAGGCGGGCGAGAACGCTTTCCGACCCATCACCATTGATTGGTCGGCTTGGCTGACAGAATATTCGAACGGAACGCTCACCATTATCATCTCCCGCCCGGATGGGCAGACATACCCCGCCGTGACGGACATTGACACTTCTCCGTACACCTACGCGCCGTCCTCACTTGACACCGAGGTCGCGGGAAATGGGTCTATGGAGTTCGTTCTTTCGGACGGTGACACCATCGGAAAAACATTGACATTCCCCATCGTCATCAACGAATCGTTGAGCGCGGGTGCAACGCCGACCCCTGTTCCCACTTGGATGCAAGAGGTCTTTGATGCTTCCTCCGAGGCGGTCGAGGCGGTGAACCATTATCCGAAAATCGGCGCGAATGGCAACTGGCTTGTGTGGGATGTCGAAAACGAGCAATTCACCGACACAGGACTTCCCGCAAGTGGCATCACGGATGTTTCCACCACTTTCACGCCGAACATCATCACTTATTCCGTGCGGAAACTCTACCGCATCGGCGATCGGCTTATCGCAATGACCTTGAGCGGGCAAAACTCGACAGGATCGGGAGTATCGAACGCGATGATCGGCATTCTTTCCGCAGCATCTCGACCCGCGACAAATGGTCTTTCGATTCTCGTTTTCATCAACGGTTCTCCCTCGCTTTGCTCTATTTCGGGGAGCGGTCAAATGATCGTCCCCGCCAACATTCCGAGGGGCGCGACAGTTGAGATAACAGGGATCTACGCAGTTTAGCGTAACCATATATACTTCGTCTGCGCGGACGGAAAACGCGCATGCGCTTCATCAGCGGGAAAGGATGACAAAATGGCTTTTTTCAAACGCTCTGCACTGAAGGAAAAGGGACTCACGGATGAGCAGATTGAGTATGTGCTTACCGAGTCGGGGAGAATGATTGCCGACTATGTCCCCAAGTCCGAAATGGCGGAAAAGATTGAGGAAGCAAAAAACCAACAGGCCGATTTTCATGAGTCGGAAGAATGGAAGAACATGGTGAATGCCAACAACGCGCTCTCCGCCGAGAACGCGAAAATCAAGGCACTTTCTTCCGATGACTTCAAGGGTGTCAAGTCCCAGTACAGAGACATTCTTTGGGACAAAATCGACCACGGCGAGAAGGCGAAGCCGATTGCTGAACAGATCAACGGCTTCAAGGAAACCATGCCGGAACTCTTCATCACCGAGGAGAAAAAACCCGCGTTTGGCGCGCAGACGCAGGGTGAGCCTCCGAAAGGAACAAATAGTTTCGGCGCATACTGGAACTTCAAGAAAGGAAACTAAAAAATGGCATTTGTCCAGCATCCCATCGACTACGCGGAAGAATACTCCCGCGAACTCGCGAACGCTTACCCCTACCTCTCGTATTTCTCCGACATCTTCGCCGGGGAGAACGCCAACCGCTACCGTCCTGTGAACGGCAAGGGCGTTTGGATTCCCTCGATTCAGACCTCCGGCGCGAAAGCTGCGAACCGCGATCAGATCACGGGCGTGTTCAATCGCAATTTCAACGCCAACTGGGAACTCAAGACCATGAGCATGGATCGCGATTGGGACACCCTCATCGACCCGCTCGATATAGTCGAAACCAATGAGGTTGCCACCATCGCCAATGTGACGAAGTCCTTCAACGAGTTGCAGAAGATCCCGGAGCAGGACGCTTACGCGGCTTCCAAACTCGCGGGCTTTGCGGGTGATTTCGGCGGCGTGGACAGCACTACGCTGACCTCCGCCAACATCCTCACCCAGTGGGACAACTACCTTGCTTACATGACTGATCAGAGAATCAACCGCGACCGCGTTGTGTGCAAGATGACTCCCGCGACCTACAAGCTGCTGAAAGAAGCGGCTGGTCTTACCCGGTTCGTGGAAACTGGCGAGGGCTTCCGCGGCGTTGATCGGAACATCGCCCGCCTTGACGGTGTTCGCATCGAGGAAGTTCCCTCCGACATCATGCAGACCGCGTTCGATTTCACCGTGGGCTTCACTCCGGCGGTCGGCGCGAATGCGATCAACCTTCTTCTCTACGCTCCCGATTCCGTGGTCGCGCCCATCGTTTACGATACCGCTATGATCTCCGCTCCCTCCGCGCAGAGCAAAGGCAAGTATCTGTATTATGAGCATTACTATTACGATGTGTTCCCGCTGCTTCAGCGTCAAGCGGGCTTCTTTGCGAACATGAGTGCGCCGAGCGTCAAGGCGATCACCGTGACCTCCGTTGCGGGTTCTGCTACTGGCGATACCATCATCGGCTTCTCCGGCTACGGCATCGATCAGAACGGTGCGCCGTATGAGGGTCTTGATGTTTATCTGTCCGTGGGCGAGAGTGCCGCTCTCACGCTCACCTACGGTGCCGCGCTTCCGTCCGCGACTTGGACGAAGGTCAGCGGTCAGAACAACATCCTCAAGGCTTCGCAGACGGCTGGCAAATACGCCACCGTTGCCATCGTCAACAAGGAAACTGGCTACGTTGTGGCTGGCAACAACGTTGTCGAGGTAGTCGGCGCGTAACATGATTGTTTCCGAATTCTACTATGAGAATGAATTCGGCGGGCAATCGATTCCCTCCGGGGAGTTTCATCGTTATAACGTGACGGCGCAACGAGCCGTTCTTCGGATGATGCGCGGGAGGGTGACGGAGCAATCCTTCGCCACCCTCCCCATCCCGGTTCAAACTTGCATCAAGAACGCGATTTCCGCGCAGATAAACTACTACGCCATCAACGGCATTGATACTTCGGTCGATGGGGCCGCGCCGTCCGATTTCACGGTCGGCAAGGTTTCTGTCAGAGGAAGTCACACTCCGGGCGGCGCAAGTATGATCTGCCATGAGGCAATCGCGGAACTGGAGCAGACCGGGCTTCTTAATCCGCAAGTCGGCACGATCCCTCATGTGGGGTGGTATTGATGCTCCGTCCCATCCCTTCCCGGATTTTAACCCATTCCGCAACTCTCAAGATCTGCACAGGCGTTGACGATTGGCAACACCCAACATGGCGAACGATCAACCTTTCTTGTGTATGTTTCCAAACCGAACACAAGACGATCAAAACGAGAGAGGACACCGAAGTCCGGCAGAACGGAATACTATTCCACGATGCCCGGCTTTCCAAGCCCTCTTTGGATTTTGACGCTCTCCAAGCCGAGAGCGAGGCAAACGGTTCACCGATGCGGGTGCAATATGGTTCTGTGGATCATATTGTGCTGATGGTCGATTCCGTGATAGACGATGAGGGAAAACTTCATCATACGGAGATGACTTTAGATTGAACGAGATTTTGGAAGCCGTTCTACAATTGATTAAAGCTGCGACTTCGCTTTCCTGTTCAATCGGATCGCTCCCCGCCGGGGAAGGCATCGTCATTTCCGACTCGACAGGACGAGAGGACGGAACTTTCCTCGACAAGCAGAAGATATACGAAACCTCTATTGAGATAATCGGCAAGTCGAAGAACTCCGAAACCCTCAACGAATCGATGTGGGCGATCCATTCCGCGCTGACGCAGAGAACGAACTACCCGCACGATTCAAGCGGAACATGGGCGATCCTTGACATCGAATCGCGGGCTACTCCTTTTTACTCTTTCCGGGAGCAGAACTCTTATAAAGTGATGGCTTCCTCGGTTTCTGTGAGGTGGCATCTCGCGTGAAGATCGATGTCGAGATGAAATTCGATGAGATCAAACCCGGCGAATTCGCAAAGGCATTGTCCTTGGCTATGTTCGCGGAGAAGGAGCAAGTCCGAACGGATTGTAACTTCTATGTTCGCGCCGATAGTTGGACGATGCGAAACACAACTTTCATGCCGAGCGGGACAACCTCGGATGCCGATTCCATTTCGATCACATGGAACACGGACTATGCCGAGCGGGTCTACAACTCCGGCACACCCTCTCACGATGAAAACCCGAATGCTTCGCTCCGATGGGCTGAAGTTGCTGAACAACACTTCGGGGAAACATGGCGAGAGCAAATCAGAAAAGGCATTGTCGATGCCTTGAACAAATAGGAGTAAAAAATGGCTATTCTTCCTGTATATCAGATTGCGGTTTCGGTCGAAACCTCTTCGGGGACTTACTCCGTGCTGAACGGCATCGAGAATGTTTCCGAGGCGGTCGGACGGATCGTCAACACCTATCACTTCTTGGAGGACGCGGGCTTTGCTCGTTCCCATGCGACAGGCGCGGCTCCTTCCTTCACTTTCACAGGTAGACGGATCGCGGGTGATACGGCGCAGGACTTCATTTTCGGAAAGAAGTATTCCTTCGGTGATGATGCCGAATTCTCGCTGAAGATCGTTGTCACCACCGACCCTTCGAGTACGCCCGCAACTACCACCACCATCACTTGCGATGTCACTTTGGCTGATTGCCAAGAGTACAACGGCGGCACCACGGACGATTCTGCGATTTCGATCACGCTGAATCTCAACGGCGCACCGACCGTTTCTTAACCGCCGGGGAGGGGGCAACACCCCTCCCCTTTTTTCTTAAAAGGAGGCAAAAATGAGAATCAAATCGTCTATCATTTCCGATGTTCTTGAGGTGGAGGATCACGCGGGGAATGTTACTTCTTTTCCGTTTCGCGTAAATGTCGGAGAGATCGCGCAGAAGATAAACGCGGTTTCCAAGAAGTTCGCGGAATCCAACAAGGACGAGGAAAGAGGGCAATCGTTCGTTGAACTTCTCGGCTTAATCTTTGGTGAAGAAACCACCTTGAAAATGGTCGAGTATTACAAGGACGATTATACCGCAATGGTCGCGGATTTAACGCCTGTTCTTGTCGATGTCATCTTCCCGGCGGTGAGGGCGCAGAATGATAAATTCGTTTCGGCACTCAAAAAACGAAAGTTTTGATTTTAAGGGTCGAACGGTTCGGCTATCGTCCGACTATCGGAACGTGCTGAACCTTTCGGCAGCTCTAAAAGATTGCCCGATTTATGCGAGAGAAGAACTCGTCAAATATTATCTCGTCAAAGGGAAACCTCCGAAAGATCCGCAATTCATCCATGAACTGATCAATTATTTCTTTCCACCGCAAAACTCGGACGGCGAAAGGGTCATCGACTTCGATTCCGATATGGGCTATATCAAGGCGGCGTTCTTGCAGACCTACGGCATCGACCTCGATGACGGTCTTTCGTGGCACAAGTTCATTGACCTATTAAATGCATTGCCGGACGATTGTTTGATTTCTAAAATCATTCAGATTCGGTCGCAACCAATTCCCCCTCCCACAAGGGACAATTCCAAACAGAGGGCAAAACTCATCGAACTTAAACACAAATTCGCAATAAAGAAAACCGATGACGAGATCCAAGAGGGCTTGCAAAAAGACTTGCGGAATCTCGTTAATTCATTGACAGGAGCAAAACATGGCTGACCGCGAAGTTGTCTACAAAGTAAAAGCCGATACTTCATCGTTCAAATCGGATATGAACTCCTTGAAAAACATCGGGTCTGATGTGTTCAAGGGCATCGGAACTGCGGTCGGCGTAGCCACTACGGCGGCGGTCGCACTCGGCACGGCTGCCGTTGCAACCGGGAAGAAACTGTACAACATGGTTTCCGACACGGCGAAGGTCGGCGATGCTATCGACAAGAACTCGCAGAAACTCGGCTTGTCGAAAAAGGCATATCAAGAGTGGGATTATATCCTCTCGCAATCCGGCGTTGACATCTCCAATATGACGATGAGTTTGAAAACTCTGTCGAATCAGATTGACGATGCAAACAACGGAAACGAGAAAGCCATCGCAAGGTTTGAGCAGCTCGGAATCACCGTCAAAGACCTTGCCACGATGTCACGCGAGGACATCTTCTCGGCGGTCATTAGCGGATTCCAAAACATGGGTGATACCGCCGGACGCGCCGCTCTTGCAAGCGATCTGCTCGGTCGATCCTCGATGGAGTTGCAACCGCTTTTCAACGAAACGGCAAAGGCAACGGAGAACCTCCGCAAACAGGCTCACGAACTCGGAATGGTGATGTCTGACGAGGCGGTCGAAGCATCCGCAGACATGAACGATGCAATCGACACCCTGCAACGGACTTTCAGCGGTCTGAAAAATAATCTGCAATCCGAGATGTTGCCGAGTTTCACGAACTTGCTCAACGGTCTTTCGGATTTGATCGCGGGGCATGAGGGTGCAAGCGAGAAAATCAATGCCGCCGTGAAAGACATCTCGAAAAGTTTTTCCGACTATATCCCGAAGATTCTTGACTTCGTGAACAGTTTAGTTGACGGCATCGCGGAAGCGGCACCCGACATCATCGAAAGTCTTGTCGGCGGGATCATCAACAACTTGCCGAAGCTGCTTGAATCGGCGGGGAAAATAATCACCGCTCTTGCAAATTATGTTTTCGAGAGCATCCCGACCCTGCTCGACACCGGGTCGGAAATCGTCAAAGGGCTTGCAAAATATGTCGGCGAAAATGCCGGGGAGATCGTCAAATTCTTATTCAAAATCACCGGGGAAATCCTTGAATGGTTTCTTGATGATGACAACCTTGGAGATTTGGTCGATGCGGGCGGCGAAATGCTTGACGCGATCGGTCGCGGATTGTGGGAAGCGTTGCCCGATTTGTGGACGCTCTTGAAAATGATCCTCACCAAAATCGGCGGTGAAATCCGCGACTTCTTCGCCGGACCGATTTACGATATCGCTTTCGGAACTTACCGCACAAGCGATGGCAGTTGGGTTAACGATGAAGCCGTTGCCAAGAAAAATCAAGCGATGGACGAAAACCATTACATGGACTACCAAATCGTCCAAGGGCTTTCCAACCCGCAGAACTTGACGCTTGAGGAATGGCAACGCGCACAGGGATACGATGCTACCATCAAGACAAAGGCTGATTTATACGCCTACGAATATCAAGCTGCGGAAGAAGCGAAGGCTCAAAAAACCCAAGTCAACCTCGAAATGGACGGTTTCCGAGTTGCAAGCGGTGTGATGCGGAACATCGATGACGCGGCGGCGTACAACGTGGACAATCATTTCCAATAATGGTGAGATATGATAACTTGTCAAATCAACGGAACAACCTATCCGTTACTTTGGGACTTTTCGCTTTCCGAGCAAGCGGGCAATAAAACATCGTCCCGAATCCAACTCGATTGCACCGGGCTACCGATCCCGAACGCCGGAGATATTGTCGAGGTATTCAACGATTCCGACCGTGTGTTTTGGGGCAAGTGCGGAATTCCGCGCTCCCCGAAATACACCACAGGATTGGAAAAGTGCATCTATACGATTGATTGCGGAAACGGCAATTCCATCCTTGCGAACCGAGTTGTCAACGAAGCGTATTCCAATCTCACGGTGTCGCAAATCGTCACCAATCTGTACAACGGATATATCGCTTCCGAGGGGATAACATTAGGCGATATTTCGCCTATTTCGATCACGATAAAAGTCTATTCGGCAGCTGACCAAAACTTGCAAGATTGCTTGAACGAACTTGCGGATCTCGTCAATGCCGTTTGGCGAGTGGATGCGAATAAGGTCTTTTCGTTCGTGGTCAAAGAAGATTTCCCGGTTTTCCCGCAGAAGATCGGAAGCGAGTTCGGGAAAGTGGCGCAGCTCCAACACACCACGAAAGACTACAAAACGCGCACCGTTCAAATCATCTCCGGCGCGATGTCGCGGACTACCACACAAACGGAAACCTCCACCTATACGGACGAATCCTATTTGACAACGGCTTTCCCCATTGCCGAAGCCCCTTCGATTTCTATCAACGGCGTTCCTGTTCCGTCCTCTGACATTGGCGTTGCGGGCATCCAAAACGGCAGGGCTTTCCTTTGGTCTTACAATTCGCAAACGATAACCTATGATTTGGCTTCGGGCTATCTGAATCAAGACGATTCCGTTGTGATCCAATATATAGGTCTGTTCCCTGTTCGTGTGCAAGTCGAGAACCCCGGCAAGATTTCCGAGGTCGCGTCTTTAACTGGAACAAGCGGTCGAATTGAGCGGGTTTCTATCGTCAACGAGATAACGGACTACAATGACGCTTTCCAAACGGCGGCATCGATGCTCTCCCAGTTTTCCGAAAGTCAAGGCATTTTGACAT
>Ga0310786_10009163_pt1 | contig 12607 bp, 10 predicted proteins | sample AusTroGonzalo_MG_FD_203881 | JGI IMG/M metagenome (GOLD analysis project Ga0310786, IMG submission 203881) | Bovine rumen microbial communities from tropical cattle in Woodstock, Queensland, Australia - Gonzalo_03 (v2) (version 2) | ecosystem: Host-associated > Mammals > Digestive system >...
AGAATTGATTACAGAAAGAACATCTAATTGGTCTGTCAAAGCTATGTTCTGTTTTTCGAGAGCTGCCTTGATGATTTCAACAGGGAAAATTTCCTTTGCAGATTTCGATTCCTTGTCATACACAATTCGTTTGCCTTGAGTGTAAACAGTCCACTTCTTGATGTAATCTGTTTGGAAACACTTGAAGTCCTTGTAATCAAAACTGAACGAAAATCTGTCATTTTGTCCGTCATAAGTAATGTCTTTAAAGTGAGAAAGGAATTCCTTTTTCTTTTCTGCACTCGTCAATTCCGTCATATTGAACAGATTAGCGAAACCTGTGGTCGGATCAATTTTTGATGTATATGCGGCAGGAATATAGAACAGGAAGCCGCTCTGCTTGCCCAATTTCTGGAAACTATCAAATTTTTCTGCAAGCTGATAGCCTTTAAGAACGCCACCTACATCTCCTTCAGGCTTATTCTTGAAAACAAGGTAGTTGAGTTTATCAATCAACATCTTTTCGAACTTCTGGTAAACCTGTCGTTCTACACAGAATCGACCGCGCTTAAAACCAAAGTTCAAATCTTCAAGAACAACAATGGCGTTATTTTCAATCATTGTTGTAGTGATTTCATGAATTACCTGGCTCAAGAAACCCTCTTTAAGGTCCTTGATTTTGCCAACACTGCTCCAACTCCTTCTAGCAGCGTCTCGTTCCTTTTCACGTTGAACAAGCTTTGCTTGGTAGTTGACAGATTCAACGATATTGAAACTTTTCTGTTTAAGAATTTCACCCTTTTGGTTTATCAATGTCATGTACAGCAAATGACGTTCGCCACGGTCAATGCCGATGATGTTTACATCAGGATTGTCTTTCAAAAATTGGCGAACGCGTTCATTCATGTATTCGTTTTTTGAATCGGCCTTGAAGTTTAAAGTTAGCGGCACATGGAATTCAAACTTGTCTTGCGTGTATCGGCGATCCTTTACAATTTCATGTTTGACATCCTTAACGACAGCTACATCAAGATACCTTTTTGCTTCATCGCTAAGTTCGCCATCAAGTTTCCCGTTGAAATAGCGGAATAATTCGCCAAAGACCGATTCCGGCAAAGGAAGACCATCTTTTCCTATTCGATTTACGAGTTTTTCGCCAACTTTGTGACTATAAGGTTTTTTGACGCTGCTAGGTCTGTAGAAAAGCTCGGCTTCACCATTCAACTTGACAACAACATCTTTCAGGTTTTCAGGAGAGAATACGGACTTCCAATACAGGGTATGCAAGTTTGGAGAGCCCTTTGCTCCGGGAGCGAAATCCTTGTTGTAAATCTGGAAGAGGAAGAGCTTTCCTTCATTCACCCATTCATCAATTTGGAATGTGGGAATTTTGGAGAAGGTGATTTTATAGCCTTGATCTGTAACTTCCTTATAAAAACCACTAATATCTTCATAGGAAGAGGTATCCGAAAAATTGAAATCAAATTTCTTCCAATCAGGATGCTTTGCAATGGATTCCTTAAAGAAATCTATCAACTGATGGCAAAAACCAATATCAAACAAGTCGCCTTTTTTATGTTTACCAGCGTTATAGCCGTCAAGAATATCTTTGGGCGGTTTGAAGGTTGCTAGCCCCTTTTCAGAGAAGAAAACCTTGGGTAGCATCTTATTCGGACCAGGCAACAGCTTATACACCATTTTATCGTAACAATCTTCGCTTTCAGAAGTCTTGAAATCTTTGATTTTAGGCTTGTTTTTGGCATTCATAATGCCGAGATAATACAATCCATTTTTCAGAAGCAAAATGGCTGTGTTTGCATCCTCTTTGTTTTGATCCCAACCGTCTGCCAATGTGGGATTGTCAAAATTCAACTTAAACTTTTCAGATTCAGTCAGTTTCTGGGTTGCGTAATTACGAATCTTATTGTAAAGAGGGACGACGAGAGAAAGTTGGTCGTACAACGGCGTCAGCTCGTTGTAGAAAGACAAGTCTCGATTTTCTGCATCTGAAATCAAAGGCTTGATTGAATGCATGATTTCTATTAAGGCATCAAGGAAAGCCTTCAGTTTTTCAATGATTTTAGAATCTTCTCTTAATGCGTTATTCTCGTTAAAAGTTGCCGAGAGGAATTCATCAAGATTCCTTCGGTTGTCTCCGCAAAGAATACTTTGGACCTTCGCCTCAATATGATTCAATCTTAACTCTTGAAATCTCTTCAGAATCACTTTCTGCAATAGCAAGATTCAATGTTGCTATGGAGAATTCATTGTTCTTCATCCATGCGTCTATTTTCTTTTTATTTGCAGCTTTTTCTGCAGATCCAATTCTATTTTCGGCATTTTTGAATAAAATTGCATTGATTGTGTTCCAACTTTTAAACAGTTCCAAGGAAATGTTGGAAAGTTCTTCTTGATTAACATATATGCTTCCCAAATCAAATTCTGTGATTCGCTTAATCAAGGAAGACAATTCTTTAAGGACATTGACCTTACGACCGGCAATATCACAATTCAGGATTTGCGATTCGAAGAATTCTTTCACACTTTCTTGAACTTGAGAATCAGTGGAATAAGATTCCAAAATAAAAGATTTTGTTTCGCGATCACTAAGAATTTGCTTGTAAAGAGGAATCATCTTTGTCGCAAGACGCTTTTGTGCAAATTCGGGATGCTGTTGGCGATAGAGGTTTGAGAATTCATTGATGCCTCTAGTCTTTTTCTCACCACCTTCACCACTGATACCCCCAATCACTTGATTAAAGAAATCAATTCCAGATTGAGTCAATACATCATTATATGCATTAAGTTCGAAAATGTTAGCAAGAGATTTCCCGTTCAAGAAATCCTTTAATTCATTTTCTGCATCAGACAGTACTGAGGGGGCATTGTCTTTCAAAGTTTTATAAACTTCAATATTAGACAAGAACTTCGGGAAATTGTCATGAACTAAACGGTATGGGATTGCAGTACTGATGGCTTCGTCCGAGTAAATGTTTTGCCGATTTTCTTGGAAACCTGTAAAATAAGACGAAAAACCATCAAACGTATCAATGGCAGGCTGTTTGCCAAAATGGTCTGGGAACACTTTCAAAAATAACTCTTTAGGAGTAGATGCGGTCAGTTCTTTATAGTGGTCATGAGTAGTCAGAGCTTTAGCAATTTTCTTTCTAAATTCCGTCTGGGTTTTCTCAAGTTTCTTTTTACTTGCGTCAGATCTATCAAGAGATCTTTCAATAGCTTCTTTAAGGGGGTTCCAATCTATGCGAGGAAACTTACTAAGAGCAGCGTCAATAAAATATTTATGATATTTGTCAATAATCTTTTTCGCGTCAAAATAGTCGTTGTGACGTTTTTTATCATTTTCAATGATGCCAGTTTCTTTGATTTTTTCAAGTGTTTTTCCCATTGGCTTCAACTCAAAGCGCAGGGTTTTGGAAACTGGGTAAAGTCCAGTGAACTGGGAGAGTTTGGTATTTTTAGCCATTTTGACCTCAAAATAGAGTTTTTTTATAAATATATACACTTTGCGCGACAAATAATGACATTTTGCAAAAAAGAAGAAAAAACTGAAATTCGCTTGACTAAATATAGCAGATATGCTATATTTAAAACATGAAGTTTAAATTTTTCCCGAATGTTCAATTTTATGATCTCAATCATTCGAAGCCTGAAGACGAAGTGGGTGATGTTGGAAAAGAGATTAAGGATTTGTCGAAACATCGGCCGGATTTATATTTGCGAGTCAAAAGTTTTTTGAAGGTTTTGTCGAGTGTTGTGGATTTGATGCCTTTCCTGCAAAATGAGCAGATTTATCGGTTTCCGAAGGAGTATGAGGGACTTTACGAAATGCGCATTCCTAAGCAGGCTCGTGGTGGAGTTTTCAGAATCTATTTTTGCATGGCACTGAATGAGTTGAATACACTCATTCTATTGTGTGCGGAACTGAAGCATAAAAAAGAGCCGATGAGGCTTGCGAAGGCTTTTGCAAAAATGAAACAATACAAGGAACTTGTCAAACAAGGAGTCATACGATGAAAAAAGATCAAGTCCTAGATTTCATGGATTCGCTTGAAAAGGAAGATGAAAAATTGGGTTCGTATGTGGAAATGTACGAGGCTCTATCTTCATTCTTGACGGATTTCGATTTCTTGAAAGATTCCTTGGGCCTCACGCAGCAAGATGTTGCGGAAAAAATGGGGACGACGCAGAGTGCGATATCGCGTATTGCGTCTTTGAAGACGAATCCTTCATACAAGCAGTTGTTGAAAATGGCGGAGGCTGTCGGTGGCGATTTACTTGTGACACCGATGAAAGATATGACTGTCCAGGTCCCATATGACTTACAGGAATCTGTTCGAAAAATGGCTGCTGATGAGGGAAAATCGACGAGTGATTACCTAGAAGGTGTGTTGCGTAACGCTATAGAATTAGAGCGCGCGAGCTATATGAATCGTACATTTGTTTTGAATAAAGTCAGTGAGCCAAGTATAGTGTATGATGCCCGCGTGAAAAAAACCAAACGAAAGAAATGAAAAAAATGGAGAACCTCTTGACAACCTCTGTTCATTAATTTATATTCGTAGTGCTCAAATGTGTATTTGTATACTTTGGACGTTGAACCGTAAAACTCCGCCTTTTTATGCTTGTAGGCGGAAGGAGAGAAAGATGAATAGAAGCCAGTATGCGGCCATGCTGAGGGCCATTAAGGAAAATCCGGCGAATCTCGCCAAATTCCGTGCAAAATTCAAGAATGTCTATCCGTTCAGTGATGCTATATTCAAAGTTCTGATGGTAAACGAAAATGATCCGTCTAGGTTTATAACGTTTGTCAATGCAATGCTTGATTTGAGGGGTGATGATCGAATTAAGAATTTCCATTTCGAGGTGCAGGAGCAACCTGGAATTTTAAATAACAAAACAAATATTTTCGACATCATCGGGACGAATGAACGTGACGAGAAGGTTCTTGTTGAGGTTCAGCAGACAGATAGCGATTTCTATATGGACCGTCTGCTTTACTATACTTCGCGAATCATAACAAACCATGTGAAGAAATCTGAAGATTATGAATTGCCGCGCATCTATGTGCTTTCTATCTTGACCTGTGACCAGTTTGAGTTGGAACCGGACATCTATTTCCACCATGTTCATTTTGTGAAGAATGGCGAAGATTATTATCCTAAGTTGGATCTCTATTTTGTTGAGGTGGAAAAGTTTTTGAAAATTGATGGATTGGCAGAAAAATCGGAAAAGGAAAAATCCCAAAGGGCAGAAATGCTGCGTCTTTTTGGTGATATTATTAACGAAAAGCCTGTTTCTACGAATTTTTATGATAAGGACTTTTGCGATTCCTTAAAAAAAGATGTATCTTTAGAGAAGTTCGAGGATGAACTTTTCCTAAGGGAGGATGTTATGATAAATATGGCTTTTGAAAAGCAGAGTTCCTTCCGTAAGGGTGAACGTATTGGTGCGTTAGAGAAAACTCGTGAAATTGCGAAGAGAATGATAAAAGCCGGTGACTCTGACGAGAAAATTGCCTCAATCACGGATCTCCCTTTGGAAGACGTCGTTGTTCTTCGCAGTCAGCTTGAAGCGTGATTTCAGCAATTCACATTTATGTTAAAAGAGCAGGCATAGCCTGCTCTTTTTGTTTTAATTGGTGCATACGAGCAATTGTTGATTTCCCTTGCAATCCAAACCTTTATTGAATATGGAAATATCGGGAAAAAAGTTTAGTCCTTGATGCAACGGACGGAACACAAATCGCGCCTGGCCATGGTGCTTATAGACGGAGAGAATTGGTTTCTCACATTTAGGTAATACGCAGAACTAGCATATTTCGGTGAAGATGAAGTGCACAAGCACGCTTCTTCGCCCTCGTCATCATAAGCTTCACAAGGAACTGGAATTGCTGAAAAGCCATAATCATCCGAACCGTTGCCGTTATAAAAATAATCCCCTGCATTATATTCGCTCCAGCCAACGGTAGACTTGAGATTGTCTGGGTCCTTTACCGCGGCAAGCAAGATTCCAAATTCCGTCGAATCCGGCAAATGCCACCCCTCTGGGCATACTCCGCGGATATTCCCCGATACTCTGCAAAATTCATAATAGCCACAGTTGTTTGCCGTGTTACCGGGTAACACCCCTGCGGAGTCCATGGCGGCACTCCACCTGTAAAGCCGACCACGATTGCTACAATTCAAGCAGGTGCCATTGGAATCAAGTATGCGAGAAGAATCCAAAGAGTAGTAAGAAGTGGTGTATACAGTGTCCTGCTCAACGAGTGTGGTAAAAAGTTGCCAGCCTCTAGATACATCTACAGTGTAGTAGAAAGAGTCCATCTCCGCCGCGTAAGCGTAGTTCAGGTTTTCTGCCATCCACCATTGATCACCAATTTTTACGGTCTTGTAAGTTTGCCCATCTCTTGCGTCAATCAAGGTCCCGTATTCACAGTTGTCCTCCGTTTCCGTTTTGCACGGAGTAGCCAAAGTCACAGAACTAGAGGATAACGCAGAACTGCTGCTAGATATTTCATCGGGTTCAAGAACCTTGATGCACCGAACGCTATAAAACGGATGATCGCAACTTATGTCATAAGAATACATATCTACGTAGGCTTTGCCGGGCGTTATGACAACCATACTATAACCATTACCATAAGTCCAAAAAACAGCCGTATTTCCAATCATATCGTAAGGGCCTTCTTCGCAGCCGCTTCCCGCAGGGCGAGCGGAAAATTCAACATAATCTTTACCCCCTGCCAAAAGCCCCTTTCCTGCAACCTCTTGTCCACCTACTTGATCAAATAACAATTTATAATCAGTAGAACTCGGCAAAGTCCAACCACCGGGGCAAGCATTGCCTTTACTGTTTTTATCATATAAGCGCCCATATGTCGCGCAATTAGAGTCGGCTCGGCCGGGGCAGGTACTATTTTCTGTAACGTAATTCAGGTTCTCCGCCATCCATATCTGGTCTTCGATTTTTATGGTCCGGTAGACTTGCCCGTCCCGAAGGTCTGTCATAGTGTTGTTTTTCGCGTCATACTTACTTTCTTTTGCCTTCGACAATTCTTGTTCTTTGCGATTCCAGCATTCGTTTTGCTTTTCCCCCTCTGAATCCATATAAATGAGCCATTCCCATTTCTTGAAATCGTTATCGTAATCGCAAAGGAATACGTCCCCAGTAGGCTCGTAATATGCTTCGGTACAAGCGATCTTTTCGGTACAGGCTATTCGTTCGGATGTACTCTTCCAACAATACTCCTTGCCACAATCTCCTTTTTTCGTCTGTGCCGAATTTGTCAATGCGGCGTCTTCTTTCCAATCACCGTTTTCGCAAACGTAAGCCTTTTTTTCATTTTTCACGTAGGCAGTTGTGCCTTCTTGTGCGTCGGTGCAGGCTGGTAAATCTTCATAGGCGACCTCTGTGATGTCTGTTTCGGGCACATCGGTTGCCTCGGTGCCGTTATTGGAGCCACTGCAGGCAACAAGAAGTGTTAAAGCGAAAAAAAATACCGGCGTAAAGCCTTTCGCGCCTATCATAAAACCGTTCAATCTCTTCATTTTTTTTCCTCGCGGTCCAAACCTTGATTGAATATAGAATTTTCCCTTTCAATGAATAAAAAAAGCCAACGAATCGTTGGCCAATGACTATTACTTTGGCAGAAATGAAGATGAATGGGTGACGCCCAATGGTATTGCCTCTGAGTAGACATGAAATTAGATTTATAAGAAAAGTGAGGTTTATCGGAATATGTACCACAAGGTCTGTACACAAAAAGGGCAGGCGGAGCCTGCCTTTTTTTTTAATTGGCTTGTAAGAGCAATTTGACAATCGGTGATTGTCAAATCTCGGTTATTCCTTAATGCATCTAACGGGAATGTATTCTCCGTTTTCGCGGGGGTCGACTTTTTGGTAATAAGCGAAGAAGTCGCTGTTCATTACGTATTCGCCTTCTTCGACCCAGAATAAGTTGTAGTTAGATCGCGTCATGTCCATGCCGTAGGGGTCTACGCAGCCGTTCTTTTTGAGCGACAGGCCGAATTCATCGGTGACGACTCTAGTGTTGCCTGCAATGTGGGTGCCTATCGCGTATAGCTTGGGGTAGTATTTGTCCGCTTCGGAGTAAGACATTCCTGTGATGTTATTCCAGTCTTCTTTGGAGGGCAAGCGCCAGCCGGTGGGGCAAACCTTCTTGATCACGTTGACGGTGTAGAATCGGCTTGCTCCGTCGCAATAGGCGTTTTCGCTGGGGTCGTGCTTTTTGTGTTCTGCGACCTTTGCGCATTTGCTCTGATTCACGAAGAGGGAGTCGTCTTTGTCGTAGTAGTCGATATCTTGGGCGAACCAGGTTTTGCCTTCGTACACGGTTGTTTTGTACACGTGTCCGTCGCGCGGGTCTTCGAAGGTTCCGTATTCAAAGTCTGGGTTCAGGAAATATTCTGCGGGTAACGATGCCGTGTTCGATATGGCGCGCCAGAAACTGTCGAGGCAGATGTAGGTCATGTCGTTGTTGTCGGATTCCCTGACGACGACGCGGTCTCCATTCTTGGTGCAAATCACGCCATTCTTTTCTTTGCCGAGCATTTCGAGCGTGACCCAAGAACCTTCCTCGCATACGAAATGGTCTTTGCCCAAGGTGATCATGGTGTCGCCGACGCTTGCGTTGCAGTAGGGCATGCCGTTGCACTTTCGCCAGATGTTGCGCATGATGGCCAATGGGTTGTTGATTTCGGGCGTGCTGATGAAGCAACCCAAGGGCATAAACAACATTGGGTAACCGTCCAAGGCGGCGTATGGGATTTGGTTGATGCAGTAGTTGTCCGCTTCTAGCGTGCCGTCGGCAAAGTCGTCGACCAAATCTTGATTCAGCGTGTTCTCGCTTTTGTTTCCGTAAAGGAAGAATAGCGTGTATTCCAGTTGATATTCCGCGATGTAGGGGTTCTCCTGGAATAGGGTGTCTAGGCCGAGTTCGCGCTGGAGCTCTTCGATGGCGATGTCTCTTGCGGAGTCGTTGCTTAAGCCTTGCTGTACGAGGGTTTCGACTCGTTTCTGAATGAATGCGTCGACTACGCCGAAGGTTTCGCTTTCTACGGGGGCGGTGGGCCTACAGCCTCTTTCTTGCGGAAAACTGATTCCGCCTGCTGGGCCGGAACCTGATTGCGCTGCGCTTGATGACGAAACGTTCGATGCGGTGTCGTTAGAAGAAGTCTGCGCGTCTGAAACAGTGCCGCTTGAAGACGAATCGGTTGATGTGGAATCGCCAGATGGTGTCTCGGTCGCGGAGCTTGACGACAGAGTGTTTTCGCCAGAAGATGGCGGGTATGAGACTTCGGATGATGAAATCTCACCTCCGCAGGCACACAGAAAGAATGAAACTAATCCCCAAAAAATTTTCTTCTTCATAGCATATAAAATAACTTTATTTTGCGGGAATAGCTCGGTTTTTGTTTGGTTTTATATGCGCAAAATATGCGTTGAATAATGGCGGGGCGGAATAGTATTGTCTGCTTGATTGTGAAATTCCTTGATTGGTTGAGCGGCGTTTTTCGTTCTTGATGACCGAAATTTCATCTTTTGAAGATTTCTAACCCCTTGATTTTGACGGAATTACAAACTTTTTATTTTGAATAACGCAAAATGTGCGTTAAAAATGTTCTTTTTTCTATGAATTGCTTTTTGACTATTGACTTCTGCAATTCCGAATTCTAGTTTTGTCCGCGAACAAATAAAAGGAGATCCCGGCTTTCGCCGGGAAGACATCCTAAAGAATAAACCATTAACAAGAATCAAACCATGTACTACGAAAGCATCAAAGTTTTGGACTGCACCATCCGCGATGGCGGCTTGGTCAACAAGCACGACTTCTCCCTCGAATTTGTGCGTCGCCTTTACACCCTCCTGTCTGCCGCCGGTGTGGACTATATGGAAATGGGTTACAAGAATTCCCCGGATCTCTTTGACCCCAAGGAATACGGTCCGTGGAAGTTCTGCGATGACGATCTGCTCTGGAAGGTGAAGGACGGTATCGATTCCAAGATCAAGATGGCTGTGATGGCTGACGTGGGTCGCGTGAACATGGACGCCGTGAAGCCCGCTAGCGAAAGCCCGTACCAGATGTTCCGCGTGGCAAGCTACGTGAAGAACATCGACAAGGGTATCGAAATGGTGAATGCCTTCCACGACATGGGTTACGAAACCACCCTCAACATCATGGCTGTGAGCCGTGACCGTGGTCCGGAACTGGACGAAGCCCTGCATCAGGTGAACGAAGAATGCAAGGCCGACGTGCTTTACCTCGTGGACAGCTTCGGCGCCTTCTACCAGGAAGACATCGATAAGGAAATTACCCGCTACCGCGGTATCGTGAAGGGCAAGAAGTTCGGCTTCCATGGCCACAACAACCAGCAGCTGGCTTTCTCCAATACGATTCAGGCTATCATCGACCACGTGGATTACCTCGACGGTTCCGTGTCCGGTATGGGCCGTGGCGCCGGTAACTGCACCACCGAACTTCTGCTCGGTTTCTTGAAGAACCCGAAGTACGACCTGCGTCCGGTGCTCGATGCCTACCAGGAACTGTTCTTGCCGCTCAAGGAAAAGTACGAATGGGGCTATATCATTCCGCAGATGATTACGGGTATGCTGAACCGCCACCCGCAAGACGCCATTGCCATTCGCAAAACCGAAGACAAGGACAACTACACCAAGTTCTATAATCATATGATGAACGACTAGGAGCCGAGCGTCGCAGGAACAAGTTACTTGTTCCTATGACCGAGGCGACGAGTCGCGGACTCGCGTAGCGAGACCAACGATTAGTGAACTGTGATAAGCTATCCGGGTTTTAGGGCGGAGCCCTAGGAGAAGGGGTAGTGGAAAACGCAGCAGGGCTGCGATTGTAACGAGGGGGATTCTTCCCCCTTTGTTTTTTTACTAGCTTATACATGTGCGTTACTTATTCTTGCTGATTGCGCTTGTATTTGGATCGTCCGCCGTGTTTGCGGCAGACGACGTGGATTCGCTTGAATCAGAGAATAAGTTGTCCGAAATTACCACGGTCCCTTTGCCAGGGCAGACTGCCTACATGGAACAGGGGCTTTCGTTCGGTATGGGTTTTGGCGTTTACGACCCGCTGGACGAATGCGACTGCATGGGCGCTTGGCAGGTGCAAATCGAATATTTTTATTCCGATTGGGTGAGCGCCGGTGCCGATGTCCGCTTTTTCGGGGGTGACTTGGACCGCGACGCCATGGTCATGTACCAACGTTACCGCGTGAACTTGAGGTTCCATAAGCCTTCCGATAAATTCGACCTTTTTGTAGAACCGTTCATGGGACTCGAAAACACGAGTATTTCTGCTTTCAGAAAGCAGGTCAAGGGCGAGAAAACCAGTAAGGACAAAGACGAACGTTATTGGTGGGATGAATCCGACGGCGAAGAGATTGCTGATTCTCTGGGTATAGACGAAAGCGATGATTGCCAGAGGCTTTTCACATTGGACGGCTTTTCGATTGGGCTCGGTGTTGGCGGTGGCTATAACTTGACCCGGTATTTGTCGCTGACTGCTGGTGCCCATGTGGAATACAACTTTTCGAAGGCGGTCTTGTTGAATGTCGTGCCGGGGGTGGCCTTTAACCTTCGCGAAGTATGGCCGTGGGCCAAGCGTACGCTTCGTTCGACCTGGATTTCTTTTGAAATTGGGGCAATCAAGACCTTCAATAACGATATTGACGGGTGGTCGAACTCCTTTTTCCTGGGCATTCAGTTCGGGGCGTAGGGTGGACCTGCCTCCGAGGTTTGACACCTAAATCCCGTTTTTCTATATTTGGTGCACCGATTTTTATCGGAACCCTCCCGGGGCCAATGTCGGTTTCCCGGGCGATAGACCAAAGGGACTCATTATATGAGACAATACGAAACGATGGTGATCATCGACGCTATGATCTCTGACGACGCTATCAAGGCTGAAATCGAGACTATCGCCGCCAACATCACCAAAGGCAACGGCGAAATCCTCCGCCGCGACGATTGGGGCAAGCGCAAGCTCGCTTACACCATCAAGAAGCGCCAGCATGGCTTTTACGTGATCTTCTACTACAAGGCTGAAGCCGCTACGGTCGCCTCTGTGGAAGCCGCTCTTAAGCTGAACGAAAACGTTCTCCGCTGGATGACTCTCGCTGATTATCCGATGAGCGAAATTGTTTATGACCAAACTCAGACCCAGTCCACCGAAGATATCATCCCGGTTGACGCAGAAGAAGGGGAGGCTGAATAATGGCTTTTGAAGATAAGAAGCAGGCAACCCGTATCCGCCGCAAGAAGACTTGCTGGTTCACGGAAAACAACATCAAGTTCATTGACTATAAGGACGAAAAGACTCTTCGTCGCTTTATCTCTGAACGTGGTAAGATCATTCCTCGCCGCATTTCTGGCACCTCCGCCAAGTATCAGCGTATGCTGAACGAAGCTATCAAGCGTGCCCGTCAGATGGCTATTCTCCCGTTCGTTTCGGACAGCTTGCGCTAATAAGGAGGAACTAGACTATGGAAATTATTCTTAAGGCTAATGTCCCCCATTTGGGCAAGATGCTTGACGTCGTGAAGGTTAAGGACGGCTATGC
>Ga0310786_10009164_pt1 | contig 12606 bp, 8 predicted proteins | sample AusTroGonzalo_MG_FD_203881 | JGI IMG/M metagenome (GOLD analysis project Ga0310786, IMG submission 203881) | Bovine rumen microbial communities from tropical cattle in Woodstock, Queensland, Australia - Gonzalo_03 (v2) (version 2) | ecosystem: Host-associated > Mammals > Digestive system >...
TCCAGTCCGCCGCAACAAAGATCTTGCCGCCCACCTTGAACGTCGGCTTGAGCTGCCAGTTGTTCATGGTTATCAACGAACCTGCGAGTCGGAAACTGCCCGTGCCGGCAAGGGTCAGCGTTGTCTCAAGCCAGCCAGCCGCACCGCTAATCTTCGTAACATATCCCAGTTGGTTGAGGACCAACGTCTGGGCAGAGTTGTTCTGGATCGTGGGTTCAAATGCAGTCTTGAACCCGTCCGTGACGATGCCGATGCCGCACGGGAAGAGCGGCATGGCCGTCACCGACGAATCCACGAGAATCGTGCTGTTCGACTCCAAGCGTAGAACCTGGAGATTGGACGTGCCAAAGGTATACACCGGCGTGGACGCGCCCGTCACCGTGACGTCCTTGATCGAATGCAGACCGGCCAGGTTGATCGTCGTGTTGGCGGATGCCTGGGAGAACATGGCGATGTCGCCAAGGCTCCCCCCGACCGTTCCGCCCGGCATGTCGATCTGCCCCGGCGGCTGCGTGGCCACCGCACCGGATACCGTCCAGTTCGCGGCGTTCGTCCAGTAGCCGTCCGCCGCGCCTGTCCACACGTACTCGATGGCCGCCGCGCTCCAGCAGCACGTCAACGCGCCGAAAAGGATGCCCACTTTGCGTCCCCAACCATACATCCGATCAAGTTTCATAGTTTCTCCTTAAGATAAGTACTATTATTATGCCAAATCCGGCCCTTCAGCGCAAGGGACACTAGCAAGATTTTGCAACCGGCGGTTGTTTTGCGAAGGATGAGCAAAACTAACCGGACACCGTCCTCTACAACCGCCCTCCTATGGGCGATTCTGAGGTAAAGGCACATGGTGCCCGTCAGAAGCGCGGAAGCTTCGAGAGAGAGTCGAGGCGTCCCCCCTCGCGGTTTCTCAGGCGCCATATCCGCCCATGCTCCTCGCGCAGTAGCCTAAGCCGCTTCTCGTCGCGCCTGTTGCATGCGGCGTCCACAAGGTTCGCCATGTGGATTATCTCCTGCGCCCAGACAGACCCCTCCCCATAGAGCGTGAAAGAGGCGAAGCGAGCGGCGTCGTGGCGGCATCCCTCAGCCACTGCCGATATCTCCGCGAGGACGGAGTCCGTAAGATTGGGATGGCGCGAATAGCCACGATCATTCGCGAGTATCCGGAAAAGCTCTGAAGCGTTTCCGCGCAATGCCCCGCCGCGCAGATAGAGCGTGCCTAGGCGAAGAAGCGTTCCGCCAAGCGGCACTCCCATCACGGCGTTGAGCGCATCCTCAAGATCCATCTTCGCCGCCTTGGGACCCTCGGTGGCGAAAAGCCCGCCAAGGACAAGCCCCGGAAGAGATGCGGCAAGCGGCTGCCAATGCCCGCCATCCCCCCAGTCCGTGACGAGAAATCCCTTTGCCCCGAAAATGCGGCCGGCCTTCTCGGCGGCGGCCATATTTTCGCGCATGTTCTCCACGCGCCCCGCCAGCGAGTTCCAAGAGCTTGTGCCGGGACATACGTAGAAGTCGAGGCCGGCGTCGCGGAACCTGCGCGCCTCGTCCATGAACGGATGATTCCCCTCATAGCCCCAGTCCAGCGCCAGAAGATCAGGCGGCAGCTCCGACACGAGCTCCGGATGGCGAAGTATCACGTCGCCCCAGAACATCGGCCTCTTGCCGCGCGCCCTTGCGAGATCGGCGACCTTGGCCAGGAACTCAAGATACACGCGTCCCGCGCCCTTCTCGGCAACGGCGGCGGCGCTGCGCCCGTTTCCGCCTAGGAGATCGAAAGTCTCGTCGCACCCGATGTTGAACAGGCCAGACGTGAAGTTCGGCAAAAGCTCGTCGTAAAGTCCGGCGAGGAAATCAAGAGACGCCGGATCCGTCGGACACAGCGTGGTTGGGTCTTTCTTGACCGTTCCCCAAGGCGTGCGCGCGCCGCCCTGCGGCAGCTCGGCGAGATCCCTGTATTCCGGCAGAACAAGCCACCGCTCAAGATGCCCGAAGGAATTCTGGTTCGGGACGAGTTCTATGCCCTTGAGCGAACAATAGGCGTCCAGCTCGCGTATCTCGGCCGCCGTGAGCGGCGAAGCGTCCTTCCACACCGCCTCATGCCTCGCGTATGCGAAAACATGCTCGGTGTATAGCTGGAATTGGTTGTATCCAAACCGCTCGAGCAGATCGACGATCCTCTTGAGCGTGGCGAGAGTGGGCACTTTGTCCCTGCTGATGTCCAGCATATATCCGCGCACTTCGAACATTGCATTCCCCGTGAGACATATCCCAGATCAGATTGGCGCCCGGGCGGAAAGGATCGAGTTCGAATGGGCGTGCGCTATGGCAAGCGCCAGCGCATCGGCCGCGTCGTTCTGCGGAAGCTCCTGAAGAGCCAGCAGAGTCTTCACCATCCGCTGCACCTGCATTTTCTCGGCAAGTCCATTGCCGCAAACGGCCATCTTCACGCGGCGCGGTTCGTATTCGTATATTGGCACGCCGGCGGCGGCCGCGGCCGTTATCACCGCGCCGCGCGCCTCGCCCAAGACCAGCATCGTGCCGGCGTTCTTCCCGTAGATGACGCTTTCGATTGAAAGCACGTCCGGCCTGTGTGCCTCGATCAGTTCGGCCACGCGGGCGTGTATCGTCCTGAGGCATTCCGAAAGAGGCAGCTTGGGCGCGTTTCTGATGCGCCCGAATTCGGTTGCGCGAAGGCGGGAACCCTCCACGGCCAGAACGCCGTATCCCGTTGAGCGCAAAGACGTGTCGATGCCAAGTATCGTCATGGAGATGGACCTTGTCCTTTATGCGCCGCCGTTCATCGCCCAGGCGGCAGACCTGGAATGAGCGCGCCAAGATTGTAGTCCTGCGGCGGCTGTTTCTTGCCGAGGCCAACGCCCTTGGTCATGAGAGCCTTGAGCGCGTCAAGATGCTTCTCGTAGACGCCGCGCGGACTGCACGAGTTGTCCTTGCACACCCGCGCCGCCATGCCAACGACCTCGCCCATCATGCCGGTGGTGCGCATGACGCGCGTCGTGCCCAAGGCGACGTGCGTCGTCGAAATGTTGCGTCCGGCCATGAAGAGATTGGGGACATTGCGCGAATACAGGCAGCGATACGGAACGGGATATGCGTAGTGGCGATTGTGCGTGCAGATGGAACGGAATGGCTCGCCATCGTAGTGCTTCGTGTTCTTCGGCATCGGATAGTGAAGGTCTATCGCCCACGTGGTGGCGAATGATGCGTCAGGATACGGGCGGAACTCGAAGATGTCCTGCTGCGTCAAGATGTGGTCTCCCATCAGGCGGCGGCTCTCGCGTTTGCCTGCGACATGCGCCACCCACTCGAACTCGCGGTTGGCGTATTCGGCCTTACGGGCCGACTTGTTCTTGAGAAACGACCAGTTCGAGTACACCACGAGCATTCCGTAGTCACGGATGCGCTCGAAGTCCGCCACCTGATCGCGCATCATGCCAGTTTCCCAGTCCCAGTCGCCGCGCAATGCGTGTTCGCAGTTCTGCTCGTTGAATTCGATCATCCACGGCTCCATCGGGAATGACGATGGATTCGGCGTCTTCTTTGTGTACCACTGAACGGACGCTCCCATTGTCATTTTGTCCGCCGCATCCGGCGCCATTTCCTCGCCTGTCTCGGACTTCGCCTCGCGCCCCATGCGGAAGTCGGCGCCGGCAAGCGCGCCAACGGCGGCGTCTCCCGTGCAGTCCGCGAAGAGCGGCGCCGTAAAACGGATGAGCGCGCCGTCGATCACGCCGCGTCCCACTACGCTCTTGATCGCATCGCCGGACTTCTCCACCTCCACTACGCGGGTGTTGAGGAAGAGCGCGATGTTCTTCTCTGCCGCCACGGCGGCGAGCTTTCTCTTGTCCTCGTAGTTGGATGCAGAGCACGCATTGCCGCCCTTCGCCGGGCCGATCTCCGCCACGACGTCGCCGAGACGCGGATATGGGCCTATGTTCATGTAGCCGCCAAGATGCACGCGCACTTCGCTTGAGTTCGCCCCGCCGAGCATCGGGCGATCCTGCACAAGCGCCACCTTTAGCCCCAGGCGAGCCGCCGATATGGCGGCGCACGTCCCGGCTATTCCTCCGCCGCACACAACGAGATCCGCCGTCACCTCGCGCGATATTTCCGGCGGCGCCGAACGCTCCGGCGGCGCTTTTTCCGTCGTGAGGCACACCACGTCGCAACGGCCGTCGAAGCCGGTGAGATCATGGAGCGCGATCGTGGTCTCTCCGCGTGCAAGCGTCACATTGCCGGCCTTCTGCCACTGCCATTCGCCGGAGCCGGTCCCAAGGACGTTCTTAAGCTCGGTTCCGCCGACTATGACCTTGAACGTGCCGGCGGCATGCTGGCTCCACGGCGCAGTCCAGTTGCGCGTGCGCACCCATACGCCGTATGTGTGCACTGCCGGGCACGAAAACGTGGTGGAGGCGTCTTTCACGGGACGTCCCATGCCGTGCGCAAGCAGAGAGCTAGATCCCATCTGGTCTATGAAGAGAGAATCTACGACCCATCCACCGCGGTCGGCAAACTGTTCCGCTTCAAGAAATATCGTCTCCGCGCCGGTCACGGCGCAGAAGAGACACGCCAGAGGAAATATGGTTTTTCTCATGGCCGTATTTTACCACACCGTCCCCCAAACGCACAAGCCCCGAAATCGCCTATGCGCGCGGCGGTCAATGAAGCCACTCGTCCGAGATGTCGGAAGGCACGTGCCACGCTCCCGGCGCCAGATACACGCCGAACACCCTGACGCCGTCCGGCGCACAGTTGCGCTTGAAGGCCTGCGAATGCAGCCTCTTCAAGAACACGGCCAGCCATTGCCCGATCGTATCGCCGTCGTAGCGCCCCTTGAACGCCTTCTTGGCGGCGGAAAGCACCTGCTTGGGGCTCTCGGCCAGCCAGACGAAATGCCAGAGGAAAAAGTCGTGCAGCTCGTATGGGCCCACCTTGTCCTCCGTCTTCTGCGCTATCTTGCCGCGCTTGGAAGGCAGAAGCTCCGGGCTCACCGGCGTGGCGATGATGTCGAGAAGCGCGTCTGCCGCGCGGCCGGGATACTTTTCCGCGAACCAGCGGCACACCTCGCGCACAACGGTCTTGGGAACGCCAGCGTTCACGCCGAACATGCTCATGTGGTCGCCGTTGTACGTACACCATCCAAGGGCGATCTCGCTCATGTCACCAGTGCCAAGAACGATGCCGCCTACTTGATTGGCCTTGTCCATGAGTATCTGCGTGCGCTCGCGCGCCTGCGCGTTCTCGAATGTCACGTCGTGGCGATTCTCGCTCTGCCCTATGTCCTTGAAATGTTGGCGGCAGGCCGGCGTGATGTCTATTGTCTCAAGCTTGAGACCGAGCCCCTCGGCAAGTAGATCGGCATTGCCGCGTGTGCGCTTGGTGGTGCCGAAGCCTGGCATGGTATAGACGTGCACTCCCTTGCGGTCAAGCCCCAGCAATCCGAACGCCGTCCCGGCCACAAGAAGCGTGAGTGCACTGTCCAGCCCGCCGGAAAGCCCGATCACCACATCCTTGCATCCAATCGCCGACAGACGGCGGGCGAGTCCCCACACCTGCCTCATGTACACCTTCTCGGCCCATCCGCAGAAAGGCAGCGAAGGATCAGGCCCGGCCTTCTCTATCAGCGTATCCACGATCGAGCAGCTGAATTCCTTCATGGGGTAGCCAGCGTACTTGATGGGAACAGCCCCCATCCACCTGCGATCTGCACATTTGGGGACAAATACGATCTTTGGCAGATTCTTGATCTTCTTCAGACCCTTTGCGAACTTGTCCTCTGCCTTCGCCAACGCGGCGGCGAAGGCTGGGTGTCCGTGAAGCGAACCGCAATCGCCGCCGGAGACTGCATCCTGAGGCAGATAAAGCGTCTTGTGCCCGATGCGTGCAGAGCCCTTGGCCAACGCCAGCAGCAGGGCCACGTTCGACTTGAGCGCCCCCGGTCTCAGCTTCAGAAACGCGTCGTGGAAATACTGTGGCGGCCAATCAGTCTGGTCCGCGCCATTCTTCTCAATCCTGTCTTTTTTCATCTTTCTACCTCGTTGCGCAGCCCATTGTACCATAAATGGCCGCGTCATGAAATGGGAATTTCCAAGCGTAGCGCTGTTCTGCAATGTGGTATAATACGTGCTTTCAGCGACTTGGAAGACACATGGAATAATGACAGGCAAGCCATACAGAATGCCGCCGAAGTCGCCGCCCGCCACGGCATGACCGTGAACAACCTCCGCCAGCTCAAATACCGCCTCGACCGCATGATCTCCGCCGTGGAGGCTGAGTATGGCATGTAATCTTACTCTTCTGCTACTAAACACCCTTGGTAAATCACCTTTCAAAAAGCGAAATACCCACGGTAAATCACCTTTCAAAAAGCGAAACACCCTTGGTAAATCACTTTTAGGGGGTTGCGCTCCGAGAAATAATATGGTACACTTTGATTGAAAACCGAGGAGAACTCGCGATGAAAAGAAGTTTCATTAAGAAATTGGAAGAATGGCGCATAACGGCTGTTCGTAAACCCTTGATAATTCGGGGAATGCGTCAGACGGGTAAGACATGGTGTGTGAGGGAATTTGCAAAGACATTCTTCAGGGGAGCATTTCTAGAGGTGAATTTCGAATTCTCACAGGAATGGCATTCGGTCTTTGAGCGTGATCTAGATCCTGTTCGCATCTGCGACGAACTTGAGTTGATGAGTGGGGTGCGAATAAGGAACGGCAATGCGCTTTTATTCTTCGATGAAGTGCAGTTGTGTCCAAAGGCATTGGCGTCGTTGCGTTTCTTTTACGAGAAAACGCCTCACATCCCTGTTATCGCGGCGGGATCGCTTCTGGATTTTGCATTGGACGACATTCAGTTCCCAGTTGGCAGGGTTCGTTTTGCGGAACTGTATCCGATGACATTTGCCGAATACATCGAAGCATCTGGAAACGCACATTTGGCAGAAGTATTGCAAAATGAACCAAAAGCGCTGCCTGAATCTGTACATGAGAAACTGATGAATGAAGTCCGCAACTATTCGCTCGTCGGAGGACTGCCGGAATGTGTGAAGATACGCACAGAAGGCGGTAGCCTTCTTGACGTAAGAGCAATTCAGAAGGATTTGATTGTCGCATTCGAACAAGACTTTGCAAAGTATCCCGAGCGCATGGACGCGACCACGCTACGCGAACTATGGCTTGGTGCAAACGCCAACACGGGCAAGCAGATCTCATACGCTGCGCTTTCCCGCGAACATACTGGAACAACAAACAAAAAGGCATTGGATCTATTGGCGAAAGCAAGGTTGATTAGGCTTTCGCGGGCGGTTTCGTCGGCCGTCCTCCCATTCGATCTTGACTCTGCTGTAAGGATAAAGCCATTTATGGGGGATATTGGACTCTATCAGGCCATGTCGGGGCGACCTGCAGACGACGTTCTGCGCGAACGTGATCTGCTGAACACCTACAATGGGGCGCTGGCTGAGCAGTTCGTTGCACAGGAACTCGCTGCATCTCTTGGTGGTGATGAACCGCACTGGTGGAAACGCAACGCGAAGAACGCGCAGGCGGAAGTCGATTTCATGGTCGCCTTGAACGGACGCGTTCAGCCTATCGAGGTCAAGAGCGGTGCGGCAGGACGCCTCAAGAGCGTCCACCAGCTCATGAAAGATCATCCTTCGGTGCTGGACGCCATCGTGTTTTCCTCTGCGCCATTTGGAGAATTGCCGACGCAGCGTCTGAGGTTTCTGCCGATCTACTATGCAGGCTCTCTCCGCCGGGAAGCATAATCGAGGCAGTAAAGGCCTCCGTCCAGACTATCTAGCCTCTTTCTTTCGCAAATTATCCCGAATTTCTAACGGGCGAGATTTAAAGACCTAATTCGCCTAATTTTTCCGCGCCGCGTGCGTATATAGTTGTATGGCGGCTGGTTGTCCGAAGGGCGGCAGTGGCCGGTAGGGCGGTTTCGATGAAACCGCCGCTTGGTAGGGTCACGCGTCCCGCGTGACCGCTTGGTAGGGCGGTCGCCCCGCGACCGCCGCCGAGCGATGTTTGCGCACAACGCGGCGCGAATATGCTATACTATCGGCTGTTGTCTATCCGCAGGAAGACTGGTAATCATCTTGAAAGGAATGACGCTACGCAAAGACAGATCGTCTTGGCGCGCCTTTTGGGCGCGTCCAATTGGTTTTGTCCCCGCGTCGTGCTTCCTTTCGGGCATACCAGTCGCCTCTGCGGATCACGCCGCGGGGACGTTCTTGTCCAGACGTCTCCACCACAGTGAAACGCAAATCAAAAGGAGAATCTGGAGATGAAAAGCAATATAAAGTTCGTGGCACTTACCGTCCTCGTAACAGGTGTAGTATGTGCCATGCCAACAAAACAGGAGATTACGGAGACGCGTCCGCTTGTGGCCGAACTCATGGCGCCTGTGCTCGCAGACTTGAAGGCGAAGATAAAAACGCATGCGGGAGTAGCTGATGTGTCGGTCGGTTTTGCCGAATCCGCAAAAACAGAAGCAGCACGTTATCTTTTTCTCCGTGGTGCAATCTCGTATTACATCAGGGGTCGTGCTTATGGCAAGGCTGCCGACACTGTGGACGCGCTTAAGGCCAAAGTCAGCGATGTGCCGCCCTCTGAAATCGTGGAAATCATCACAAGAGCTCTTGGACGTGAAAACGCGCGTAAGGCGCCAAGACTTCAAATGCAGCTAGTGTTGGCGCAGACGCAGATGAAGGCGGCCCAGGATATGCGGAGTCTCGCAGCATCGCTTAGGCAGGTCAGTACCGATCCTCTACGGCGTCAATACGCAGAGGCGCTTGCCGTCGGCGGCGATTGGAAGTCTGCGCTTGTAGAATTCGCCAAGATTTCAGGGAATGTCGGCAAGGTCGCCAAAGGGGAATTGGACGGTTCGTCAAAGGCGGCGGAGCTCGGCGACTTCTGGTGGGGCTTTGAGACGGCCTATGCGGGCGCAGAATGCATTTTCAAGGAGCGTGCGGCGAACTATTACCGCAAGGCGATCGCCGAAGGGCAAATTGACGGACTCAAGAAGACGCTTGCCGAGCAGCGCCTTGCCTCGCTATCCCTACCAGAAGAGGAGGTCACGTCGGCAGGGTCACGCGTAACGCGTGACCGCGCCGGCAGAGCGAGCCGCCCCTTGCCCGCCGAAAACGGCAGGGCGGTTTCGACGAAACCGTCCTCGGGAGGGCGCGTGTCCCCACGCGCCGCAAAGAATCCCTCCGGTCTTGTCCACCGCTGGTCGTTCACGGACGGGTTCACCGATTCCGTCGGTGGCGTTGCGCCGTCGAAGTCCGACAACGCCACTGTCGAAAACGGCACTGTCGCGCTTCGTTCCGGTTCGCCTCTTGAATTCCCTGCGGGGACAGTCCCCCTCTCGCCGTTCACGGTCCAGGTCTGGGCGTCTGCGACGGAGAAGGGACTTGGTTCAGGAGGCGATGATTTCATCTTCAAGCTTGCGCCATCGGCGGAAGGCAAGAACGACAGTATTTTCTGGCGGTGGACGGCGAACAAGAAATGGTTTTCCAGATTCGGAGGTTTTGGCAAGGAGCAGAATTGCTATGCCGACAACGGATACCTTCTCACCGGCAAGCCAAATCTCTACACTCTTACGGCTGAGAAAGACGGGAAGGGGATGTTGCTCAAGTTCTATCGTGATGACACCGTCTATGGAACACTTAAGACCGAGTTCGCGTATAAGAAGCCCCCGGCTCTCATCCTCGGCGGATTCGTCACCCCGACCTACGACGAAGTCCGCATCTACTCCCGCGCCCTCCCCCACGCCGAAATCATCAAATCCCTCACCGAAGGACCAGAGCGATCCATATAGATCAAAGTAAAGTGAAATGTAAAGTGCAATTGGGGGCAAATGCAATGGTCAAACGAATCCGTAGTTTTAAGAACAGAGATTGCTTTACGCACGAATGGGTTCTATGTACGGACATGACTTATTTTGATATATTAAACTACTTTGTGAAAAACTTTTGTGTTGCAATATCTACTAATATCGATGAAGTTAAACAAGGCGATAGAATTGCCATATGTGATCTCAACTATAACCCACGTGTTCTAGGAGAAATAAAGAAAGAAATTAAGTTTGGCAGTAAATTGATGAGTGATAAATGTATAGATTGCGTGTTGCGACGATGTGGGCAAGTTAGATTGTATGATTTTATACCATACTGTAAATGTGATGGGGAGCAGTTTTCTTCACAAAGCACCAAAACTGCATTTTCGCTTGACTTAAATACTGAGTGCGTGTCCAAATTGTTCGAAAAATATGCAGCTAATGATGTGTTATGTCGAAAATCTTCTCGTTGGCATAAACCAGGAAACAAAAAGGATATTGTCGCAATTTTCCAATGTCCAGGGTTCGTTGAGTTTTTAGATGATAGACCATTGGCTGCAGCTACAGGTAGGAATGCTAGGAATTTATTCGCACAACTCTCATGGGATTACAATGACATAACCATTGTAAATACAACACCAATTCCACATCGTTCAGGTGTGTCCGTAAGCAAGAAGGAGTGGAGTAGATATTTAGTGGATCTAAAGAATATTGTAGATAATCATACTAACGTCCTTTGTTGTGGTGAAGTAGCATTTGTTGCTTATTCTGAATTAGATTTAGATAAGAGCTACATTACAATTTGCCATTTAGGACCGGTTGGGATTAGAAAACTGTCAAAAGGCGAAAAATGCGAAGACTTGGAACGGATCAATCATTTGGCGAATTATATAAAGAGTCGGATTAAAGATGGTACTTGGCTGTCAAATTCATGGAGTGATTTTACAAATTATAATCATAATCCTTTTCACTGGAAGACAGGACTAGCGGCAACCTAACAACTTCATGTGCGATTTTAAAGTATATTAAACGGAGATCAATCGATGAGTACACGGATTAAGATGTTGATTTTTGTGGTTTGCTTGAATGCGATTAAATTTTGCATGGCTGAGATTAGTGCGGGGGATACTTATTACATGGAAACGGCTGGAAACTACACATGGGCATATATGTCTACTGGCAGATATGAAGTGGAGATTTATTATCCCGGGCGGGAAATCTCGCCAGAACCAGTTGGACATCTAGAAATCCCCTCTGCTACATCAGGAGTTAACCATTCTACTGTCATGGGCATCGGGCCTTCTGCTTTTTCTGGTTGCCGTGGGCTTACGAGCGTAACAATTCCGAACAGCGTTTGGCGCATTGGGGATTATGCGTTTTATGATTGCAATGGACTTGCGAGCATTACGATGCCAAATAGCATTAGGAGTATTGGATATCAGGCGTTTTACCGTTGTGTCGGACTTACAAGCGTGTCGATACCAGACAGAGTTGAGAGTATAGGTGATTACGCGTTTTACAGTTGTAGTGGACTTATGTCATTCACGGTTAGTAATAGCAATGCCAACTATTCGGCAGTAAATGGTTTGCTGCTGTCCAAGGATGGCAAGACACTCGTTGCTGTGCCGGGCGGCTTGACAAGTGTTACGATACCGGATAGCGTTACAAGCATTGGGGATTGTGCGTTTTCCGGCTGCAGAGGGCTTACTAGTATTATGATTCCTGCGGGTGTTACTCGTATTGGAGATGGGGCATTTTTTGATTGCAGTGGACTTTTGAGCGTGACGATTCCTGACAGTGTAACAAGCATCGGTGACAATGCATTTTCATGGTGCAGCAGTCTTACGAGCGTTACGGTTGGTGACGGCGTTAAGAACATAGGGGAGGGAGCATTTTATCCATGCAGCAATCTTACAAACGTAACAATTGGCTCTAGTGTGACGAACATTGGTAATTATGCGTTCCAGCGTTGCACTAGTCTTACAAGTGTGACGTTGCCAAATAGTGTTAAGAGCATTGGGGATGGCGCGTTTAACCTTTGTCGCAACCTCATGAACATTGCGATTCCAAACAGTGTTAAGAGCGTCGGGGAAAGGGCTTTTTCCGATTGTAGTGGTCTTGCAAGCGTTACGATTCCTGTCGGAACTATAAGCATAGGGGATAGGGCATTTGAGTTTTGCACAAATGTCACAAGCCTGACCGCAGCATATGTTCCAGACGGAATAGACAAGGGTAAATTGACAAATGTGACGATTCAAGATGGTGTTAAGAGCATTGTAAAGGGCGTGTTTGACGATTGCATCGGGCTTACGAGTGTCACGATACCGAACAGTGTTACAAATATTTCGAAGAATGCTTTTCCGAGTAGTAGTTTGATGGCGTTTATGGTTTCTGACGGCAATGCCCACTACTCGTCAGCAAACGGGCTTTTGCTGTCCAAGGATGGCAAGAGCCTGATTATCGGTATCAATGGTGACGTGACCATCCCTGATGACGTGACGAACATCGTTGATCGTGCGTTTTCCGGTTGCAGTGGACTTATGTCATTCACGGTTAGTAATAGCAATGTCAACTATTCGTCAGTAAATGGGCTATTGCTGTCCAAAGATGGTAGGAGTCTGATATGTGGTGTCAATGGTAATGTGACTATTCCAGAGATTCCGCATCTGGGGGAGGGACGCGCTCCGTCGCATCCGTCGATGGTTTATAAATCTCCCGCAGAGGCCGCAGAGAGCGCAGAGGGTGGTTTTG
>Ga0310786_10009165_pt1 | contig 12606 bp, 9 predicted proteins | sample AusTroGonzalo_MG_FD_203881 | JGI IMG/M metagenome (GOLD analysis project Ga0310786, IMG submission 203881) | Bovine rumen microbial communities from tropical cattle in Woodstock, Queensland, Australia - Gonzalo_03 (v2) (version 2) | ecosystem: Host-associated > Mammals > Digestive system >...
AGACGATGGTTCAAACCGCACTTCCTCCAAAACAAGGCATTTTCTTCGATGGACAGATATTTGATGCCTACCAGTTTGTGTCGGATTTGATTCGCAGTGCGAAAAAATCCATTGTTCTGATAGACAATTATGCCGATGACAGTGTCTTGACCCAATTGACGAAGAGAGCGGATGGGGTGACCGCCACAGTCTGCGTAAGTCGCCTGACCAATGCTTTCCGCCTGGATATCGAACGGCACAATATGCAATATCCTCCTGTGCAGTTACAGGTGCTTTCCTCCGTGCATGACCGATTCCTTCTCCTTGATGACCGCATATTGTACACTTTCGGGGCTTCATTCAAAGATTTGGGGAAGAAACTGTTTTGTTTCACGCTGATTGAGAGTGCTGACGTGGCGGAAGTGGTGCGGCGGCTGGGTGCAGGGTGAATTGACGGCGTGTTAGGGGGCGACGCTGGAAGCGTCGTCTACTAAAAAATTGAGGCCGCCCCTTCGTGCAGCCCCAATATTCTTCATTTTGCATTCTTCATTCTTCATTGAAATCATTCAATTTCCATTACCGTTCTGTTCGACGGCCGATATCCCAACTTCTTCATCAAATTCCGTTCGAATTCAACCTTGGTGGCGAATTTTTGAGGGTCTTTCTTCTCTTTCGGACTCCAAACGCATTCCGACAACGCGAAAAGTCGCGGCAGGATCATGTATTCGGCTGTTTCGGGGTCGTTGACGAACTCGGTCCAGAGATTGCACTGTCCACCGAGGATGTGCTGCTGTTGCGCCTCGCTCAGTCCTTCCGGCATTGGGTCGAAGGAGTAGGCCTTGCCGAGGGAGACGTAACCCTCCATGCAGAGCCGCTCGTCCTTGTCTTTGCTTTGGTAGTAGTTGTAGTAGCAGTGCGAGGTGGGGCACATAATCACGTCGTTGCCGTGCTTGGCAGCAGTTTTTGCCACATCGAGACCCTGCCAACACATGATAGTGGAGGTGTTCACCATGTCTTCCGACACGATGTCGTCCCAAATGATGGCCTTCTTGCCGAGTGAATCCAAGTGGTGCTCTATCTGGTTCATCAGCCATTGTTGCAGCTCAAATTCGTTCTTAAGTCCCTTGTCTTGAATGCGTTGCTGACACTTCGGACAGACTTGCCAGTTGTCATTGAAAGCTTCATCGCCGCCGATGTGGATGAGCGGGTAGGGGAAGAGTTCTGCGACCTCGTTGAGGACGTTTTTGTAGAAGGTGAGCACACCGTCATTACCAGCGCACATGATGGCTTTGGGCGGCCAGTAGGGACCCACGGCCACTGTGTAGGGATAGTCGTCGCAGGCGAACTGCGGGTAGGCGGCGAGGATGGCGCTGCAGTGGCCGGGAATCTCAATTTCGGGGATAATGTCGATGTGGCGGGCGGCGGCGTAGCGCACGATGTCGCGGATTTGCTCTTTGGTGTAGAAGCCGCCGTAAGTCATGGGCTCTTCCGGCATTACAGGATGTAGCGTATCCCAGGAACTGCGTTCGGGACGCCATGCGCCCACGCGGGTGAGCTCAGGGTATCGGTCGATTTGGATGCGCCAGCCGTGGTCGTCGGTGAGGTGCCAGTGAAATTTGTTGATTTTGTAGTAGGCCAACAGGTCGATGTACTTCTTTACGAAAGCCGTGTCGAAGAAATGGCGCGACACGTCGAGGTGCGCTCCGCGGTAGCCAAAGCGCGGATAGTCCGTGATTTGACAGCAGGGAACTGCGAAAGTCTTATTGTCGGCCAGCTTGTCAGTGCCGGCGAGCTGCAGCAGCGTTTGCATGCCGTAGAAGAGTCCGGCAGTGGTATTGGCTTCTACCACGATGCGCTTGGCTTTCACTTCCAATACATAGCCCTCATCGCCGATGTCTTTGATTTCTTTCTTGCTGATAGAGAACAAGATGGAATTCTTCTTGGCGCTCTCTGCATCGCCTAAGTTCGGACGAATCTTGAAGTAGCTTTCATAGAGATCGCGGATCATTTTCGAGGTTTCGGTGCCGTTTGCCCCGAGGTTGTCGAAGCAGAGCATCGTCTTGTCGTCGATGGTAAACTGTCCGCCTTTCGGGGTGACCTCCACAGGCTCGGGGATGACGACGACGGCTTTGGGTTTCTGGCAGCCGAACATCAGAATGGCGGCTAGGATGATGGTTAGGAGTGTGATTTTTTTCATATTTTGATGGATTTTTTATTCTATGAATTTAACTTGCAAAAATACACATTTTCAAATATGGAGTTCATATTAATGTTGTCGTGTGAATTTGAAAAATATGTACCTTTGCCGTCAAATTCACCTGAGATGAACGACAAAAAACAGTGCCGCGTCTGGATAGAACCGATGACACGGGAGGAATTTTTAGCCAAAGGACAGCCCCTCACTATCAACTACAGCATCTACGCTGCCCCTTTCGGGCGCGTTTTGATTGCTTCCACTTCCAAAGGCATCTGTTTCCTCATGCCTGCTGCGATGAAATGGGAGCCTGAGGCCACGTTAAGGCGGCATTTTCCCAAGGCAAAATTCCGCTGCAAATCTGTGTCCCTGCACAAGAAAGCCCTCTTGTTGCTCCGTCATCGCGATGACAAGGTGCCGAGTCTTTGCCTCCACTTGTACGGCACTCCTTTCCAATTGGATGTGTGGCGCGATTTGTTGTCCATTCCCGTCGGGATGGTGACTACCTACCAGCATATTGCCGACCGGATAGGACGTCCCAAATCGGCCCGGCCGGTGGGTCAGGCAGTGGGCGCCAACCCAGTGATGTATATTGTGCCTTGTCACCGAGTTGTCCGTTCTGACGGCAGTCTCGGGGGCTTCCGCTGGGGAATCTCCCGCAAAATCAAGTTCCTTAACGAGGAGGCGCAAGCTGCTACGAAAGTCGCGGGACACAAAAAATGGGATCCGACGCTGTTCTGAAGGTGGTGTGGACTCTGGGGTAACTCAAGGGTAGGTTTTGTGTTCGTAGGGGCGAATAATTATTCGCCCCTACAGGTTTGGTTATTCGTTTGTAAGGAAGGCGTCGCTGGCGATGCCATCTGCGAACCAGAGCCCTTGCGCGGTCAGATGCAGACGGTCGGAGGTGCGCACGTAGTGCTCGTCTGGGACTTCCGAGACGAAATACTGGAGCAGCGTCTCGACACGTGCTGTGCCGAACAGCCGCGACATTTCCTGCAAATCAATCCCCGAAGCTGTGCGTAACCGCAAGAGGATGAACTCGTTGTACTTGTCAATATCAGTGAGGGTTTCGCGCTCGTGGAAGGCTTTCCTCTGTTCGATTTGGGAGAAGTAGCCCGATAGGGTGGGGGCGTTCCAAGAGCGATGTTCCCCGTCGAAGGAGTGCGCCGAGGCTCCGAGTCCAAGATAGGGGATTCGCTGCCAGTAGGCGGAGTTGTGTCGTGATTCCCAGTCCTTTACCGCGAAGTTGGAGATTTCGTACTGCGCAAACCGCGACTGCGCGACCGAATTTGTCAGGATCTCGTACTGTACAGCGGCCAAGTCCTCATCTGGTTCCACGGTTTTGTGCTGATGGATGCGGCGGTAGAGCAAAGAGTTCTCCTCCACGGTCAATGCGTAGGCAGAAAAATGCTGGATGGGAAGTGCGAAAGCAGTCTCCAACTCTTTTTGCCACAATGTGTTGTCGCGTTCATTAACGCCGTATATCAAGTCAATGGAGATATTGTCGAAACCCGCTTTGTGCGCATTCTCCACCGCTTGCAAGGCCTCATTTGCCGTATGCTTTCTCCCTAGAAACTGCAATATCTTATCGTGAAAGGATTGTATGCCAATGCTTATTCGATTGAATCCCAATGATTTAAGGCCCTTGCAGTAATCCAATGTGAGCTGCTCAGGATTGGCCTCGATGGTCATTTCCCCATTCTCTTCAATGGAAAAATGCCGCCTGATATTTTCGATAATTTGTTGTAATTGAGATGTTTGCAACAATGAGGGAGTCCCACCGCCGAAATAGACTGTACGGATGGTTTCTCCTGCCACTTCGTTTTTCCGTAACATCATCTCCTCCTCCAACACCGACACATACATTTCCACATCCTTCTGGTTCACAGTGGAATAGAATCCACAATAAACGCATTTGGATTTGCAGAATGGGATATGGAGGTAGAGGCCGGACATGGATGAGGGTTGAGGGTTTAGGGTTTAAGGTTTAGGGTTTAGGGTTTAAGGTTTAGGGTTTAGAGTTTAGAGTTTAGAGTTTAGGGTTTAGGGTTTAAGGTTGAGGGAGGTTAAGAGGTTAGAAGGTTAAAAGTTTAGGGTTTATGGGTGTTGTCAATAAATGATATAAAATTCTTTCCTTGAGAAGCCCGTAGGGCTGACATATAACAGGCAGAGGCGTGAGCCTCTGTATTTTGGTCAACGAGTAATGTTAATTACCAATGAACGATATTGGTCGTCAACGTATAAATGGTGACAGTCAACATTAGTACCCCGGTTTTCGGTCGCCGCAGAACAGAAGCAGCGGTACGAAAAACGTGAACATCATGCGGCCGGTTTGGGCGTCGAGGGTGTCTTCCACCAGCATGGAGAGAAACAGCATCAGTATGAGGGCAAAATAGACGAACGTGATGCGTTTCGGCATGCTGACAAATGGGAAAATCAGTAGGAGGCAGAAATATAATAGCGGGATGATGCCGGCGGTGAGCCAATAAGTGAGGAATTGGTTGTGACAGGTACGTAGTTTTTCTTTTGCGATGAGAGGCGATTGTTGCTTAATTAATTGTTGGTCTAAGGCGGCGCGCTGCTGTCCGATACCGACTCCTAAAAACCAGTGATCTTGTATGAGGTTCCATGAAGCATGCCACAATTCCAAACGTTCCAGTAAAGAAGATTCGTTCACGATACCGTGCTTCTTGTATAGTGAAATGCCGAAGAAGGTTTCGTAAAGTGCTCTGCGAATGTTACCTTGGACGTAATATACATTTGCGGTTTTGTTCTCAATATTGCGAATGTCCTCATCACTAAGCTGCATCACGGCGGCGGAGTCCTTGCGTGAACCTATCGAATTGAGATATCGGATGAGCGTCGCGGAGGTTAGTTCGTCGTAAACCGAGTCGGAACGCATGGCCCAAGCGGTTTGTAACTCGCTTTTACATACATAATTATCAATGTAGTGACCGTTTTCTATGATGGAATTTTCATCGAAAGTATATGGATTGCCAGAGGCAGTCAACGCCGTGCGATCAGGCTCAGCATCTTTAACATGGAAATAGTCGTATGATATGTACGCGATGTATGACGCGGACACGATGAAGAACAGCCCCACTAACCCTCCGGCTGTCCATTTTAGTTTTGTATTGTTTTGATTAACAATAAGATAGATGATGTAGCATAAGGTGATGATAATCAAGATGAAAATACCAGAAAGAGTTTGGGAGTAAAAGAGATAAAGAAGAAGTAAGATGCTGATTATGGGATAGATATGCTTATATGGAATGAATCTGACGGAAGGGTGAATCCAATAGTGGATGCAGAAAACGACAGACATCACCACACAAAGGCCGAAACGGATGTGGTCAATGAAACGCGACATTTCGCGGAAATTATCGATTTCATGCGTTTTCGCATAGATGAAATTCAGGATGCATCCTACCAATGTGGCCAAAATGAATGTACTGAAAATCAGTTGTAACTGTTTGCTTTTTAATGGTTTAGATGTTATCACGATTATGGGAGCGAGTAGGAATGGAAGTTTGCTAAGCATCTCTTTGCCCGCAGCTCCCCAGTCGGTGACGTTTACCAGTCCGATAGCATAAATCAGATAGAAAAGAGAGAACCATACCCCTTCGCGGTTTTGAGAAAACAACCGTTGTTTTTCCTGCCAGTTCCATTCGAATAACCAATTGAGAAACAGCAGGAAACAGGCCAATCCCATCAGAAAATGAGACAACGGCATTGCCACCGCCACCGCAATGAGGCCGAGCAAATAGAACGTTTGGTGAAAGGATTGGCGTCGGCTCATGCACTAAGATTTCGGCGACAAAATAGATTGATAACGACTTTTGTTGAGCAGCACGCTTTTCGCTGCGTCAATATAGGCATCGTGGTGCAGACTGTTGATGAGCTTACCAGTGCTGTAGTAGTAGCGCGAAACAATCTCTTGGGTCAAAGCACGACTGATTTCCGCTTTGTGGGTGGTCAAATCCTGCGTCTTGAGGTTTTCCAACTGCGTTTTCAGCTGATTATAAGCCGTTTGGATGCTTGAAAATGATTTCTCATTTTCAGCTTTCTCTTTCAATTCTGCGAGCGCTTCTTCCAAAGAAGAGGTGTAAGCATATTGTTTTTCTTTCAAATACTTCAAAAATTCATTGTAAATGGCATCATCAACGGTGAATTTTTCGGCTTCGGCGATGGTTTCGTGTTTGGCGCGGTAGTCGTTGGCGAAGTCGAAAATAGCGCGAGCTTCAATGAGCGAGGATAAGATGTCGGGCACCACTTCGTCGGATACGGGCACATCGGGTTCCACACCGCCTTTGTCATAGACGATTCTACCGTTCTTGGTTTTATACGCAACCGCCAGAGAATCAGGAATTTTGTATCCACCTTTGGTGGTGTCACGGTCGAAGTATTCGATGTTTTGCACGCAACGTCCGCTGGGGATGTAGTATTTCGACACGGTGATTTTCATACTGGTGTTGTAATCCATCGGGAACACCTTCTGTACCAAACCTTTACCGAAGGATTTTTTTCCAACGATGACGGCGCGGTCAAGGTCTTGCAAGGTGCCGGAGACGATTTCAGAGGCAGAGGCACTGTGTTCATTCACCAATACCACAATGGGAATGTTGGCATCTGCAGCGGGGTTACGAGTTTTGTAAATACGGTTCATCTCTTCAATCTTGCCTTTTGTTTCTACAACGGCAATGTCTTGACCTACAAAGAGATCGATGATGTTGACAGCCTCGCCGAGCAAACCGCCGCCGTTGTCGCGCAAGTCAATGATGAGGTATTCTATGCCCTCTTCCTTGAGTTTATCGAATGAATCGTGAATTTCCTTTCCTGCATTTTCCAGGAATTGGTTGAGCTTGATGTAGCCCACCTTGTCGCCAAGAACGCCAGAATACGGAATGTTCGGTTGTTTGATTTTTTCGCGTTTAATCTTGAAATTCAGGTTCTTGTTGTCAGTGGGGCGGAAGATTTCGATGTCGTAAGTGGAACCGGGTTGTCCACGCATAGCGATTTGCATACCTTCAACGGTGCTGTTGGAGGCACTCTGCGTGTTGACTTTCAGAATTTGGTCGCCTACGCGTATTCCCGCTTTTGCGGAGGGACTGTCCTCCACGATGTCGGTGATAACCATCTTACCATCAATTTTTTGGATGGATACATCCACATCGCTGTGGTCACCAGTCATCAACATACGATAGTCTTCAATGTCCGCTTCGGGATAATAGACGGTGTAGGGGTCCAAGCTTTTGAGCATGGCCTTGATGGCGGTTTGGGTGAGTTCGCCAGGTGAAATCTCGTCGGCGTATTTGTCGTTCAGTTCATTGAGAATGCTGATGAAAATATCCACATTTTTGACGATTTCGAAGTCGTTTTGGGCGGAAATACGTGGAGAAAGCCCGAGGAATATGATGGCGAGAATAAGTATTGCTGATCTTTTCATGTTTTTAACGTTTGATTTGTTGACGGCCGATTTTCTTGCCGAAATTGAAAGATAAGTAGCCCGTCAGGTAGAAAGGTTTAGCTTTGTTGAAGGCCATTTGTTGAATAAATGGGAATACCATTTGGATTTGGACACCGATTTCCAGAGCGCGCAGTTTGTAGTCGCTCTTGGCAAAGTCGAAGCTGAGTCCGGTTTTAGCGTAAAAGCCTGGTCGGGCGGTAGTTTCGGATATGCCAGTGAACATGCCTGCGCCACCGAGAATGTTGTTAAGATTGTGGATTTCAGGATTATAGCGCACAATCTCAGAGTAGCCGGTGTTGTAGTTCAAAACCTCTACGTAGTTGGGAATGGCGATGCATAATGCCGGACCTGCCGATAGGTGGTAGTTGATTTGCACGCCGCCCCAATAAGGTTTCAGGTGTAAAGTGCGCTGGTAACCGTAACCGCCTTGCAGAAAGAAAGTTGTGTACAACTGGCCGTAGCGAATCGGTCGCACGTTAGCATAGAAGGAATTGATGGATCGCACCGACTTGGGGTGCTGGTTGTACATCAACTGAATTTCCCAGAAGTGTTTGTTGTAGAGGTCGGGAGTGCGACCGTGCTGGTAACCAATGCCGAAGCCAGCGGTATGCACAAAAATCTGGAAATCCCACTCCTTATCGGTCACATCGTGGTAATATTCCCCGACTTCTTGTGCAAAAGACACAAAAAAAGCGCCTGCTAACAACACTGATAGCAGCACTTTTTTGGTGAACATCCGCATGGTCCCCAGTTCCCGCATGTATGCGTGGTTTAGTCGATGTTGTTGGGGGTTTCAGACGGCATGTTGTAAGAATAATGGCCGTATGCAGCACAACGTTTTTGGGTGTCGCATGCAGAAAACACCATTATTGAACCTAAAAACAGAATTCCTAAAACAATAATCTTTTTCATTTTTTTACGTTTTGAATCAAACGGCAAAAATACGGAATTTATTGAAAGAGTTGAAAACTTTTTTTGCGAAAACGAAAAAAGGAGGGTGCAATCAAAAAATACTATTTTTGCAGCGGCAAGGAACCTCGGCATCCCTGCCGCGGAAAACATTGCCAAGAATGGCGATGTTCCTATTCACGAATAGTTCAAGTAGTAGAGAAACTTAAATTAAAAATATGGAAAAACAAAACCTAACCACATGGGATTCGTTCGCCATCGGAGCGAAACAGTTTTTGAATGATGTTGTGTTTCAGTATGTGCCGAAGTTGATTATGGCCGCCATTGTGCTGTTTGTAGGCTGGAAGCTCATCAACCTGCTGAACAAGTTCATGCAAAAGTCTTACGACCGCCATAAGGTTGATCCATCTTTGCAGCACTTCTTGCATTCACTGATAGACATCATCTTAAAAGTCTTGTTGGTGCTCACGGCTATGGGCATCATGGGCATCCAGATGACCTCTTTCATTGCTATTTTGGGTGCGGCGGGTGTCGCCATCGGTATGGGGTTGCAAGGTACGTTACAAAACTTTGCTGGTGGGGTTATCATACTGCTACTCAGACCGTTCAAGGTAGGCGACTACATTGAGCAAGGCTCGTATGCCGGCATTGTGGATAGCATCCAGATTTTCAACACCACCTTGCGTACGTATGATGCCCGCAAGATTATCGTGCCGAACACGGAGTTGGCTACCAAGTCGTTGGTGAACCATTTCAACCTGCCGCAGCGTCGTGTGGCTATCGATGTGGGTTTGGCATACGGTATGTCGGTGGAGAAGGCCAAGGAGGTGATGTTGCGTGTGGCGGCGGAGAACCCATTGGTGCTCAACGAACCCAAAGCTCCGTTCGCTACGTTGGAGAAATTCGGCGACAGCTCGCTCAACATGCGTCTCTACGCTTGGACGCTTCCCGAGAACTACTGGAACGCCATCTTTACGCTCAACGAGGGCATTTACAACGCCTTCCGCGCCGAAGGTTTGGAAATTCCGTTCAATCAAGTGGATGTACATATCCGCGACAACGCTTCGTAGTAGAGACGCGATTCATCGCGTCTTTGCATTCATCGCGCCTCTACATTTATCGCGTCTTTACAGGGACGATATCATTGGTCTGTGCGTATCTGAAATTTATGTACCTTTGCCGTCCAAAATTATTAACGATGAATACTACAAGACAACAGAAAATCGCAGCGATGCTGCAACGCGAATTGGCCAATATTTTCCTGCAGGACAGCCGGAATCTTTATAAGTGCATGATTACAGTGACGAACGTGACCATCACCTCCGATTTGTCCATCGCAAGGGCTTATTTGAGCATCTACAATACGCAAGATAAAGAGGTGATAATCAATCTGATAAAGGACAATACGAAGGATATTCGCTACCGTCTCGGACAAAAAATCCGCAATCAGATGCGTGTGGTGCCGACTTTGGAGTTCTTCTTGGATGACACTCTCGATTATCTGGAGCATATTGACGAACTTTTGAAGAAATAGTGGCTCAAAAAGCGCATAAAACGGCTATTTTTCTGGCATGGCGTTATCTTTTTTCCAAAAAAGAGCATAATATCATCAACGTCATTTCTGGAATCTCCATGATTGGTATCATGGTGAGTACGGCTGCGCTTGTGGTCGTGCTCTCTGTGTTTAATGGCATGTCCGACATCATCGGCAGCTGGTTCAACGCACTGCATGCTGATTTTGAAGTGACCCTTCATGAAGGAAAGTCCTTCTCCATCGACAGCTTCCCGATGGAGCAATTGCGGAATCTTCCAGAGGTGAAATCGGTGAATGAGATTGTAGGTGACTTGTCCTTAGCGAATTACGAAGACAGACAGGAACTACTTTACATCAAAGGTGTTCCTGACAATTACCTTCGGGAATACCATTTTGAGAGTATGTTGATTGATGGCGACACCTCATTGTGGAAGATGCGGCAGCCGTGCGCCATTATGGGTTCTGGCGTGGCAGGTCGACTGCAAGTCAACCTGCTCAGCTATGATTTGCTTAAGCTTTATTACCCCAAGCGGACAAAGAAAAACTTTGCGAATGCCGCGGATGCCTTTAATACTCACTATCTTATGCCCAATGGGGTGATTAGCACCAACACCAATTATGACGATAACTATATCTTCTGCCCCATCGAATTCGTGCGCGAACTGATGCATTATGAGGGCGAAGTGACTTCTGTGGAAATTCAGCTGAAAGAGGGTGCGAATGCGGCGAAACTACGACCCAAAATCGAAAATATTTTGGGCGAAAAGTACTGTATAAGAGATAAATACGAGCAAGAAGAATCGCTCTATCGAACGATGAAATCGGAAAAGTTCGTCATCTACCTGATTCTCGCTTTCATCCTCATTTTGGCGGCGTTCAACATCATTGGCGCATTAGGTATGCTGATTTTGGAGAAGAAAACCGATACGGCCGTGATGTTCAGTATGGGAGCTTCTAAGTCGTTGATACAACGTGTGTTCGTGTATGAAGGATTGATGGTTTCCGCTTTGGGCGGAGTGGCCGGTACGATATTAGGCGCGCTGATATGCCTACTGCAGCAGACATTCCACATTGTGAAATTGGGCGGCGGCGGTGCCCACTACATCATCCCCTATTATCCTGTGCAAATGCGATTCAGCGATTTGCTGATAGTATTGGCCACTATATTGATAATCAGTTTCTTAACCTCATTAATCCCCGCTTATAACTTGAAGAAGTCAAACTTATATAGAAATACGGCATTATGAAAAAATATATTTTGTTGATATTCATGGCCTTAGGGTCTCTTGCGGCCTTTGCGCAGATTGCCGTAGGTGAGTTTCGTTCGCACATCTCCATGCATGGTATTATTTCCGTTGCGGTGGATGACAATACGCTTTATGCAGCCTCTGCAAACGGTGTGATGCTTCTCGACAAAGCCTCTGCCTATGCGGGCGATCCGGACATCTCTGTGTGGTCGAAAGTGGAGGGTCTCTCAGATATTGACATTGTCAGAATCTATCATGAAAATAAATATAATTCGTTGATAATTTGTTACTTAAATGGTAATATTGACATTGTGCGTGATGATAAATTGGTCAATATCCGCGATGTAATGGACAAGTCTATCAGCGCATCCAAGCAGATTCAGAACTGTCGTTTTTACGATGGCAAGGCCTTTATGGTGTATCCTTTTGGAGTGGTGGTTTTGGATTTGGAGGAGATGATTATTTTGGATACATGGTTCACCAAACGCGCACACGAGCAGTTGGATGCCACGGATATCACAAAAAATAGTCAGCTGTATTATATTTCCACTACGGAGGGCATTTTCAGCATGGCGCTTTCCTCCTCCATGCTTTCCGATTTCGGGCAGTGGGATGAAGAGGATACCACAAATGTTTCGCATCTTGCCGTGGCTAATGATAAAGTGTTCGCTATTAGAAAAGCTTCGGAAGAAAATGAAGGTGATAAGCTGATAAGGAGAACTTCGGAAGGTTGGCAGGAGACAGAACATAGTTATCAGAGTGTGAAGGCTATGAATGCTCAGGATAACAAGCTGTTGATTGCTAACTGGGATGCAGTAGAGCTGCTGGACGATAATTTGGATCGAATCTATTTGGCCAGTTGGTACGATGGTTCCCCTTATCCTGATGTGCATGATTGTGTGCTTGATGACAACAATATTTGGGTTGCAGATAATGTGTATGGTCTGGTACAGAACAACATGACCTATTTCTTCCATCGCTTTTTCACTGCATCGGGACCCTACATGGATTATGTGGAAAAAGTGACCTCGAAGGATGGTATAGTGGCTGCGGTGCACGGTTCTCGCAGAGGCTCAACGGCTTACGCTCCTGGATATCACTATCCGGCCATCAGCTGGTTTCAAAATCAGGAATGGCAATTCAATAGTTCTGATTTCCTGAATTTTGACCCCAATCACATGACTACGGATTTTACGGATATAGCCATTAATCCGAAGGACGAGACGGAATGGTGTGTCGCTTCATGGACCAACGGCATTGTCAAATGTAAGAATCA
>Ga0310786_10009166_pt1 | contig 12606 bp, 11 predicted proteins | sample AusTroGonzalo_MG_FD_203881 | JGI IMG/M metagenome (GOLD analysis project Ga0310786, IMG submission 203881) | Bovine rumen microbial communities from tropical cattle in Woodstock, Queensland, Australia - Gonzalo_03 (v2) (version 2) | ecosystem: Host-associated > Mammals > Digestive system >...
TGTTCTAAATCCTCAAAAGCTTTTATTTCGTCTTTAAAACATTCCGCAATTTGTTCTTTATCGTGTTTTACTTAACCTGTAAACAATGCAGATATTCGTTGTTGTTGGCTATCGTATTCTTTTTTCCGCATATATGGGAAAAACGTAACAATCTCGTATCTTTGCCGTGGTTTGTTGTACTACTATGATGACAACTATTTTTTTATATATAATCCTTTGGCTAACAATATATTGTATTTCGCTTCTAACATATTTTTGTTGTAGTCAGGGTTTGGTGTGGAAAACAAAACGGCAACAAATCATTCGATACTTTCACACAAGTTTTTTGGCAGTCTTGCCCCTGGCAATAATGCAAGTAAATGTGTTTTCGCCGAATTTGATACCTGTGTGGGTTATTTTTTTGTTGTGGGCAATAACCTTTCCCCTACTCGAATTTCTCACCAATCGGAAGTCGTCAATCGAAATCAACAATGTGTATGACATAGCGTTTGCCATTAATCTGATTGGTATTTTAGGTACTCTGGCAATTGTGTTCTCGTGGATTCCGGGCGTGCTGGGAATTGTGCTTCGTGTTATTCTTGGGATTGCGGAATTTGTGCTTGTTATGGTGCCATTGTTCCAAATTAGTTACTACGTGCTATACAAGGTTTCGCTTGATTCAAACGGAATGCAGATTCTCCAAGAGACTCATTACAACGAAGTTATAGAATACGTGAAAGCGTTCCCTGTGTGGAAATCGGTGCTGATTGTGCTTGTCTGCGTGGGAATGTTCGATAGTTGTATCACGGCAAATTATTTTTCAGAAATGTCCATTCCGCAAGGATGGCAAATCGCTGTGGCAGTTGCTGTTGCGGCAGTTTCAGCATATCTGGTGGTAAAACGGAACGGGATGTTTTCCCGTGTGGGCATTGTGCAATTATATGGACTTGTTGCGGAATATTGCCGAAACAATGCCACATACACCGAATCAACGTGTGAACGGTTGCAGCATATTCAAATAAATCCTCTCGGAGAAAAATTCGACAAGCCTTCAACTATCCTTATGGTTATTGGCGAATCGGCTTCGAGAGACTATATGAGCGCATTTTCCCCATGCGAACACGACACAACGCCGTGGCTTCGTGAATGTAGGAACGACGACCAACATTTTATCTTTTTCGACAACACTTATTCCTGTGGCGTGCAGACAGTTCCAGCATTGGAGCGTGCGCTGACAGAGAAAAACCAATACAACGACAAGGAATTTTTTGAATCCTGCTCCGTTGTTGACATTGCACACAAACTGGGCTACACCGTGCATTGGTACAGCAACCAAGGACATTTGGGCGCCGCCGACACGCCTATCACGCTTGTGGCAAACACATCGGATGTAGCAAAATGGACGTTGCAGAAACTCAACACGGTGCAATACGATGAGTCGTTGCTGGAATTTATGGACGAAATCGACCCGACGAAAAATAATTTTGTGGTTTTGCACTTAAAAGGCAACCATGTGAATTTCATCAACCGCTATCCGAAGGAAAAAACCGTATGGGGAAAGCCCGGAGAATGGGATTTAATCTTGAACTACGAGAATTCCATCCACTACACCGATTCGGTTCTACGGTCGTTCTACGAATACGCATCCGAAAAACTGAACCTTCAGGCTATGGTGTTCTTTTCTGACCACGCCTGCATTCCCGACAAACTCCGCACGCCAAATTTCAACGGATTTGGAATGACGCGGATTCCAATGTTCGTATATCTTTCCGATGAGTTTAAGGCAAAGCACGAACATAGATTCAACGCATTGAAAACCAACAAGAACTGCTGCTTTTCGAACGATTTGATATACGAATTGATGTGCGGAATTTTCGACATTGAATCGAATCATTTTGACGAAACGAATTCGCTTGCCTCAGAACAATATATGTACACATGGGAAACAGTGCTGACAAACGAAGGACGGACGCACGTTTCCGAAGACAAAAACAATTGAAAATGAAACGATTACTACAAACAATACTATTTCTCGGTTGTGTCCACGTATGGACCTTGGTTGTCGCAATGCTGTTTAGGGTTGCGCTCTACGTGATTGAAGGCCCTTTTGAATTCGATTCATCGTTGGTTTTCGATGCATTTTGCATGGGCCTGCGGTTCGACAACCTGATGTCGTGCGTGCTGATTTCCATTCCCGTTGTCGCGCTGTTTTTCGCGTTGTTTTTCAAACCAAACAAAATTGTGCATGGGGCGGTGTATTGGTACATCTGCATTATCTATTCCATTTCGTTCTTTATCGCGGCAGTTGATATTCCCTATTTCGACCAATTTTTCAAACACGTGAACGCTTCCGTTTGGAACTGGTTCGACGAACCTTCGTTTGTTCTGAAAATGGTGTTCTCGGAGCCTTCGTATTTTGTGTATGGAATAGCGTATATTATTGTTGTTCTGGGATTTAGTTGGGTTGTGAAGAAACTAAAAATCTGCTTTTTGGATCCGCAGACTGGCGCTGGAGTTGATTCGATTCGGAACGGAATGATTGTGGGCGTTTCGTTTGTGCTTATCGCTTTTCTGTGCGTGATGGGCATTCGTGGTCGGCTTGGGCAAAAATCGCCGGTGCGAATTGGCACGGCATATTTCTGCAACGAACCATTTTTGAATCAATTAGGACTGAATCCAACGTATGTATTGATTCGAACCACTGCCAGCATGTCGAAAGAGTCAAAGCAGCAAATCCACTTCATCGACGACAGCACGGCTATCTCGTACGTGCGGAACGAGTTCGGCATTGCAACCGATAGTTTATTGGAAATTTCACCGATTGCGCGTTATGTGCCTTCCGCAGACTCCATACAACGTAAAAATGTTGTGATAATCATGATGGAAAGCATGGCATCGCATTTTGTGGCCGACACAGTACTGACGCCGTTTCTGAACCAACTGATACGAAAATCAACGTTTTTTTCGAACGGATATTCCGCAGGCATTCATACAATGAATGGTGTGTACGGCACATTATTTTCGTTTCCTGCGCTGATGAACCAACATCCATTCAAAACGGGCGACATTGTTACCTATGAATCGTGGCCAACGGTGATGAAACAAAACGGATATACCACATTTTATTTCACCACGCACGATGAGCAATTCGACAATATTGGCGGCTACATGTCGGCAAACAATATGGAATTCGTATATTCCGAAAAAGATTATCCGTCAAACGAAGTACGGAGCAATCTGGGCGTTGTTGATGATTATATGTTTCGTTTTTCTATGCCAAAATTGACTGAAGCCGCACAAGAAAACAAACCATTTTTTGCGGCATTCCTGACGGCAAGCAACCATGCTCCGCATATTGTTCCTGAATATTTCACACCAAAGCAAGCTGATTTGCGCTACCAAGTAATTGAATATTCCGATTATGCGTTGCAACTGTTCTTTGAACAAGCAAAACAGCAACCATGGTACAACAACACAATTTTCGCATTGGTTGGCGACCATGGCGCGGCAAACAACGATTACGACGTGTCGTTGGCATATCATCACGTGCCGATTATCATTTACGACCCGACCAGCGAGAATCCTCGTGTAATTCCCGACATGGCAGGACAGATTGACATTTTTCCAACTGTAATGGGAATATTAGGATTCCCATACATCAACAACACGTTTGGCATTGATTTAATGAAAGAAAAACGACAGATGATGTTCTTCTCGTCCGACGACGCATATTGCTGTATTGACTCATGCCATTACTACGTTTGTCGAAACGAAGGAGGAGAAAGCCTGTACGCATATCGCACGCAAGATTCGGAAAATCAAATTGCCGATTTTCAGGGAAAGGCTTCCCACATGAAAACATACGCCCAATCAATGATTCAGGCAGCACAATATGTGATTTTACAAAAACAAGCGAAAGAATAACTTAACTATACGCTTTGATTATTCGGTTTATTTCTTCTTGAACATCAATATATTGCAAAACTCTTTTGGAGCGTAAGTTTAAGGCTTCCTGCAGTTGATGACGTTTCCATTTCAACAATTTCCAACCCGTAAATTCGTGTGTTTTCGGCACGTCTTTCCATACTGTTTTATTTTGGAAAAAGTCCCAAAGTGGTCCATAAGGATTAAAGCACTGATATTTCCACGGTTTCGATGGTCCGGTAAAATGAATAACACACGGATTGTGTCCTGATGCAAGGGCGTCGTCAAGCACATCTTTGTCGGTGATTATCATATTCGAAGGATCTTTTTTCAAAAAATCCAACTGAATGTTGTACCGTGCCGGAGCCGTATAGATTGTGCCATGCAGCACAGCATTCAACGCATCTTGATCGTGCGCGATGCATAAGTCCTTATGTTCGGAAAGGAAATCAACCAATTTTTTCGCTACGGAATGTGTTCTCCAATAGTCGAGGTTTATCAGTAACATTCCAGCATTATAATAATGGTCCGACACGTTGTACAGCAAACGATTTGTGATAGTTTCATCATTATAAAACATATCGGCGACAATAGCCGTTGAATAAGAATCAAGATTGATTTCGTACAGACTCCGCATATCGTCAACTACAAGTATATCACAGTCAAAATACAGCACTTTATTTACATCCTGCGGCAACAATGACGGCAATAGTAGCCGATAATACGTGGCCAACGAAATATGGTCTTTTTTCCGAACAGGAAAATCGCTCAGACTGGTGATATCGATTTCTACGAAATTTATTTTCTTATTGGTAAAGCGGGAAACTAAGTCGGTGAGTATCAATTTGTTTTGCTCGGAGAAACTTTCGCTGATCGCATAAAATGTTATCTCATTATTTTGGTTGGACATGCACACGGACTGAATGAGCACGCCAGCCTGCATCACAAAATTATTATCAAAACAAAGAGCAATGTTCATCATGTTGTTATTCTAATAAGTACGCCATAGTTTCGTGTGGCACACGTTGGTCAACTGGCGGCAACTGCATATAATCGCCGTATAGTTGAGTAAGAAGTTTGTCGTAATTTTTGAATGTTTTATATTTTTTACCTTCAAATTCCAGTTCGGTTTGTTGCAAATCTTCGGTATTGATAAGCGTTTTTTGCGCATCGCCATTCAGCGAGAAAAACCACGTATTTGAATCAGAATCGGAATATTTGGTGGCATAGCGAAGAATGCGTTGTCTTTGATTTAAAACAAAATAAATAGGCTTTAGGATAGCTTTATAGAAGTAGAATTTTATTTTTTTATTGAGTTGGATACCATTGTATTTGCGTTCTATCGTGTAAAAATAATGCTTGCGCATTCTCAGCAATCGCTGTATAAAACGCTGTTGCTCAGGCTGTTTCTCTGTGATTTTATCGAGCACAAAAATATCAATCCAAATAGAAGTTTTGTACCGTTCATTCATTGACAATTCCTGAACATACGTGGTATTGTCAACAACCTTGCAAAAATGATATTGATGACCTTTTGATTTTGGAGTTTTTAGTTCAATGTGCGGAGAGAAAAAGTTGTTTTGACGAGATAAAAGTTCTTGCAGTTTGTCGTAGTCCTGTCGGGGCATAATCACATCAATGTCATCGTCCCACGGAATAAATCCCTTGTGGCGAACTGCCCCCAAAAGGGTTCCATACACCAGATAATACGTGAGATTATTCTCGTCGCAAAATTTTGAAAAAACGTCAAGAATGCCTAATTCAAACTTTTTTATTTCGTCAAGCGAGAGTTTTCTCATCAACCATTTTGTTTAAGTTGTTCTTTTATCATCGATGTCGAAACCGACTTAGTATAAGGGAAATACACAATGTCAACGCCGACTTCCTTCAGTTGTTGTTCGGTTTTTATGTAGCGTTCCGTGCCTTTCCAGTCGTCGCCCGAAAATAGCACATCGAATTTGTGCAGTTTCCACGCTTCCAACTTGTCGGTGAATTCCATCGGCACAACCTTGTCAACACAACGCAACGCGGCAATTATACGAGCTCTGTCGGGATACGAAATAATAGGGTTTTTCCCTGACTCATGGGCATATTCGTCGGTGCATACAGCCACAACCAAAAAGTCGCATTGTTCCTTACATCGCTCCAAAATGTTGAGATGTCCTACGTGGAATAAATCAAAAACCCCTGTCGTATAGCCAACTTTGTATTTTTTCATATCGTAATTGTTATAATTGTCTCGCGTTACATAACATTTCCCTATAGATTCCTATATATCGTTCCATATGTTTTGCATACGAGAATGAATTTGCGTACACAATGTTTTGTTCGGCAAGTTCAGGATGCTGGTAAAAATATTCGCTTTTCTCCTTCACAACTTGAGCTATGTGTTCTGCGCTGAAATTATCGAGAAAGAAAACAGCATTGCCGCCAATTTCCTTGAGCGACGTTTCCTGTGACGAAATCACAGGTTTTCCAAACATCAACGCTTCAATAATCGGCAAGCCAAAGCCTTCGAACAGCGACGGGAACACGAATGCGTGGCAATGGTTGTAGAACCAAATCTTTTCCTGTTGCGAAATTGTGCTTGTGAGGAACACGTTTTGAATGTTCTCGTTAGCGATTCGTTGGCGGATTTCCTCGGCATACGGGGTGTCATCTTTTCCCGCCAAATACAGATTGTATTCAGGCATCAATTTCATTGCGTCGAGCAGCACGTGGAAATTCTTTTTGGGCTTGATTTCGCCAATGGTGAACAAGAACGGTTTCGATTCGTCAATTGGGAACGAAGGCTTGATTTCGTCGTTTTTGTTGAGTTTTTCCACTCCATTGTAAATCACCTCTATATCCAAATCGTCGCGGATGATTCTATGGATATCGTTCTTTGTATATTGCGAAATTGCAGTGATTTTGTTCGCATATTTTATTTCTTCCAAAATCTTGCGCATATACTTTTGGGCTTTCTTTCCATGTTTTTCATACACGAAGTTTAAGTCGTGGATAGTCAGCAAGTTAAGCACCGAATGAGGTGGTTGGAAACTGCTCAGCTGATGGATGGAATGCCATACATCGATTTGCGGAAGCAACCGTGGAAAACTCCGATAGATTTTCTTGCTTTCAATGTATTTCACATGGTCGCCGAATGCACCAAAATATTGCTTAGGCAACAATAAATAAATATTAATATCTGGAATTGGGTTGTCTTTCAAATACAGTCCATAGTTGTAGGCAACCTGCCCCAATCCGCAGTTGAAATTTTTCAACACCGAAAGGTCAAGCAGCACATGTTGCATGCCACGTTTTTTATACACGTTGAAAATTTGGTTGTCGCGCTCAATTTGTTTTTTCCAATGCTTGCAGTGGAGCAAACTATATTTCGCCCTCGAAGGAAGATAGCCAACCGTTTTGAAGCCGATGATTTTCTCATGTATGATTTGGGTCCACGAAATTGATGGGGAGTTTCGATATATACGTCGCTGATAATCAGGGAAATTCAGCGGTTGCAATGTGGAATGTTTATCAAAGTCGTTCCAAAGAATAAAATCTTCGTTGTCCTCAATCATAAGATTGATTCGCGCGATTCTGATAAGATCAACGCGGTTGTTGTATATTATCCTGTGCAAATGGCGCATCAGGTACGGGTTCGGAAGTTCATCGGCATCAATCTGGAAAATGTATTCACACTTTGTGTGCATTGCCAATTGGCTTTTGTATTCCCCGAAATTATGTTTCAACGGATACGTCACAAACTTCGTAATCGACGATTTATATTCCTCAATGACTTGAAGCACTTTTGACGTAATATTTCCCTCGTCACCCTGAATTAAAATCTCATCGTTTTTGCACAAATATGGTATGACCGCATTCAACAAGTTGCGCAGCTCTTCGTCTTCGTCGCACACTGTGATAGCAAAGCATATAGCGATGTCATCCGCCTCCTTTTTATGGAGCTTGCTATGAAGAATCAAGAACCTTCTTTTGAAAAAGAAGAGTCTCACAAACAAGTTTAATATGCGTTTGAAGAAGTCTAAAATCATAAACGAAGTCCTAACTTATTGATAAAATGATATTTATAATTTCCTCGTGCAAGTTTTTTATTGCCAATTTCGTATTCCATTTCGACTTGTCGCGTTCCCCGACATAATTTGAAACCGCACGCAAATGTACAAAAGGAATTTCTTCTTTCAGACAAACATAATGCACAAATGCGCCTTCCATACTTTCCACGCTTGGATGGAATTTGTTCATTATCAACGTTTTCTGCTTGTCTGTCGTGGTAATTGTCTGCGAAGTCACAGCGATTACCTTCGGGATTTCCGCAAAATCATTGTTCGGAGCAACTAATTGTCCTTCAGTAAACGGAACCTTATGCGAACTGATGAGTTTCATCTCAAAACCCGTTTTCCATTGGCCATTTTCCAACAAACCAAAATCGGAGAAATGATCAATCATTACATCAACCACATCGCCAAGGGCAAGACTTTCGTCGTAGCTTCCGCAAATGCCCGCATGTATCACAAAATCAGGCCGCTTTTCAACGCAACGTTTTGTGAGCGAATACATTGTAGCAAATCCACCTATGCCGGAAACAAGAACCTCAACAGAATGTTCCGACGAAACCTCAAAGCCTTGGGCTTCTAACGATGATGGAAAAACTACAAGAATATTCATCTTACTCGCTGATATGTTTCAAATGTATAATCGTATTCGTTTTTTTCATCGGCTTGGTGAGGCTCGGAGCTGACTAATTCCCACTGCAATTTGTCGATTTCAGGGAAAAATGCGTCGCCCTCAAAACTATGATGCACACGGGTAATATACAGTGTATCAGCAAAATCGAGAGCCGCCTTGTATATTTGTTCACCGCCAATGAAAAATGCTTCTGTTTCGTTTTTCACTTTTGAAATAGCGTCGGGAACCGACGAAGCCAAAACACCACCTTCAGGCATCTCGTATTCAGAATTTCTTGTGACAACTATCGATGTGCGGTTTGGAAGCAGGCGTTTCCCAAGCGACTCAAACGTTTTTCGTCCCATTATGATATGGTGTCCCGTTGTTGTCCGTTTAAAAAACTGCATATCGCCCGACAGCCGCCACAATAGGGCATTGTCTTTTCCTATCACATTGTTGTCGGATATTGCCACAATAATAGAAATCTTCATAACTATTTGGTTTCCATTTCTTTAAGTATCTTATATAATTCAGGATAACGAGTTTCCAACGAAACCAATTTTCCATTTTCCAGGAAACAATGCGTACTCGTTCCTGTGCCCACCACTTTTGAATCAACCGACATTGTGTAGCCAAGCACCAACTTAACTGTGGAACATTTTTCCACCGAAAGTTCAATGCTGATATCCTGAGGGAACGTGGTAGCCCGCTTGTAATCGAACGTAACCGCCGTCACAGGCGACACGATTCCGTCTGCCTCCAATTTTTCGAACCCATAGCCCAGCTGATTCAAAAAGTCTATGCGTGCCTCCTCCATAAACCGAATGTAGTTTGAATGGTGCGTTACGCCCATTTTGTCGGTTTCGTAGTAGTTTACGCTGTGAATGTACGGTTTCATACTTCGTTATGCTTCAAAATCCAGGCACGTTCTTGTTTTTGTGAACGGCTTCACTTTGTTTTCAGCAACTGCAACGTGTTCAGGATGAACAGCATAGCCTTTCAAACTTGCTTCATCGGCAAGAGTGCTGTCGAGCATTACATCGGCATTCGACGACGCCAAGCCGTTGATGTTCACTTTGATGGAGATTAACCCAGGTATTTTTCCTGCCAAACCTTCAAGACCTTCTTTAATACCTTGCTTTGCTGCTTGTTTTTCGGCATCGGAAAGTTCATCTTTCAACTGCCATAAAATAATGTGTTTTACCATGTTATAAAATTTTATACCGAAACATCACCTTTAATGTGAGGATGCGGATTATAGTTAAGAATTTCAATGTCTTCGTATTTGAACTCGAACAAGTCAGTTACGTTCGGGTTGAGTTTCAACGTTGGAAGTTCACGCGGTTCGCGCGTCAATTGCAACTTGCATTGTTCGATATGGTTTTTATAAATATGCACATCGCCGAACGTGTGTACAAACTCTCCCACTTGCAAACCGCACACTTGTGCAATCATGTGTGTGAGCAGTGCGTACGATGCAATGTTGAACGGCACGCCAAGAAACAAATCGGCGCTGCGCTGATAAAGTTGGCAGGAAAGTTTTCCGTTTGCCACATAAAACTGAAACAGCGTGTGGCATGGTGGCAACGCCATATTGTCAACCATTGCGGCGTTCCACGAACTCAGAATCAATCGGCGGGAATCGGGGTTTGTCTTGATTTGCTGGACAAGATTTGCAATTTGGTCAACTTCGCCGCCGTCGTAAGTCGGCCAATGCCGCCACTGATAGCCGTAAACAGGTCCCAAGTCGCCGTTTTCGTCAGCCCATTCGTCCCAAATCGTCACGTTGTTGTCGTGGAGATATTTTATGTTGGTATCGCCTTTCAAAAACCAGAGCAATTCGTGGAAAATAGCACGAGTGTAAAGTTTTTTCGTCGTAAGCAGCGGAAATCCTTTCTGAAGGTCGAACCGCATTTGATACCCAAAAATGCTTATTGTGCCCGTTCCAGTGCGGTCTTCTTTCTCTGTTCCCTCGTCAAGAATTTTTTTAACTAAATCAAGATATTGTTTCATGCTCCGAAAATTCTATTTTTGCAAAGATAGAATTTAATCGTTTGTAAATCTGTATTGTGGATTCGCTTTTTTCAACAATAAAAAAAATAATTCCCGTCTTCGTATTTGTGTTGTACGGACAACTTTCGTACGCCCAATTCTACAACGGCTATCAACAAGATTTCGGGAAAAATCGGATTCAATACGATGAAAAATTCTGGTTTTATTTCCGCCACGAGAATTTCGACGTATATTTTGACAAAGGTGGGCGGAAAATTGCGGAATATGTGTTGCACAACGTTGATTCCAATTACGCCGAACTAAAAAGACTTTTTGAGTTTGAATATTCCCGACGAATCGTATATGTGGTGTATAACACGTTGGGCGACTTTCGGCAAAGCAATATCGGTTATTCGTCGTCGGATGATGAATACAACGTTGGGGGAACAACACAAATTGTTGATAATAAAGTTGTTCTGTATTTTTCTGGCGACCACGCCGACCTCATCCGTCAGATGCGGAAAGGCATTGCCGAAGTTATGATGAGTGAATTTTTGTACGGCGTTGGCTCATATCGCAAAATGCTTACAAACACTTCGCAAACCGTTTATCCTGACTGGTTTTTCGATGGAATGACGGAATATTTTTCCAATAGTTGGAACTACGAAATGGAAAAACAAATCCGGTGGCAGATTGAAAAAGGTAATTTCAAGAAAATCACATTGTTATATGGCACCGATGCGATTTTGGTCGGTCATGCGCTGTGGCATTACATCGGACAGAAATATAGCGATAAGGCTATTTCCAATATTTTGTATATGAGCAAATTAACCGACGATATTGACGGTGCGTTCCAATACGTGCTTGGCAAAGATTTGCAGACGGTTCTGCTCGAAATGGCTAATTTTTACCGCAGCCAAACCTCAACGCCGAAACAATCGGAATCTTCGATAGATGTGCCAAAACGGTTGGCAAAACGCACGGTTACCGCAGTTGAATTGAACTATGACGCATCGAAAATGGCGTATGTCACCAACAAAAGCGGAAAAGTTGGTTTGTGGATATATGATTTTGAATCCGGAAAAAACAAGAAAATATATGGATTTGGTTCTGTGATTGAACAAATTACAGACTACTCATTTCCCGTATTCCAATGGCATCCTTCAATGAATGCGCTCACGTATTTGTACGAGAAAAACGGTCTTTTGTGGCTTGCGATTTATAATTGCGACGAAAAAGAAACGATAGTGCGGAAATTCCATCACTTCGATAAAGTGCTTGATTTCTCGTTTTCCGACGATGCTTCCAAAATCGTGTTTTCTGGCGTTCAGGCTGGGCAAACCGACATTTTTGTGTATTATATGCACACGTTCGACAACGAGCAGTTAACCAACGACTTGGCCGACGACCGCTATCCGTCGTTTGTGAAGAATGGCGAAAAAATCATTTTTTCATCGAATCGCGCCGACACACTTTTGGATAACCCCAAAGGAAGCATTGCTCCCTCGTATAACTTGTTTTTGCTGTCGAACAAAGGTTTGGAACGGCTGAATTATTCGTCGTCAAACGATATGAAAGCGGTGGAAATCACTTCGGGGAAATATATGTATCTTGCTGAGACTAAACAAGGTACAGACATTTTCGCAATCTCAACCGACAGCGTGGTGAGTTCGGTTGACACGTCGTTCCATTATTTGCATTTCACGACCGATTTTCGTCATCGCGACGATGTTGCCGATTGCTCGGATTTTTCCGTTTCGGGCGATTCGTGGATTCGACTTTCGCGTGGGAAAAAACGGTACAATTTTGAGCAAGCAGATTTCCAAACAAACGACTTTGTGGAAACACAATTTGAAAAAACGGAATTGCCACCAGCAGATACTTCGCGGTACGAACGGGAGGCGGCAAACCTGTATAAAACCAATTTTTATGTGAACAAATTGGTGAACCAAATCGACTTCAACTTCATAAATACTGGCTATCAGGCATTTACAGGCGGCGAATACGACTACACGCAAAAATTGAATTTGTTGTTGAAAC
>Ga0310786_10009167_pt1 | contig 12603 bp, 5 predicted proteins | sample AusTroGonzalo_MG_FD_203881 | JGI IMG/M metagenome (GOLD analysis project Ga0310786, IMG submission 203881) | Bovine rumen microbial communities from tropical cattle in Woodstock, Queensland, Australia - Gonzalo_03 (v2) (version 2) | ecosystem: Host-associated > Mammals > Digestive system >...
CGGAACATGAAACCGCGGTTGCGCAGTCCGTCTCCTTCGCGGATGACAAGCGAACCGATGATGGCTATCTCATTGGCATCCGCCATCCGCTGCAGCGCTTGGCAGGTCGCACCTCCCCACGGTTCGGCCAGGTCGGGACGGTCGGTACAAAAGCCGGTGGAGAACATCTCCGGGACTACCGCTATCTCCGCTTGACCTTTTATCGCGCTTATGCGCTTCTCAAGCGCGCGCACGTTAGCCTGCGGGTTGGCCCACTCGATAGGATATTGCAATAAAGCTACCTGCATTCAACCCTCAGCCGTCGGATTATTTCTTGCTTTTCTTCTCAGCAGAGCCTCCTGCGATTTGCTCACGCATCGTAGTGTCCGCCTGAATATTTTGCATGCGATAGTAATCCATGATACCGAGATTGCCGGAGCGGAATGCTTCCGCCATGGCTTGCGGCACCAGCGCCTCCGCTTCGATTACTTTCGCGCGCGCCTCTTGCGCTTTCGCTTTCATCTCCTGCTCATTGGCAATCGCCATCGCGCGGCGCTCTTCGGCCTTGGCTTGCGCGATATTCTTGTCGGCATTGGCCTGATCCATCTGCAGTTGCGCACCGATATTCTTTCCTACGTCAATGTCGGCGATATCGATGGATAGAATCTCAAACGCGGTACCGTCATCAAGACCTTTGGACAGCACAAGTTTACTGATGGAATCGGGGTTTTCGAGCACTTGCTTGTGACTCTCGGCGCTACCGATGGAGCTGACAATACCTTCTCCCACACGGGCCAGAATAGTATCCTCTCCGGCGCCCCCCACGAGCTGGCGGATGTTTGCACGCACTGTCACACGCGCTTTCGCTATCAACTGAATACCGTCTTTCGCCACAGCGGCTACCGGAGGGGTATCAATGACTTTCGGATTCACACTCATCTGCACGGCTTCGAATACATCACGGCCGGCAAGGTCGATAGCCGTCGCCATCTGGAAAGGCAGTTCAATACCCGCCTTGCTCGCACTCACCAGCGCGTGAACTACACGCTCTATATGTCCTCCGGCAAGGTAATGCGCCTCCAGTCCGTCACGCTTCACATCGGTCAGACCCGCCTTGTGCGCCTCAATCATACAATTGACGATTTTTGCGGGCGGCACCTTACGTATGCGCATTAGAAACAGCTGTACCAGACTGATACGCACACCACTTACTACGGCATTGATCCATAGCATAAATGGCACATAATAGAAGAAGATGATTACCGCAATCGAAATAAGCGTAATCAAGATGATGTTTAATGCTTCCATAAAACTATTTGGTTATTTTCTCATTTGTTCATTTTTCAGCATCCTTTTCACTTTCGCCTTTCGCCAATTTATTATTCGCCAACTCCACATGGCTGTCGATCTTGGAGTCCAGCGCCATCTTATCCAAAGCATGGCTGCGCAGAAAACTCCAGATAGCGAGACCGGAGAAAAGAACACACGCGCCTAACGTGATATATCCGGCGAGATGCCCCAACAGCATCCATGCCAATACCACCGCGCCTGCCAAACATGCGAAACCGCTAATGCCCGCAATGCCGAAACCCGGCAACAGGAACATCTCCATTAATAATAACGCGACGCCCGCGAGCACTAATAATACGACTAAAAAGATATTCATGCAAGTCCTTTCTATAAAAATTTACAAATATTTTTTTGAAATCGGCTGCAAAGATACTAAATATCTTTGATATATGCAAGTGAATAAAAAAAATTTGCACAAATAAATTTATTGTATTACTTTTGCAGCCGTTTTTTCGGCATCATGTTGATATGAGTAAAAATTTGGTTATAGTAGAGTCTCCCGCAAAGGCAAAGACGATTGAAAAGTTCCTGGGAAGCGACTATCATGTATTGAGCAGTCAAGGCCACATCCGTGATATAGAGCCGCTTGGCAAGAACTCGATGGGTATTGATTTCGAGCATGGCTACCAGCCGAACTACGTTATAGACGAGCATAAGCAACATCTGATAGACCAGTTGTCGCGGGAAGTGAAGAAAGCCGATACTGTCTGGCTGGCTTCCGATGAAGACCGCGAAGGAGAAGCGATTGCATGGCACCTGAAAGAGGTGCTTGGACTCGATAAAAAAGATACCAAACGCATCGTATTCCACGAGATTACCAAAAATGCGATTCAGGAGGCTATCCAGCATCCGCGCGACATCGATTATAACCTGGTGGACGCTCAGCAGGCGCGACGCGTGCTCGACCGCATTGTGGGTTTTGAACTGTCTCCTATCCTTTGGAAGAAAGTGACGACGGGTCTTTCCGCCGGCCGCGTGCAGTCCGTTGCCGTTCGTCTGATTGTAGAGAAAGAACGCGAGATAGAAGCATTCCGCGCATCCTCGTCCTATCGGATTTTTGCCGATTTCATCGGAATAAATCCGGGTGATGCGTCCGTACTCAGATGCGAACTCAACCATCGTTTTTCGCATAAGAAAGATGCGTTGGAGTTCATGCAGTCCTTACCCAAGTCGCAGTTTATTGTACGCGACGTACAGCGCAAGCCGACCAAGCACATGCCGGCGCCGCCGTTTACGACCTCTCTGCTGCAACAAGAGGCGGCACGCAAACTGAAATTCTCCGTATCCAAGACCATGCGTCTGGCGCAGTCTCTCTACGAGAGCGGAAAAATCACGTATATGCGTACGGACTCCGTGAACCTCTCTTCGCTGGCACTCGCTACGAGCAAAGACGTGATTACGGAACTATACGGAGCCAAATATGTCCATACGCGCCAGTTCCATACGAAAGCGAAGGGGGCACAAGAGGCACACGAGGCGATTCGTCCGACATATATGAACGTGCAAAATGCCGGTGAAAACAAGGATGAACAACGTCTGTATGAGTTGATTTGGAAACGCACCATCGCCAGCCAGATGGCAGAGGCAGAGAGCGAACGAACCACCATTGAGGTGTCTATCTTCGGCAGCAAATATGCGTTTGTGGCACTCGGAGAAGTCATCACTTTCGACGGTTTCACCCGCGTCTATGTGCAATCCACGGACGAAGCGGAAGAGGAACGTCGTATTTTACCGGTGATGTCTCCGCGGGAACGTTTGCGTCTGCAAGGCGCAGAGGCAATCCAGACCTATGCCAAACCGCCGGTTCGCTTCAATGAGGCGACACTGGTGAAGCGCTTGGAAGAGTTAGGTATCGGGCGTCCTTCCACCTACGCCACCATCATCGAGACCATCCAGCACGTCAAATATGTGGAGAAAGGTTCGATAGCCGGACAGAAACGCGAAGTTGCGGTTCTAACCCTCAAAAACGGCGATGTCACCGAGCATTCCAAGACTGAGATGTACGGCGCAGAGACACAACGACTGCTGCCTACCGACCTCGGTCGCATCACCAACGATTTTCTGGTAGAGCATTTCCCGCAGATACTCAGTTATGACTTCACGGCACATGAGGAAGAGCAGTTCGACCGCATCGCCGAAGGAAAGGCCGAATGGGTGAAGACGGTGGACACATTCTATAAGACCTTCAAACCCTTACTTTCTTCGATTTCATCGGGAAAAGTAAATGGTCGTCTGATAGGAAATGATCCTGCAACAGGAGAACCGATTATCGCGAAAATCAGTAAGATTGGTCCGTGCGTGCAGATGGGTGATGCAGCGAATAGCAAGCCGCGTTTCGCAAGCCTGAAAAAAGGACAGTCAATCTTCTCTATCACGCTATCCGAAGCGCTGGAACTATTCAAGACATCGCTGCCTTATACCCTCGGTGAATATGAAGGAAAGGAAGTGACAGTGGGTGAAGGCAAGTTCGGACCGTACGTACGTTGCGGAAAAGTATTCATCAGCATCCCGAAAGGCAAAGACCCGATGTCGCTTACGCTGGACGAAGCAGTAGAACTCATCGAGCAACGCCAGCAGGCGGAACTGCCGCTCCATGAGTGGGGAGACGTACAGGTATTGAACGGCCGCTACGGAGCGTATATTCATACGCCGCAAGGCAATTACCTGATTGCCAAAGGAACCGATGCTGCTGCATTGACGGAAAAAGAAGTGCAACAAATCATCGCATCTTCCAAACCCTTAAAGCCCGCAAATCACGCTTTCCGGAGAAAAAGTGCAAAATAATTCGCAAAAAGTTTGCACATTTCAAAAAAAAGCAGTACCTTTGTCGTCGATTTCGCCGATTAATGACTTCGTTGCTCTGCAACTCGTGTAATTATCGGGAAATCTCCTCTCCGATTAAAACATCGCTCCGCTAGCGTTTTAATCGGTTAAAGACAAACGAGAATTCACGAAGATTGGAGATGATTTTCGGAAGTAAAGGAGGGAGGGGTACCCTGCTTTACGACCATGAAAATCACAAACTATCGAGGGATTCCGAGCGAGCGGATGTGAACGCAACGTCGTTCGCTGACGCAAAGCGAGAAGTAGCGCAGTTGGTAGCGCACCACGTTCGGGACGTGGGGGTCGGGTGTTCGAGTCACCTCTTCTCGACCAAACGAGAGAATCATCATTTGATGGCTCTCTCGTTTGCATTAGGTGGTGACTCTCACAACCCTCCACAGGCACGAACGTGGTAGTTCGGGACGTGAAGGAGTGCCTCGGATGGCACTCCGAGCGAAGCGCCCCGAATAGTCCCCACTATAAGGAATAGGCGCGAGCATAGAATTAAGGGTCGGGTGTTCTCCGCCATTGCGTTCTGTCGATTATTGCCAAAGGCAATTTTCGAGTCACCTCTTCTCGACCAAACGAGAGAATCATCATTTGATGGCTCTCTCGTTTGCATTAGGTGGTGACTCTCACAACCCTCCACAGGCACGAACGTGGTAGTTCGGGACTCCTCAACTTTTCTGCCGTTTTCTACGGAGCGTAATTACTCCGCAGAAAGCCGCTGCGCATAAGAGCAAAGGCAAAACGGCATCCCCGACAGGCGAAGGTCCAGGAGGATCTTCCGGACCGATGATGAGGTCCTTGCGAGCCTTTCTTTTCGAGTCGCCGCCTTCGGTCGTTGTGCTGCTGTTTCCCATCCCGTTGTACTCCGACGGCGTGGTCGTACTGAACGGCTCATAAACGGTTCCGTTATATGTCTTGCCGGAGCTCATGATCTGATGGCTCTGGATGGCCTGTTGACTCTGGATGGACGCTTCGTAGTCACGCGACGCAGGCGTATAGGTCTTCCCATACGTCTGTGCGCTTAACTCTACTGCTACAATACTCAATATTGCGATGATATAAAGATGCTTTCTCATAACTCTCATTTTTTTAAACATTTCACATTATACCTTTCACATTATTGAACTCTTGCTCCATGAGCGTCAAACAGTTTACCGTCCTTAACGATATACATGATGCCATCAATCATCATCTTGCGTGCCTTTGTACCTTGCCCGTCGTCACCTTGTACATTGATGATATCCGTAGGAGTATTTAATACCGCCGAAATCTCCAGAACAAACCGTTCGTCGTACGTTCCGGCCTCTAAGAATACCGCGTAATCCAGAGCGCTAAGGCTGGTGCGGATACCCGTCTCGTTATCAATCAGCGTTACGCCGATTCCGGTCGTGCCGTCCGGTATAGCAAACGTGTAATCACCATCCGCCTTGATATCCACACCTACCGGCACGATTGTCGTCTGTTTGCTCATCGGAAGCGTATTACCGGCCACAACCGCTTCGCCCGGAATGAAGGTGTAGATGCTCGACTTTCTGTTGTACTCCTTGGTCATGTCTTCGCCGAACTTAAATCCTGCGCTTACCTCCTCATCGTCGCTCAGCGCTACGTAGGTACGGTCAATCATCTTCTCGTTCTGCTGCAACTCAAGACGGAATTCCACCTTGCTCGGTTTCTCCGCATAGGTTCTGCGTGCTACGATACCTGCCGGCGAACCACTATTTGCGCTCCATGTAATATTACCACCGTATTGTACCATATACGCGTGCATAGCATGGAAAGTGTATCCGCTTGCCGAAGTAGCCGTGATAGTGTTATCATCTTCATTCCATGTATAGAGGAATGAAGGATGGTCACCCGTCCAAGTGGTATTAGCGAACGAAACGTCGTCCGTATTAACATAGGTCGGTACACTCATCACATTCCAATGGCTATCGAAGATAGTACGGTTATATGAGGTACGCGGGTCGCCGGTATCCGGCAAACCTTGTGTCGCTGCCCAGTTAATCGTACACGCGTGACCAGGAATCGTTTGTACCACGTCGGCATTGGTAATATCCGGCATTGTTCCGAATGACGGGAAGTACAACTCAATCTGTTCCGAACGACTTGCCGGCCCCCAAACATCGGAACTCTCGCCCAACAGATCCAAGTCAATCGCCAAGAGGTAACCTTGGTCCGGCTCCAGATAGTCGGTATTGCGACTCATCCACTTCCAGAACGAACCATTCTCAGCAAAGTGACCGATTTCTGCACGTTTAGCACCGTCGTAGTACTGGATAGCCCAGTGCTCGCCATACTTGCCGAATCCGAATACCTCGCTCAACTTAACTTTGAACGGGAATGAAATCCAGAACAGTGAACGCTCGTAGATAGATGCAGGTGAAGCTAATGGTGTGTGCGTGCTCTTATCCTTGTTGGCAAGCGTCCACTTATTGAAGCGTATTACGCCGTAAGCTGTCTCGATCTTCGAAATCTTTCCGCTTTCTCCAAATGTCAACTGTGCGATATCGCCCTGATGCTCACGGATAAACATGATGTCAGCTTCGATAGCCTTTTCGGTCTCAATGTTTTCATCTACCGGGATATACGAAGCTATCAAGCGGTTCGTCTTGAAGTCGTAGAGGATACGAATATCATACCAAGTCGAACCACTACCACCAATCAACTGTTCGGTAGTGGTTGAAGACCCTTTGAAGTATTGCTCAATCGTATTCGATGTTCCCCAAGTGGATTTCAGTTTAATTTGTGCTTCCGGCTGCGCCTGTACATTAGCCTCGTAAATCCAGTTCTCGTTATCCGAGAAAGTGACTTCATTGTTAGATAAAGCACTTCCGTCTGCCTTCTTAATCTTTCCATCCGTACTTGATATTACCAAGAATCGGCTACCATCATCTTGAGCGCCATCCACGTATGCACGACTGATGGTGTTGTCGTGGCGGTTCCACATAAAGCGGACATTTGCGTTACGTATCAAATCGCCATTCGAATCAATATATGTCTCGATATTAGCCCACGTTCCGCTTGCCGTCTCACGTGTCAATGTATCCGAGATACACGGGCTATAGTCATTCGCGATACAGAACTTCACATTCTTGCGGCTGTCAGAAGCATTTACCCAGTGACAATAGTAGTGACTGTAACCGCCGTGCGTAATAGAGTATTCCGAATAGGTCATCAGGTGGTCCGGATCGGAGCGGTAGTTATCCCACTTGCTGTTCGCTGCATCTACGCGGATGTAGTAATTACCGGTGTAAGGCACGATATTCTCTACGGTAGCGCCTCCGCTTCCATTCATCGCAATACATACATTATATACACTATCTTTTGCGAGTGCGGTAAGAGTTCCTGTCGACACACTATAGTAATCATTCCAAGTGATTGCGCCGGTAGAAGCATTTACAGAAGACTGTTGAATCTTCATATACGGAGTTGAACCCGGACGGATGAAGAATGAAACAGTATCTTTGCCGTTATTCACTTTCGGTACAATTGCCGAAGGCTTCCAATAGGGCTTCACATTATCGTAATATATCACACGGTAGTCACCGTTTGCAATCGGATAATCGACAGCCATTCGCAGACGGTATTCGGTGCTTGCATTTGCGGAATAACTCAAATTGAAAGTATAGTCTCCGGCAGCATTGGTAGTAATACCGCACATCGAGAAACTCGGAGAATTCGTCAATGCCCAAGCGGTGCCTTGACCATGATTGCTATACGTCATCGTTCCGCTATTACCATAATAGATACCATAGCTATCAGTACCTCCACGTCTCAATTGGTATTTGTAGGTCTGACCTGCTTCCAAGTCAACCACAGCCTTCATCGGCATCAACTCATCTTCTGACGTGAATTCAACCGACTTGAGCAGTACATTACCGGCTGAGTTGTAAATCTCCAATGTATAACCTGTACCCGGAGTGTACTTCGTCCAATAACCGGCGTTATAATAGTTGGCCTTACCTCCACCACTACTGTTCAGTGTAACTCCGTTCTGCGTTGCTAACGGCACAAACATCGGTGTAGCAGCCTTGAAACCGTTTTCGGAAGACTTATCGGTGTTGTATGCATCCGGGTAGTTAGCCGGATAAACGACATTAATACCCGGATTCTCAGCCCAGAAGTTCTCTGCATTGACTTGCGAAGCACTGGTAAACGATACATACAGGCTCGGACTAATGCTTTCTGCTCCATAGTCGTAGTACCAAATATCGGTGTCATCGATTTGGGTCATATGTTTGTTCTGATTCGTTACACCATTATTACCAGAACCCTTATCAGTGGTCCAATAGCCCCACTCTCCTAAGAAGTTCACATATACGTCACTCCATCCCAAGGTGTTCTTGAAATAGATGATTGCGTTTTGGTTGTAGTTAGCTGTCAAAGAACCGTCATAAATGGCCTTGATCTTAATAGTGGCCGCTGTGGTCGTTGTTTTGGTCGTTGTACCATTATCATCCGTCAGCGTCACGCCATCACCGGCTGTCCAATTAGCGAACGTATAACCGAAGATGTCCGGAGCAGTCATCGCATCCGACCAATCCAGCGGACGGCCGGTTGCGGTTGTCGAAGCCTTAATCACCTCATCGCCGCATTTGTAACGAACCGTTACGGTGTGCAGACCTGCCACTTGGAAGCTTGCCACCTCGGTATCCAATTCGGTTCCTCCGGCGCAAGAAGAACCTGTTTTTAAAACAGTCTCTATCTTGTATGTTCCGCTCGCAGCAGGCGCAGTAAACGAATACTTACCTGTACCGCCGTTATAAGTGACGGTAGGTTGCTCTGCTAACGGGTTGTCATTGCTATGGAGAATGGTGAAACAGGTTTTCGTATCACCTACCGGAGTCGGGCTAACCGTCACGGCAAAGCTTACTGTTCCTGAAGCCTCAACCACGGCAGCATCTAACGTGATAGCCGTAATCTCCGCTTTCTTGTAGTAAGCATACAGCGTTGTACCGGTAGTCTTGTCTTTATCCCAGTTATTCACGCTGGCTCCTGTACCATCGTAGTATTGTGTTCCTGAGCCGCCGGTTCCGTCATAGAAGCCCATGAACGCATAACCGTTAGCCGCAGTAGGCATTGAACCAGACAAAGTAGGCATGGCCGCATCGTACGTAGCCGAAACGGCGGAAATACTTCCGCTTGATCCATAACCGGTTGCACTCGTCTGATAATCAAACGTCAACGCACTCGTCTTCGCTGTCCATTTAGCATGCAGTGTAATATTGTTCGGATATTTCCAGTTCTTGCTGGCATCTGTATAGGTATATGATGCATCGCTAGCACTAGCAACAACCGTTCCATCTGCATTAATGATTTTCGTACCGGCTCCGCTTTCACCGGTATAGTAACCGCCGAATGTGTACCCGGTCTTTGTTGGTGCTGTTACGGCTGTTCCTGTTAAGTTAGTATTAGAATCAAACGTCACACTTATACTTCCGTTACTCTGACCATTATGTTTATTCAGCGTAATAGTATACGGGTTGGGTGTAAAGGTTGCTGTAATTGTACCTGTACTTCCATTAGTACCATCACCTTTGGCGGTGTTACTTGCAGTAGTTGCCGTTTTTCCTAAAGCAGCAGTACCACTTATTGTCCAAGTGCTCCATGTATAACCCGGATTAGCAGAAGCGTTAATCGCTTTGGTTGTCGTCACACCAAGATTGGATGTACCAGAACCGGTAGTTACCGTACCACCTGTACCGGCGCTTACGGTAATACTCGTCAAGTTCTCTGCATAGCAGGCATAAACGGTCTTGGTAGTGTTGACGGTAATCGTGCAATTAGCAAGGGTCGTAATTGCATCACCTGTTGCGGAATTATTGTCGTACCATCCCAAGAACCGATATCCGGACTTAGCACTCGGAGCAGTAATCTTAACTTTGTCACCGCTCTTCACCCAAGTACTGTTGCTGGTCACGGCCGAACTGCCGTTGTCCAGATCAACAGCGCTGAATGAACCGGTTGTACCATCAACGGAACCCTTGCCGAATGTAATCTTATACGCTGTAGGGAAGTCCACACTCAATGCTTTAGTCGATTGATTGAACTTAAATGTATAATCACCGGCGTAGTCCGTCGTCAGCGTCATATCGCCGCCGGACGTACTGATTGTACGTGAGTTAGACGAAGTACTTGTGCTACGCGTGAACGTTCCGCTGTTGTAACCATAGAAATCTGAATTGTACACGACCTTGAATGTGTACGTAGTGCTCGCATTCAGCGTACGCTTTACAGAACGTACATTGGATACCGGATCACTCAAGTCAAAGTTGCCCGTATTCGTTGCGTCCGTCGGACTTGCCGCTGAGATACGTACTTGATTTATCACAGGCCAAGTAACCGTCAAGGTGGGAGTAGATGAGTAATCTAACTTGAACTCATAGTCACCGGTGACATAGGCGCGTAACTCAATGTTCTTGCCGTCCGTGACTAGTGACTTTGCGGTACCATCTTCGGCTTTCAGCAGATAATAGGATGAACCATCCGCGGCTAAACTATACCAAGTAGAAGTACTGGTATTATATATCTTAAACTGGAAGTTTCCATTGTTATCTCCGGAACAAACCGTAGTTACCGGAACGGTGAAGTAAACGACACTTTCGGTTGAGTGACCTGTTTTCTTTACCATCGAGTTGTTTGCATCAGCCGTTGTGCGCCAAGTCGTACCGGAAGTAACAATCTTATTACCACCGGAAACAATCCATGTCGATTGCGTCAGTACCTCCTCGTAATTTGCTACTACGGTTGCAGCTGCGCCATCACCGTTCGAACGAATCGTAATCGGGTTTGCCGTCGCACCGCCGCCGTCTGTACGCGTACAGTTCGTCAGAGTCCATCCCACAAATCGATAGCCTGTGCCTGCAGCCGCAGCAGTAATAGAACGTGTGGTTTCATAACCAACCGTTGTCGCCGAACCGGAAACCGTTGGTGCCGAATAACTCGGATTGCCCACATCGTAATGACAAGAGGTAGAGAGCGAAGACATTACTTCACTCCATTGTGCATGCAAAGTAAGTGTTGTTCCTGTGTAAATCCACTTGCTGCTGCCATCGGTATAACCGGAAACGGAAGCAACTAACGACTTATTGGCATTAATGATTTTGGTGCCGCTACTTTCAGCTGTGTAGTAACCCTGCAAGGTATAACCGGTACGCGTGGCTGCAGTAAAGGAAGGCAGAGCCGAACCATGTGTTGCTGTTACTGCTGTTGAACCGCTACCGCTATGCAAATTCAGGGTTAAGGCTGTTTGAATCAGGACAAACTTAACATATACGGTCGTGTTTGCTGAAATGGTGGTAGAATAGGTGGTGCCAGTACCAGCTCCGGCAATCGCCGAAGAACAGCTGGCATCGCTGTACCAACCTGCCACTTTGTAATGTGCATTCGGCGAAGCGGTAAAGGTCACTCCAGTACCACTCTCTACAGAACTACCAGAAGAGATAGCCGCTGATGTAGAGGTGTTTGCCGCAGAAAGCGAACCATAAGATGTATATCCTGTTCCTACTGCATAAGTAACAGAATAGGTCACTGGGTTATATGTCCATTGTGCATGTAATTCCACATCATCATCGTAGATCCATTCGCTACTGCTATTGGTATAGCCGGAAACGCTGGCAACTAATGTACCATTTGCATTGATGACCTTTGTGCCGTCGGAAGTGGCTGTGTAATATCCCTTTAAGTCATAACTTGCGCGACTACAATGTGTAACTGATGTCAACGTCGAACTATTATACGTTGCCGTTGCCGAACCATCCGAGCCGCCATTACCATCCAAAGTAATGGAGTAGGTCTTGGGAGTAAATGTTGCCGTTACTGTTGAAGCGGCCGTCGGACGGAACTTGGTATTTGCAGTTTCGCTCGTTGTTGCAGTTCCGCTTTCTCCGAAATAACCGCTACCACTGGTAATTGCCCAACTTGAGAAGTTATAACCTGTTGAAGGAGTAGCGGTAATATTACCACCAGAAGTTGTACCCATTTTCGTTGCCGAAGTCGGTGTTACCGAACCACCTGCAGATGGCGTTTTCGCAGCCGTTACGTTATAACTTGCTTCGGATTTATAGTAAATCGTCTTACTAGATTCAGTACCCGACAAACTTGCAGTCGAGTTATAGCAACGCATTTTGACAGTTACATATGTCTTTGTCGTGGAGGTAATGCCGCTAATAGTTCTGCTGGTCGTTGTATTCCATGAACCAGATGTATTATACTGCAAAGAAGAGTTAGCATCTGTTTTGTTCTTACTACCACTCAATGTGAGAACTAAACTGCCGTTGTAGGCAATGATATACGGATCGTCAGAAGTACCGGTACCGGATAGAATATCACTTCCTGTTGTAGAAACGGAAAAACTTTTTACAGTTGGCGGAGTCACTTCCCAATAAGGTTCGTCATTTGAACCCATAGAAAAGGTTGTATTGTTCGTCCAAGTACTATTAG
>Ga0310786_10009169_pt1 | contig 12600 bp, 13 predicted proteins | sample AusTroGonzalo_MG_FD_203881 | JGI IMG/M metagenome (GOLD analysis project Ga0310786, IMG submission 203881) | Bovine rumen microbial communities from tropical cattle in Woodstock, Queensland, Australia - Gonzalo_03 (v2) (version 2) | ecosystem: Host-associated > Mammals > Digestive system >...
ACATATATTTTACATTGTTTGTTTTTTAAGATATTCATTTACAAAATTATTTCCGTAATTTTTGTATAATTCTTCGGCCAATAATACCGATGAACGTCCTGATTCAAACAAACGTAATAAATTACCCAAACCACCTAATTCAGTATTTAATATAACAGATTCACCATTAACAGGTCGCGATAATAATACCGCGCGTTTTAAATTTGAATACGCCTTGCCCTGGATAAACGCCATTTCAAGTGGGTTTAAATTCCATTTTTCATAATCAGATATATCAGCCGCCGGATTGCGGAAGAATAATACTGTTTGTGCCTGACCGCGAACAACATCACCAATACCTAATTTATCCAACACATTTGCACGTTGGAACGCGACCATATATGCCTGGCGATTTTTGCGACCTTCTTGTAAACCAGCAATAAAATTATCACGGAACATTTTATTTTCCAACATTGGTGCAGTTTCATCAATCATAATCAATGACGGATTTCCACCAGATACAGTCACGTTATTAATTCTGTGCAGTATATATGATATAACCGCCGGTGCCAAAATTTCATCTTGTAAAATTTCTGTGAAATCAAATGTTGTTAAACGCGCATTCAAATCCAGTGTATCATTTTCTTCATTAAATATGTCACCATATTGTAATGGATCTATCCATTTCTTTAATTCACCGCGCATTTTTCCGGATGATGAAAAACAACTTTCGTATAAATTTTTTAATAATCTATCTTTGTCAGATAAATAATCAAAATTCACAGATACTGCACGTGCAATTTCGTCCCCAGATAAAACATCTGTTTGACCAGATATCATCGCAAACCAACGACGTAAAAAAGCACGATTTGACGCGCTATCTGGCATTTTCAAAGGATTTAAATGTGTTAAAAATGTATTATTAGCGGCATCTTTTTCTTTGCCGTTCATTGTTATATATTTACCACCAACCGCCAAAGTAAATATTTCAGCACCTTTGTTTCTATCAAAGAAAAATGCTTTTAATTTCTGATGACGTAATGATTGTGCAATTAAAAATGAAAATAATGTTGTTTTACCACCACCAGTTGGCCCAATAGTTAATGTATGTCCAACCGCAGCCGGTTTATCAGATACATGAAATTGAAATTGATATGGTGTTCCCTGGGCAGTTGGAAATACAACCAATGGGCCCGGACCCCAATCGCTATTTTCGACACCGTGTGGCATAGATGATAAAGGTATACTGATTGCCGCAGTTTTCGATAACATTTTAAATATACGTGGGAATATATCAAAACCTGGAATTTGTGCAAAAAATGATATTTTTGACGCAAAGTTTTCAACAATTGGTGCGACGCCAAATGATGCGCATATTTTTTTGAATTCGGAAATATTTTGATCCAGTTCATCAATATTATACCCGAATATCATAAACATTGGATAATAATCGACCAATGTTTGATTTCCGGTAATATTTTCATCCATTTGATTTTGTGCTTCACTGATTTGTATTAATGTAGAATCTTCGTTTTCTTCGGTCATTGTTGATTTATGTTGCCGGATTAAGAAATCAACCGCATTAGATTCTAAAATATGAAAACCGTTCATACAAATCATTTCACATTGAATTGTTGAAATTGTATTATAAAATTCTTCATCCATATAATCAGGTGCTGTCTTAAAAGATAATGCCGCAGCATAATATTCTTTGTCACCACTGGTATATTTTATAATACCATTTTTTATAAATTCTACGTTATCAACCGTTGAAACAGCAGCAATATTATTATCGCATTTTTTTATTATTGGTTTTGTTATTGGTGATAATATACGCCCAAAGAAAGTCGCCATATTATCAATATTATTATTTTTTAATAATGTTGGTTTATATACCGATAAAATAGATTCTATGTAATTACAATAACGATTTAATTTTTCCCTATTATTTTGACCTTTGACTGAAATAACAAGATAATAAGAATTATTAAATATTTTTAACCCCTGGTTATTCCATTTATCATATATTTTTTGTAAAACCGCCTGGTGAAATTCATAGTTTGTTTTTTCATCTATTTTATCACGAATAGTAAAAAACCGTATATACACAGATGAATCTTTAATTTGATTAAATAATTGTGTTCTTAGATCCAATAATTTTGCACGATTTTTTTCATCCATCATACTGGTTTGAATACCATCTAATTTGTAAACACGAACTAATGAACCATCAGAAATTAATAAACTATCATCATTAAAAACTTTACTAAATGGTAAATAATCAGAATATTTTATATAACCAAATTTTGGTAAAATTTTCTTAGTTAATGCCGGTATATATATTAATAAAATAATAAATACCAACAATACAGACATCAAAATAATAACTAATGTCATATCTAATGAACTGAAACTGCCGGCAAAATATTCAAATAATTTTTCCATTTTTATGACACCAACTTGTTTGGTATTTTATTTTTGAATAAATAAAAACTTGAAAACATAATTTGTGATATTTGTGTATCGCGTTTTGAAAAAACACCTAAAAACATATGCGAAAAAAACAAACATCCTAAAAAAACAATTGGTAATATTGATGGGATAATGCCGGTAAATATTAAAAATATAACCATTGAAATTATAAATAAAATAAACCAGAAAAAGAAATTTATCATTGCCAAAGTATACGGCACATAAAATATGCGCGGTGGATTTGCCAATGCTTTTAATACTTTTTCTTTCAAAATCCCTCTCCTATATAAACCAATTATAACAATTTCAACTTTTTTCAACAAGCATAAAAGTAAAAATATATAAAAATGTTTAAAATATTAAAAATTACTATTTTTTCAACTTTTCTTAAAATTTATAATTTTTTCAACAATTTTTATAAAAATACCGGTTTTTTCATATTTTTTTGTTGAAAAAGTGTTAATAAAAAGTTAATTTCCGTTTTTAATAAAATAAACAGGCCAAACAAAAATAACAATAAAATATAATAAATATTTGATTTTTTATAAAACTGGTTTATAATCAAATGGTAAAAAGGATACAAACATGAAATTTTTAAGTTCTTTGAAGGCTTGGAAAAAACGCGGCAATGTTAAACAAATTCGTCGTGGTAAACAAGTTATATTGATTGATCCTGCAAATCCAAAATTAAAGGCAAAGCAAGGATTTAAAAGAAAATAATGTAATCTGGTTTTGATTTCATATTTTATACCTGAATAAAAATCAGGTATTTTTTTTTATATTTGTTCTAAAAATGCTTCTTCTAGAATATTTTTTATTTCAATACTTGATAACCCGGCACCACGTAAATATTCAATTTGATTTTCATTTGGCCGGTAAAGTGATGCAGAATGTGAGGCATTTTTAGGTTCTGATTTTATATATTGCATTGGACACATTTTTATATTGGCACTTTCATCAGCCATAACAGAAAAAGATATATCAGAATCACAGTTTTTTATATTTTTTTCAATAATCGCATATCCATTTAATTCTGTATTTGAATTTTTATGTGCCAAAACATGATTTTTTACGAATATGCCGGTATTTTCGCATAAATGTTCAGTTTTTATGTCTATTTTCAATGAATTATAATTTTGTGATATAATTTTACCATTTATTACACTATTTTTCCCGGCATTTTTGATAAAAAATTTCAAAAAGGCCGGCTTTTTATTATTTATTTTTGCGGTTAAAAACACATTTGTATTTTTTGCGGTCAAATCTATATTTATATCAATATTACCAGCAATTTCACCAATATATATAATATGAATTGGTAATTTTAGTGTTTTTGTTATTAATATAGTATTATTTTTCGGATTAAATTCGGCATTTTTATAATCTGATAAATTTTCACAAAAAACACCATCACGAAAAACCAAAGTTTCCGCTGGAAATGTTTTTATATTGAATTCTTGCCAAAGGTATGACATATTTAATCCGTATTGTTTATATATAATATATAACAAAATAAATAAAAAACAAATTAAATTGGTGAAAAAATATGGGATTTAATTGCGGTATAGTGGGGCTTCCTAATGTTGGAAAATCTACATTATTTAATGCGTTAACACAAAGTGCGGCGGCAGATGCACAAAATTATCCGTTTTGCACAATTGAACCAAATACTGGACGTGTTGTTGTTCCTGATAAAACATTGTTAAATTTGGCGGAAACAGCCGGCGCAGAAAGAATTATACCAACACAATTGGAAATTGTTGATATTGCCGGTTTGGTTAAAGGGGCATCTACGGGCGAAGGTTTAGGTAATAAATTTTTATCAAATATTTTGGAAACAGACGCAATAATACATGTTGTTCGTTGTTTTGAAAATGATGATATTGTTCATGTAAACGGCCACATAGATCCATTATCAGATATTGAAACAATTGAAACAGAATTAATGTTGGCTGATATTGAAAGTTTAGATAATCAAATTAAAAAACTTGAAAAAAAAGTCCATGGCCAAGATAAAAATGCAGCTAAATTATTGGCTGATGCGACTGTTATTAAATCTGGTCTTGAAAAATCTATACCGGCGCGTGATCAAGAAATTAATGCGACACCATTTAATTTATTAACAAAAAAGCCGGTAATTTATGTATGTAATGTCGAAGAATCGGCCGCAGCATCTGGGAATAAATATTCAGATATAGTTCGTGAAAAATTTGGCGGAATTGCCCCTGTTTTAATAATTTCATCAAAGATAGAAATGGAAATTGCGCAAATTGTTGATCCAAATGAACGTAAAATGTTTTTAAATGAACTTGGATTAAATGAATCAGGTTTGGACCAGGTTATACACACTGGATATGATACATTAGGATTACAAACATTTTATACTGTGGGACCCAAGGAAGCGCATGCATGGACAATAACCAAGGGTATGACTGCACCCCAGGCGGCAGGCAAAATTCATACTGATTTTGAACGTGGATTTATACGTGCAGAAATAATTTCACCAAATGATTATTTACAATATGGTGGCGAAGTTGCCGTCAAAGAAGCCGGCAAAATGAGATTAGTTGGTAAAGAATATATTATGCAAGAAGGTGATATTTGTCATTTCTTGTTTAATGTATAAAATAGTTTATATTGATTTTTAAGTTAATTTATGATATAATACATGCAAATACGACAGGATTTTTTCCTGTCGTTTTTTTATTTGAAAAATGGAGTTTATAATGTCTAGACAAATACAAATAAGACGCGGAAATGCAGCTGAAAATGATGCGTTCACCGGTGCAATCGGTGAAGTGACCATGGACACAACAAATAATACATTGCGGGTTCATGATGGAATAACAGCGGGTGGCACAAAATTAGCCAAACAAAGTGAAATTCCAACAATTCCGGAAATACCAACAGTTCCACCATGTGTTCCAAGTGATACATATGATACAGTTACTTTAACTGGTAATGGTATGCAATATAGTGCACCTGAAAATGGATGGTTTACCGTGCGTGCTCGTTCAACAGCTACACATGGATATGTGTTTTTAACAAATGAAAATAACGGGATAAATTCAGGGTATAATATATATAGCGGAAATTTTGTTATTATATGTAATATTCCTGCATCAAAAGGTCAAATTATTCGTATTGATTATGATAATGTGACTTTTGATTTTGTTCGTTTTGTGCATGCAAAATAAAAAAAGCCAAAACTTTTTGTTTTGGCTTTATAACAAATCAATTATTTTTTCACGCGATTTATATAAAAATAAGTTATGCAAGAATTTACGTGTTTTTTTACGAACAATTTGTCGATAATAACGGGTAAAAAATAAAGGCAAAACAACAATTCGTGACATAAAATTTGCAATTTTATCATTTTTATATTTATTTAATAAATATCTTAATTCATCAAATGGTATATCTAAATTATCATCACAATATTTATTGTATAATGCGATATATTCAATTTGTGTGATAATTGTAAAATAATCATTTTCATAAAAATTATAGAATTTAATCGGTGGAATTAAACCAAAATTTGCCCATGATATTGGAATAAAATTAGAAACCAAATATTTTTCAGATTTTTCCCATAATTCCGTATTATTATTGGGTCTGCCGTCATAATTTATAACATGACCATTTTTACGCAAACACGAAATCCACAAATATTGTTCCGGGACATATTTTAATTGTTTTACTTTATCAATAATTATTTTATCGTTTTCAAAATTTGTTTGTTGTGGTATATCAAATAAATTTAATAAATCATCACGCAATCCAAATAAAATCATATCCGATGGATGAAATAATAAACGTCCATTTAATGCGGAACTAGCCCTTGTAAAATTTGTACAGGTTAATATTTTATGTTGAAAAATTTTGTATTCATCACCGGCATTTTTACCATACAAATCAAAATATTTTAAAAAATCATTATTTTTCAAAATAAAATCAGGTCTAAATTTCAGAACATATTTGCGATTTGATTTTTTTATACTGGCAATCGTGGATACAATCTGACGATTTATATTATTTAATTTTGAAATTTTTTTATCGGTATAACTAAGTGCCCCTGGGTCTTTATTAAAAATAACATCATCATAATCACACCCATCAACATTGGTTCCAGCCCATGTTGATAAAATTATTTCAGCACCTGGTAAAAATTCCCGAATACTTTTCAGACACTGTTTGGTTGTATCACCAACCGCACCCTGAACAACAACCGAAATGTCTTTTGTGTCTATCATATTTTTTCTCGTTTACAATTATACAAATATGTATTGTATGGACTCCATTTAATGTCTATCTTTATAACTTTTGCAGGTTGCCCGACAAAAAGACATGATTTTTCATAACTTTTAGGGTTGGAACTTTTTACATATAAACTGTTTGCGCCAAGGATAGATCCTTTTGGAATATGAGAACCTTTTAATATTTTTGTATGCATACCTATCCAACAATTATTTTCTATTATTATATTTTCTGGATTATTTAAAATATTACCATTTTTATCACAAATAGTATGTCCATCTGATGGCCAAATAATTATACCGAAAGAAAAAAGGCAGTCGTCACCTATATATACTTTTCTTTCTGGTTCGTCGTGTAAATAAAAATGGCATCCTACAACAGAAAAATTTTTCCCAATTATTAATTCGCTTTTGTCTGACATTTTTATAGGTATAATTAAATCATTAACATGACAATTACTATCAATCTTAACAATATTATCGTTTCCTATATGCAAAACACTGTTTGAAAACTGATACGGTTTAAAAATTTTTACCACACTATTTGAACCTTCAAAAAAGATATTTAGACCATGAATACTTGTAACTTTTCTTATAGTTCCATCCTCATAATATATTAAAATTTTATTGTTTTTTATATTACCTTTGTACAATACATAAAAATATCTACGTAAACGACCAAAAGTTATGTGAAATAAAAATCTATAAATTTGCTTCATATTTATTCCCGTGTTTTTTGATTCATTTCACCAAGATATTTATCATTGTTTGCGCCTGGCATTTTTACAACCACATTTGTTGTTCCGTTTTCAAGGGCCTCAAAATCAGTTGATTCACCAGGTTCCATAACAATTATATCACCCGGGCCGTATTTAATACCATTCATTTTTACAGAACCAGAAATAATAACCGTATATTCAGTTGCAATTTTGTGATAGTGTTTTTCTTCGTAATCGCCTTTGGCGTATGTTTTCACTGCAACCTCTGCCGCATTAGTTTTGAAAAGTGATGGATTAAAATTACCGATAAACCATCCTTTGGTCATATCTTTTAATTTTGCAATTTTCATAAATTATTCCTTTTATATAATTATCTACCTGTGCTTTCTATTTCTTTGATTCTGTTTTTGATATTGTTATATGTCACATCATCGACAGTCCCAACTTTGAATAAAAATGCCCCAGATGCAATTGCCGCAGCAATCCCATTTTTGTTATCTTCGCAAATTAAACATTCGTTTGGTTGCAACCCCATACGCTTCATTGCTGTTTGATATATTTCTGGATCTGGTTTTGATTTTGTGACATCTTGGTTTGATAACATAAATTCAAAATATTGTATCAAATTTGCACGACCAATCATCAATTCAATTGTGCTGCGTATAGAATTTGAACAACATGCCATACGGTATCCTTCGGATTTCAATTTTGATAGTGCATATTCATGATTTTCGCGCGGTTTGCATAATTGGCTTGCAATTTCAACAGTATATGTTTGTTTTTTCTGGTTTATAATATCGTGCAATGATTCTGGCAACCCCTTTTCTTGTGAAAGTTTGTTTAATTTTACTTTTGTTGGTAAACCATCGTATGTTGTTAAATGCTCTTGTCTGGTGATTGTATATCCATATTCACCCAAAGCACGATTTAACGCTTCGTAATGCCATTCTTTGGCCTCTATTAACACGCCGTCCATATCAAACAATATCGCTTTAATTTTTGTCATAAAAAAACTCCCTTGCAATTTCAGGTTTATCAGTACACAACATTAAATTATCGGAATTAAATGCCTTTGACTTTTTTATTTCGTTCCATTGATATTCGGTGTCACGTTTATGCAAATCGGCAGATACAATACAAACCTTTCCTGATTTTTCCAATATGTCGTCTAATATTGGCGCGTCCCACCAATCAGAATCAAAACAATCCAACCAAACCCCACCACATTTATCTAATAAAATAGGTGTTTTTATCAAATCACTTTGACCCGTGAAAACATTCAATCCGTTTGCAATTTGAACAACCATATCAGGAATTGACATATCAAATGTGAAATAATTAGTATGATTATATTTTTCTAGTAATTGTTTTATAATGACAGATTGACCATCTGCTTTGATGTTTAATGCCAACGGCAGATTGCGGCCATCCATAATTTGTAAAACATCTTCAAAAGTTATTTCGTCGCCATGTGGCATATCGTGTGAAATTACAATTTTTCCACAAATATCACGTAAATCTGTTTCAGTGCCAAATCCGGCATCAAAAGAACGAACAAACGCAATTTTTTTATTGCGTTCATTCATATCTTTCCAAAAACCACGATGCGATAATATAATCATTATCTTGTCTTTTGGTTTTTCAAAAATTGGGATATAGGATGTTTCAAGAAAAATTCTAAATCAGATGGTATTCCCAAACCATACATGCCATCATATTCACGACCAATTGGATAAATTCCAATTTTTTTACCCCATTTAATCATATAATTATACGCCGGACATGTATAAAATTCACCGTTTACGCGAATATTATCTGCAATCATTTGTTCTGCGCTGCGGACCAAATCGGAACCATGTTTGAAATTAAATATACCGACGGTTGCATCAGGTGATATGACTTTCTTTTCAGCGGTTTCAGTCACCAAACCATTTTCATCTGTTTTCGCATATGACCATTTTGGTGAATCAGATTTCATAGTCATAATCATACCGTCCAAATTCCGTGATTGCATCGCGTCCAGATATTCGTTTATATCAAAGTCAATAAATTGATCAGAATTAGCGTTCATTAATGGTTCGTCATTATTAAAAAACTTTTTCGCCAATAATGCGGTGCAAACCTGGCCCTCTGTAATTCCGTTTATACCGATAACCTCTACATTTTTTGCATAAGATTTTAATTTCGGAATTAAATCATATTGTTCAATATGAGATTGTTGGCAAACATAAATAAACCGATGTTCACATTTTGGTGTTAAATTATCAGTCACAACCTTTATCATCGGAACACCATGAACAGAAATTAACGGTTTTGGCATAGTATAACCAGCGTCTGCAAAACGACTGCCACGACCAGCCATAGGTAAAACAATATTTAACATAACGTGCACCTTTTTGTAAAAACAGTAAATTCAGTCCGTATTATAAAATATATTTGGCGTAAATCAAGCGTTCTATGCCTTTATTCACCGCCGATAAAAAAGCCCAAATCATAGTTAAAAATTTTGATTTTGAAACTGATTATATGTGGCAATATAGCCAATATTTTTAATTTTATACCATTTTTATCAATCGGCAAACTGATAAAGTTTGATATTTTGATTTGTTTAGGACGTTCGATTTCAAATGCATCATTACAAAGGTATGTGCCCAACAATACACAGTTTATATTATTTTTTGTGATGTTGTCTATTAATAAACCTTCGGGTAAATGATTTAATTTTTGTTCGTTTTTTACCAATGGTTTTAAATTATTACACAATTTTGATATTGTTTTTGGTGCCCCGAAAAACAGTAAATCACATGCGCCCGCGCCGTTTAATTCATGGATATCGCTTTTAACAATTCCACCAAAATAAACAGTATTTTCATAATCCGATTGCGCAATATATTTTTTCAAATCCAGATTTTTCATCAACATGATATCAGGCCGTACACAGACAACACAATCATATTCTATATTATGTTTTTTTTGATATTGTTCGCGTAATTTATTCACAGATTTCATAGAATGATAAACAGATTTTAATCCTTGGATGCTAAATTCAACGCCATCTGAGTAAAAATGTCCGGTATCAAAAACGTCCTGGTGTTCAACGATAATTTGGTCGTCATTAATGCCCAATGTTTTTATAATCTTGGCTTTGTTAACCAATTTATTCGCACCACGTGAATTTTTATGCCATGTTTTTGTATTGTGATTATATGCATCCCAAGTGTGCATGAAAATATCACAATCGTAATGATTTAATAAATAACGACGCAGCGCTGGGAAACATTTTTCAAAAGTTCGTAAATGTCCAAAAAATTGAACGGCAATCCGTGACATAATAATCCTTAGGTTTGTTTGAAAACACTATACAAATACGTTTGAAAAAAATCAATAATTATAAAAAAAGTGAATTTTGTGGTATAATATCCGTTATGATAAATAAAGGGCAAAAATGTTAAAACTTGTAAAACCGTCAAAGAAATATCTGGATTCTTTTTTAAAAGCGGCCAGTGATTATGACCAAGATGAAAATCAATTCAAAGATGTCGCAATTAAACCGCTATTAAAGGCAATAGCAGAAAATAAAGTGGAAGAATGTTTTAAGCAAATGGATGATAATTCCAAAGGTAAAAATTTACCAGATGGTTATGTTCCGGGAACTACATTTTGGCTGGTGGACGGTAAAGAATTTGTTGGGACTTTTGTTATAAGACACTATTTAACGCCGAAATTAGAAGAGTGGGGTGGCCACATAGCGGCAAATATTGCACCAAAATACCGCGGAAAATATTCGAGTTTTGTCGGTGTAAAACTGTGTCTGAAGGAAGCAAGTAAATTAGGATTAAAACGGGTTTTAATGACCTGCGATGAAAGAAATACCGCTTCATACCGTGGAATAAAGGGACTGATGAATCTGTATGGTGGTGAACAATTACCTGATACTTTTGTTAACGGTCATGGTGAACACAGGGTATGGGTTAATACACCAAAAAGTTCAAAAGCAGTATAAAAATAGCCTGTTTCAAAAATACAACTTTCGAACTTTTTGTAGATATTGAGATTTTAACAAAAAACCGCCCTTGTGGACGGTTTTGTAAATTCTGGTTGCGGGAGATGGAATTCGCTCGCTCGGCACAAATGTGCCGGCTGTGCGCAAATTTGTAGTTATTCGAACTTCGCTGATGCTTGTTCTCATATACAAATTTTGAACCAAGCAACTGCGTTGCGTGTTTCAAACTAATAATCCCAGAACTATTTAAATAAAAAATACACCACAGAGGGTGTATTTTTTATTTAACTGGTTGTGCTCGGTGTGCAGTTCTCGAACTGATTACTATATGGATTTAATAGCTATCGGTCATGAAATACGACTTTTTAAAGATAAATTATGTTTACCGAATCTACATTAAATAATTTTTTAATAAGTTCTTGTCCCTATGGGCAAGATGTTGAAAGTAACCAATTTCTTGATTTTTTAATCATATAAATTAACAACAAAATTGCAGAAAATAAAGATTAAAATAAAGCAAAGGGTTTTGTGTAAAACAAATAATCGAATATTTTACATAAAACAGTTTGATAATATTAGGTTTTACACAAAATAGTTTGTGTAAAATAAATTTCGCTTGATTTTACACAAAAAGTGTTTAATATATAGAGTATGTTATCTCCGTATAGTCCATCTTTGTTACCTATAAACAATTTAGATTGGAAATTGTTAGCACCATATTTAGCACTAGCTGAAAGGAGCTTGGCCACTTATAATGGGTTATTGTTGGCTATACCAAATCCGAATGTTTTATTATCTCCTTTAACGAGTAATGAAGCTCGCGTTTCTTCAGAAATAGAAGGGACACAAGCTACATTGACTGATGTATTAGAGTACGATGCTGATGAAAATACAGATTTGTCTCAACGCAAAAAGGATGATATAAAAGAAGTTTTAAATTATCGTATGGCCCTAATAATAGGAGAAAACTCAGTTAGTAAAGGTCATAAAATTTCTGCATCATTGATTAGGTCATTACATGGAATTTTAATGAGAGATGTAAGAGGAAAAGATAAGAATCCTGGTGAATTTAGAACAACTCAAAATTATATAGGAATACCAGGGAGACCTGTTGAAGAAATGACTTTTATTCCACCTGTACCAGAATCTGTTAATCCATGTATGACAGATT
>Ga0310786_10009171_pt1 | contig 12598 bp, 9 predicted proteins | sample AusTroGonzalo_MG_FD_203881 | JGI IMG/M metagenome (GOLD analysis project Ga0310786, IMG submission 203881) | Bovine rumen microbial communities from tropical cattle in Woodstock, Queensland, Australia - Gonzalo_03 (v2) (version 2) | ecosystem: Host-associated > Mammals > Digestive system >...
CGCTCAGAGGTTCTGGCACCGGGACAAAAGGTGACTTCTACCTTCGTCCACTCGCAGCAGTACCTCGTGAAGCAGCTCATTCCTGGACTCGTCAACGAATGTCGTAGTCAGATGTTCACCGGCTCACAGGCCGATGCAAAGTCGGAGGCTAACCGACAGAAAAAGCGCATCTACCTATCGCTTGTGCCTGAGACCGACGAAGAGCGCTTTGGCATGGTGAACACCGACAAGAAGGGCAACTACGTCTATCACACCAGCAACGACAATTATAAGGCCGGCAACGATGACCTGGCACGTATGAACTATGTCATCGTGCTGCCCGACGGTGACGACGGCAAAGTGCAGACCGACACCATCCACGCCCTCTGCAACACTATCGGCGCATGGACCAACATGATAGCCCGCAACGAGAAAGAGAAGCTGGAGGTAACGGACAAGAACAGGATGAAGAACTTCGACGTGGACGGTGGCGGCACCGTGAACTACAGCGAGGAGTTCTCGACGGAGTACTCCAACACCACGTCGTACAACTGGTTGGCCACCGACTTCACACACAACTACTTTGCCAACTCCGATCCTTCCAACCCCGATGCCTACGGTGACAATGAACGTGCGCAGGCTGCTTTCTCCACCATCATGCCTCTCTTGGGCAACACCGTGGCCAAGTTCTTGACTGGTATGTTTGCCAAGACGTCGATGGGCGGAACGAGTGTTAAAAGTGTTGATAAGATAGATGGTAACTGGCTGGCCGATTATAAGATTAGTTTCGTCGGAGTGACATGGAATTTCGGTCTGACTCCCGTGGCTTCCTACGGCATGACCCCGAAGAACTCTGAGACCACGAAGTACAGCCGCAAGGAGAGCTTCACGGTGAAGATGGACAAGAAGTCGCATCTGGACTTCGATGTCTATTACTCCAAAATGATTGACTCGCGTAAGGATACGGAAGTGGATAGCAAGACCGACATCTTTGTAGAAGAGAACTTCCTGAACAACGTGGACTACATGGAGTACTTCCTGGACCGCGACGTCGGTTCGCGCGAGATTATCAACGACATGGTGAAGCCGCGTGGATTCATCTACCGTACCCGTGGCGGTGCCACCGTGCGTACGTGGGAGCCTGAACGTAAGACCTTGTTCGAGCGCACAGGTACCATCCTCGACGAGCGTACGAAGAAGATTGAGAACCCCATCATCAAGATGGACAAGCAGAGCATCAGCGGCGTGCCACACGACGAGCCTGCCCGCTTCAAACTCTATATGACCAATGAGAGCGAACAGCCCGAGGCCATTGGTGGCGGTCTGTATTATTATACGCTCTACTTAGACAGCAAGACCAATCCGAAGGGTGCCAAGATGACAGTAGATGGTATTCCGCTCTCTGCCGACGGTACTACCGTAAAACTGGTGCCGGGAGAGGTGACAGAAAAGACTTTGGAGGTATGGGCCGGTGAGGACTTCGATTACGACGACTTGGAGATAGGCGTCATCTCACCGGGTGACGTGCAATGCGTCGATGCAGTGAGATTCTCCGTTCACTTCCTGCCCACAGCCGGCAATATCGAGATAGCTTCGCCGGGTGACAAGTGGATCATGAACTGCGACGCGCCCTCTGACGCCAAGCAAGGCTGGTACCTGCCGGTCATCATCAGTGGCTTCAACAAGAACCAGAAGAACTTCGACCATATCGAGTTCCAGTACAAGGAGGCTACGCGTGGCGACGACTACTGGACGAACCTCTGTGGTTACTATGCCGACTCTACCCTTTATGATGCTGCCACCGGCACGAAGGCGATGATTCCTGAGAACGGCAACATCATTGCTAAGTTCTATGGCGAGGGCACGGTGATGGAGAAAGCCTACGACCTGCGTGCACGACTGTTCCGCCGCAACGGCAACTCGTTTATTACCAGTGACACGAAGGTGCTCACGGGTATCAAGGACACACGTCGTCCGCAACTCTTCGGGCAACCTGACCCGAAGGACGGCATCATCGGTGCAGGCGACAATATCGTGTTCCACTTCTCTGAGGCTATCGAACACAACTACCTGCAGAAGGCTACCAACTTCGAGGTGGTTGGCGAGACCAACGAGACGGCACTCAGCGAGGAGCCTTCACTGCTCTTCAGAGGCACAGGATATGCCGAGACCGATGCCCGTCGCAACTTCGCCGACAAGAATATGACCATCGACCTGATGGTGAGACCTGACGATACTGGCAAGCGTATGCCACTCTTCTCACATGGCACCGACGGTAGCACGCTGCAGCTGTGGCTCACGGAGGACTGGAAACTGCGTGCCGTCATCGACAGCGTAGAGTTCGAGAGCCGCGTGGCCATCAAGAAGGGGGCACTGAAGCAGGTGGCCCTCATCCTGGACAACAACAACCGACAGGCGCTACTCTGGAACGACTCTATCATAGGCACCCAGAAGGATGTGACCTATAGCGGTTATGGACCCCTTATCTTCGGTGCTACCAACGAGGTGAATACAGACGACCGCAAGCACTATCAGGGACGGATGCTGGAGGCACGCCTCTGGAACCGCACCATGGATGATGCCCTGCTGACCACCTACGGAAAGAAACAGCTGACGGGCTATGAGATGGGCTTGGTGGACTACTACCCGATGAACGACGGCGAGAGCAACTATGCTGTGGATAAAGCACAGGGAGCCCATGCCGAACTGCACGGAGCTGCATGGGCACTGCCACGCGGCATGTCGCTCAAGCTGGACTTCGATGAGAAGAAACCGGTGAAGGGTCTGCAGCTTGACTATACCAAGATGCAGCGCAGCGCCGAGCAGGACTATACGCTGATGTTCTGGTTCAAGACCAACGATAAGGGTCAGGGGGCCCTTGTGAGCAACGGTCAGGGTGCTCGTACCGATGATGATGCCCGCAACAAGTTCTTCATTGGATTTGAAAACAAACAGCTCATCTATCGCACCAACGGACGCACGCTGCCTCTGGGTAAGGGACTGGCCGATGACGAGTGGCACCACTTCGCCATCACCGTAGATCGCTCGCACCAGGTGGCTAACCTCTATGTGGACCGCGTGCTCACACAGTCGATCAGCACCGACACGCTGGGAGGCATGATGGGACAGGACTTCTACGTAGGTAACATGGTGTGGCACGAGGCTGGAGCCAACGTGGGGACGACGCACTATAAGAATGCGCTCACAGGACATATCGACGAGCTGTGCCTCTTCTCACAGGCACTGCCATCCACATTGTTGAAGCGCTACAGCACCAAGAGTCCTACGGGACGTGAGAAGGGACTGCTTATCTATATGGGCTTCAACAGACAGGAGCGCCAGCAGAACAATAATATTGAACTGCGCCCCTACGCCTTGAACCAAGCCTTTAAGTTTGATATGGACGGTAACCCCACCGACGAGCACGACAGCATCTTCGTGGAGCCTGTTGCCGAGATTCTTGCCCACATCGATCAGGACTTAGGCGCACCCGTACAGTTCAGTCAGGAACTGCGCAACCTGAACTTTAGCTTCGTGGGCCGCGACAACGAACTGCTGGTGAACATCGACGAGAAGGATAGTCGTGTCAACAAGCGTAACCTCTTCGTTACTGTGACCGATATTCCTGACCTGAACGGTAACTATATGGCATCGCCTGCCACGATGGAGTTCTTCGTTGACCGCAACCCGCTGCGCTGGGAGAGCAAGAGCATGAGGCTGGATTTCGAGGTGTTCAAGGGTGAAATGGATGATCAGTTTGAGGTGAAGATCACCAATACCAGCGGTGCTAATCACACCTACACCATCGAGAACCTGCCCCGCTGGATGACGGTAGACCGTCAGACCGATGTGATAGGTCCGAAGGAGGAGCTTATCTTGTGGTTCACCGTCAGCAAGGACCTGAACGTTGGTACCTACGATGAGATTATCTATCTGACCGATGAGGATAATTTGTCGGAGCCTTTGGCACTGACCATCCGAAAGAACGGCATCGAACCGGGATGGGAGGTTGCTGATAATATCAAGCACTACTCGATGAACCTGGTAGGACAGGTGAAGATTGGTAATGCTGTGGTGACAGATGCAAACGATAAGGTGGCTGCCTTTGATGCTATGGGGCGCTGCATGGGTCTGGCTAATATCAGCTACAATGCTACGACTGCTAAGAGCCAACTCTTTATGACGCTCTTCAACGACCAGACTGACATTGTTGATATTGGACTGACCTTCAAACTGTGGCATCGTCAGACAGGACAGGTGTTGCTGTTGGAGACCGACCGTAAGGTGAAGTTCAACCACAGTTCGATTGTCGGTTCTGTGGATGATCCCGTGGTGATGACAGCCGGTTCGCAGTATTATCAGGAACTGGAACTGGATCCTGGTTGGAACTGGATTTCACTGAATGTGGATAACAATAGTTATCGCGACGTAATAAATATGCTCAACCAGTACCAGTGGCAGGACGGTGACATCGTGACGGATGATACTGAGGACTTTACGCTGGTGTATAAATCGAGCTTGGGTACATGGCTGGCTAATAACACGCCAAGAGAAGGTTATAGCATCTCGCCACAGCGTAGTTATCGTGTCTATGTGAAGAACTATGTCAACGTGGAGATCAAGGGCTATCCGCTCAGAGATGAGAACCAGCGTAAGATTACTGTGGAGCAGGGATGGAACAACATTGGATACACGCCGATGGTGAACCTGCCTGTTACTACAGCCTTGGCCGACTATGCTGCCAGCGAAGGCGATGTAGTGAAGAGTCGTGAGGAGTTTGCTATCTACACCGAGGAATCGGTAGGCGGAGGCTACTGGTCGGGCTCGCTGCAATACATGAAGCCTGGCGAGGGATATATGCTCTATCGCAAAGGCGAGGGTAAGGTGAAGTTCTTCTATCCCTACTACGAACCGGGCAGCAACTTCTTCGAGCATACCGTAGCAAGGAGCCGCGGATGGCAATCGGACTATGGACGTAACATGACGATGGTGGCTACTGCCAATGGTATTGACCTGCAGGAGGGTGACCGTCTGGTGGTATTCTGTAATGGTGAACAGCGAGGCGAAGCTGCTTTGGTTAATGGTTCGCTCTTCTTCCTCACCATCTCAGGCGAAGAGAAGGCGCCATTGTCGTTTGCCATTGAACGCGACGGTGAACTGATAGCCACTACGGCAGAGGTGATGACCTATGAGAGCAACACCCTGAAGGGCAGCCTCGATACGCCTACTGCTATCCTCTTTGTGGAGAACGAGGCCGGCGACGGCACGTGGCATACGCTGGAAGGCTACAAACTTAGCGGAAAGCCAAGTCATAAGGGCGTATTCATCCATAATGGTAAAAAGGTCGTGATTAAGTGAGAGAAGAACCAGACTTGCTTGAGCTCTTCCAAACGGGAACGAGCTCGAGCTTTAGCTCAAGGTTGTGATAAAGTAATAATAGTTAGATATGAAAGCGAATATTTTGATAAAGGGGCTTTTATGTTGCCTTTTCTTCAGTCTTGCTGCTTGCAGCAGTGATGATGAGAACACCAATGGCAATGGCGCGACTTTTAAGTCCGCCCAAGCTCCACAGTGGGAAGTGGATATGCACAGTGACCAAGAACAGCCGCAGTGGACACCACCTACGCCGAGGCTCTATGAGAATAAGATGATTATGATGATTCGTCTGCAGGAGGAATTGGTGCCTTATTCCACCGATGATGACCTGATGGCTGTCTTCATTAACGATGATTGTTGTGCACTTTCTCAGCGTTCGGGCAACGGTGAAGCGGTTTACTTTGTGCTCAATACCTATGGCAATTCTACCACCGACCCAGAGCAGTTTGCAATCTGCTACTACAGCGGTGGACTGCATCAGGAGTTCTGGCTCAGAGGGGAGAATATGTTCCTCGACGAGAAGAACCTGGGTACGGAGTCTGACTTCATTTTGAACTTTCTGTCTGGTACAACGAAGTACGCCCGACAGACGGTGTTCGTAGTGACTCCCGTGATGAAGGAGGGTATCACGATAGATAAGGAGAGTGACCTCGTGGGTGTGTTCGTGGGTGACGAATGTCGTGGAAAGGGGCGTCCAGGCGAAACTTTCGTTGCATTCCATCAGAAGGAGGGCGAGCAGGCACAGTTGCGTTACTATAATCGCAGCAAGGGCGGCATCTTCACCCGTACGGAACCTGTGACACTGGATGCCGGCTATCAAACGATTGACTTTAACTTTTAAACATATCAACCAATGAAAAAGAAACTCGTTTTTTACACAGTTGTCCTGACGGCAGGTCTGTTCTCGGCCTGCTCGTCGGACGATGATCAGGAAACTCTGATACGCCGCATTAGCGTGGAAGTGAATCAGCAACCAATGACTATTGGTGACGATGAGGCTGAAGCACGCAGTATGATTACGCGTTCTGACATCACTACCACAGAGTCGTTCAATGCGTTCAATATGTGCGGGGTATATGGTGGCTCAAAATCGGAATATACGGCATCGAAGTCGGATAATACATGGACGGTATCGCCAGATACTTGGCCGAGCGGTGCTGCAAATGACGCCTTGATTCCGTTCTATGCCTTCACCGATGGCGAATTCTATGCCAACTCAGGCACACCATACGTCAGCTTCACCATTGCTGAAAATGCTTCTACCCAGCACGACCTGCTGGTGGCTACCAATACGGTATCACACAACAGCCATCAGGGAAAGGTCCCCCTCACGTTCGACCATGCATGCGCTGCAGTGGCGTTTAATGTGAAGATAACTTCCACACTAAAGTCTGAGAAGCTTGGAAACTCATCGTTGACCGTTAATAGTATTGTGCTGCGTAATGTCCAAAATAGGGGCCGTTATAACTTTGGAACATCTTCTTGGAGTAACTTGGATGGCTCTGCCTACTACACGCTAACTAGCGGAAACATGAGCGTTGATACCGACTTTGTGCCTCTTAGTAGTAATTATCTCTTCGTGATCCCACAGAGTCGTGCTGCCAATGGCACTACGGGTACTTATCTGGAAGTCAACTACGAGCACTCTGGCTCAAAAACAGCTACTATCCCCCTTGCTATCAATTGGGAGGCTGGCAAAAAATACACCGTTAATATTAAACTTGGCACAACTTTAATCCAATGAATAAAAAGATATATATTAAACCCGCTCTGAGCATCGTGCTTCTTAACTCTGACACGCACCTGCTGACAGGAAGTGATATTCAGTTGAGAGGCTATGGCGATGGTGAAACAACTACCGTCGGAGATGCTGAAGAAGAATAATAAGATTATGCAATGAGGTGCCCTAAAAAGTATGCTCTTTTGCTAAGCTTAATATGGCACTTAGCACTCGTAAGTATGCTACTTAGCACTTGTTAATATGGTACTTTTTAAAAGTAGCCTAAACAGTAACAATAATTAGCTTAAATAAAATCAGAAATAAGCTAGTTGGAAACGTGTTTAGGCTACTTATAAATTCTTTTTCAATATTCAAAATATCTTTCAGGAATGTCTTAACTTCTTGTGCTTCTGAAAGAAATACTGAAGGGGGATTCTTTTTCCCGCTCAATGAATCAAAATACTTTTCCGGTGATTTCCTGCTTATCGAATAAGGATAAATCCGAGGGCTGCAATGCCGAGCAATTAAAATGCATATCCCAATGATAATTGCACTTTTTTTGAATAGAAATCATTACCATTATTAAACATCAACGCAATTCCTCTTTGGTAACTAAAGTCAATTATCCAATGATTGAACCATAAGCCAGCGCCTCCATTAAATCCTATATCGTATATTGTGTAGTTCCCGTGGTCTTTCAAGTAACTGATGTCATAAGAGTCTTTGTCCATGGAATCATCATTAAATACTGTTTCGCTTGAGAGAGTTGCAGCCATATCATAACTGAAGAAGCAACCTACATGAAAATCTAAAGCGGTATTCTTGCTTAATTTTGCAATATATCCAATATTCATTGGAGATATCTGAGCATTAAACGCTGTTAGTCTCTCTGTCTGACTTCTTAAAAGGCTCGTTCCTTCCTTCCATCTCATTGATTTCTCATAACCACGCATACTTCCTGATATGGATATTCCAATATAAAAAGGACTATTACCAATCGGCATATCAGCGTCAACAGTCAGTGAACCACCTAGAATGTTCTTGAATTCGCCATAGCACTTTTCTGCAGCCCAATTTGTTTTCTCGTCATCAACCCCTGGTCCTGTTATACCATTAAGACTTAAGCCTGTTCTGGCATACCATACTAGCTCGCCAGAGGAAAATCCCTTGGGAAGTGAAGAGATTTGGGCTTGAGATATAAGCCCACATGTACATAAACATAATAATAAAAATAATCTCATAATTGATACTTGTTTATATAGTTCCAAAATAAAAAGCGTGGACAATTTACATCGTCTACGTTTCTGAGGTATTGGGGATAACCTAAACTGCTTAAACGAGTAAAAGTCCACGCCATCAGGCGCGAACTATCTACTTCAGTTCTTGCAGTTTTCTTCTAATTCCCCAATTTTCAGAAACAAGAATCAAAAGTGGATGTTCAAATCCTATATGTCCTTTTTATATTTATCTTAGCCCATAGGCATTCTGTTTTTAGGGTTATACTTTATATATTTTTTCTCGCCTCGGCATAGCTCAATCAAGTTTGCGCTCTGCTCTCGGCCTCATGAAATGTTCTACATTATTTGTTTGTTCTCCCACTCAAAAATTTAAGCGGCTCTCTCATAAATCAGAATTTTGTCTCGGTTAAAACTCTCATGAGCAAAAGGCTCAAGGGTTCCCTCTGTCACCAAGTCCACTTTTTCGATTCAGCAGACGTTCCAGGTCGCCCCACATACCAAAGAAACGCAATCCAATTGGCTGATTGGGATCAAGAACAATTAAGATGTCTACATCAGAGTCTTCTTTTTGCTCACCTCGTGAGAATGATCCAAAAAGCCATGCCTTCAAAACTGGTTGCGTCTTGAAATATTCGGCTAGCAGATGTGTTATTGCTTGTTGACTCATAATCCTTTCATTTCTTTTTCGCAGCAAAGAAAAAAAAGCCGAAAGTGCAAAGCTTTCGGCAAAAATAATTTATGATGCGTTAATGTGATTTCTTTCTATTTATAGAAGTTCTTCTCGAAAGCCGTAAACTCGTCTTGCTTCAAGATGCAACGCTTCCACCATGATTCGATAAAGCCGAATCCATAGCCCATCAGCTGGGTGAAGGCGGCAGGGATAGAGAGCAGACCTACCCAAGGACTGCGGTTGCGGATGCTTGAATCGATGAAGATGACACTGCTATAGAAAAGCAGAGGAAGCAAAGATAGTACACTGAGTGCAAAACCGATGCCTTGGTGCATGTTGTCGTCAGGACGAAGTCCATTGGCATCGAGCCACTCACCCTCAGCATACATGGCAGCACCTAAGCCGAAAAGCAGAAGGCAGCCGATAACGCCCAGCGTGAAGACGGTGGGTAGTAGGTGGACAAGTTTCAATGTTCCTGGGTGACGCTTCTCAAGGTTGATACGAGCAATGCCACTATTATATACCTGACGGAAGAACTTACGGAAGTCGGTACGGCGCTTATGCCATACCCAAGCCTCAGGGATAAGGGCCGTTTTATAACCGGCCTCGACGATGCGATAAGAGAAGTCGATGTCCTCGCCAAAGCGCATCTTGGTAAAGCCTCCCAATTCTTGATAGACCTCACGACGAATACCCATGTTGTAGGAACGTGGGAAAAACTTGTCGAGTTTCTTGCCTTTACCACCACGAATACCACCAGTGGTAAAGAAGGAAGTCATAGAGTAGGAGATAGCCTTTTGAATAGGTGTGAATGATGGATGCGAAGCGTCGGGGCCGCCGAAAGCGTCGATGGCTGATGGCTGATGGCTGATGGAAGATGTGAGCTCGGTATCGACAGCCTTCAGATAGCCTGTTGGTAATACTACATCAGAATCTAGTACGATGAGCCATTCACCATTGGCACGCTCGGCACCGTAGTTGCGGGTCTGCCCTGGACCGCTATTCTCTTTAAAGTAATAATGCAAATCAAGGATGTCTGCGTACTTGTCGCAGACATCCTTGCATGGTTTCTTCGATCCGTCTTCTACAATGATAACCTCGAAATCCTTTACCTCTTGATGGCAGAGGCTTTCAAGCAATTCATCGACCTCATCAGGACGATTGAAGACAGGAACGATGATAGAATATTTCATTCTTATTCCTTTGCGCGAGCCAGATATGAACCGTCGCGAGTGTCAACCTGAATCAGGTCGCCCTCGTTGATAAACAGGGGAACGCGAACCTCAACACCAGTCTCAAGAGTAGCGGGCTTCAGGGTGTTGGTAGCGGTGTCGCCCTTGATGCCGGGCTCTGAGTGAGTAACGCGCAGGATGGTCTTCACGGGCATCTCAGCATAGAGGATAGTACCATCGGTGGTGTCAGAAACAACCTCCACGATGTCGCTCTCCTTCATGTACTCGTGACCGATAACCAGGTCGTTGTCGATGGGAATCTGCTCGAAGGTCTCCTGGTTCATGAAGATACGACCTGACTGATCCTCGTACAGATACTGGTAGGGGCGACGCTCGATGATAACGTCCTCCAGTTTCTCACCGATGTTGAAACGACGCTCAAGCACGCGGCCGTCGCTCACGTTCTTCAACTTGATGATCATGATGGTGTTACCCTTACCTGGCTTGCGGTGCTGGAAGTCGATGCAAACCCAAATGGCGCCGTCCATGCGTACGGCAACGCCTTTCTTAATGTCTTGTGAATTAATCATATAACAATATAATAATGTGTATTTTATAATTTTCGGTGCAAAGGTACGAAAAAAAGTGAAAAGTGAAAAGTGAAAAGTGAAAAATTTCGCATTTAACTTGCGTAATTCAAAAGATTTGTGTAATTTTGCAGCCCGAAATGTGGTTTTTGGACCATATTTGATGGCGAATAATAGTAAATAAATTAAGAATAAAGCAATGAAAAGAACATTTCAGCCGCACAATCGTCGCCGCGTAAACAAGCATGGTTTCCGCGAGCGCATGGCCACCAAGAATGGCCGCCGCGTCCTGGCTTCTCGCCGTGCAAAGGGCCGCAAGAAGTTGACCGTATCTGACGAGAATCACGGAAAGTAAGCCGTTCGTTGGCAATTCGACCAATAAGCGGGATGAGGCTCATGGCTTCACCCCGTTTATTTTTTTTCTAGGAAATAGTCTTTCATCTCAGATATTTTTCGTATTTTTGCCAGAAAAACAAGCGAAAGTACTTTTGCTCGACAAAAAAAAGATAAAATCTTTTGTTTTGTGCCTGCATAATCGTACCTTTGCAATCGGAAAGCATTATTTAGAGATGGACTCAAAAGAATTTTATAAGAAGCTGACGGCACCTATCGTGTGGGGTAACCTATTGGCTATGTTTGTGGTCGTAGTGCTACTTTGTATTGGCTTGAAGTTGTGGCTGTCGGCTTATACTCATCATGGTGAAGGCGTTAAAGTGCCTGAGTTGTATGGATTGACACACCAAGATGCTGTGGAAAGACTCGACTCCATAGGCCTGGTAGTTGTCGTGAATGACTCAACTTACATTGATGGAATGCCTGCAGGGGCTATCGTTTCTCAGTCGCCTGAGGCCGGAATGGAAGTGAAGGAGGGACGCGTGATCTACGTGACAATCAATTCGCTGACTATGCCTTGTGAGCGAATCCCCGATTTGATAGATAACTGTAGCTATCGTGAGGCGCAGGCTCGTCTGAAGTCACTTGGTTTTGTGCTTCTTGCTCCAAAACTGATTGATGGAGAGAAAGACTGGGTCTATGGCATTCAGTTCCGTGGCCGCAATTTGGTGGCTGGTGATGAGGTGCCCCGCGAGTCGGAGTTGACGTTGGTTATCGGCAATGGTTCTGCAGGTGAAGACCTGGACTTGGAGAATGACGACGTTGATGATAGCGGCTTGTCAGACTATTCTGGCGATGACGTGGATGATTTCTTGGAAGTGACAGAGTAATATTTTGAAGTTTTGATAGACGAGGATTATATTGAAGATGAGCTCTTGGAAGAGGGCGGGGCTGCTGATAATGACAGTCAGGAACTCTATGAGCATATGCGATTGGAGGTTGACCGCGGTCAGGAACCATTGCGTATAGATAAATACCTGACGGAACACACACAGCACTCTTCTCGTAACCGTATTCAGCAGGCTGCCGATGCGGGCTTCCTTTTTGTGAATGATCGTCCAGTCAAGAGTAATTATAAGGTGCGTTCAGGCGATATTATCACATTGATGCTGGATCGCCCGCATTTTGATACGACTATTGAACCAGAGGATATCCCCCTTGATGTGCGCTATGAAGATGATGAACTGATGGTCATCTATAAGCCAGCTGGTATGGTTGTTCATCCAGGTTGTGGTAATTTCCATGGGACCTTGGTGCATGCCATTGCTTGGCATCTACGTAATCTGCCTACTTATGATCCCAACGATCCGCAGGTGGGATTGGTTCATCGTATCGACAAAGATACTAGTGGATTGCTGGTTGTGGCAAAGACACCAGAAGCAAAGTCTTCTCTTGGAAAGCAGTTCTTTAAGCATGATACTCATCGCAGTTATAATGCTTTGGTGTGGGGCAACTTTGTTGAG
>Ga0310786_10009173_pt1 | contig 12597 bp, 5 predicted proteins | sample AusTroGonzalo_MG_FD_203881 | JGI IMG/M metagenome (GOLD analysis project Ga0310786, IMG submission 203881) | Bovine rumen microbial communities from tropical cattle in Woodstock, Queensland, Australia - Gonzalo_03 (v2) (version 2) | ecosystem: Host-associated > Mammals > Digestive system >...
ATGGGCGTCGATGGTGCGGGCCGGATCCAGTTTGAAGCCCACCACGCCCATGTCCATGAAGGTGGTCAGGTGGTCGGGCCAGTGCTCCATGCCGGAAGTGTCCCGGCCTTCGCGCGCAGAGATGAGATCTTCCTCTATGATACTGGTGTCATATTCCTCGCACAGCCACAGGCCCAGCTTGATGCCCATGCTGTTGAGTTTGCCCACAAACAGGCGGGGATAGTATTTCTTGGGCATCTGGTCCTGCACCCAGTAAGGTTCGGGGGAGAAGCGGTCGTAGTTCCATTTCTTCTTGGTGGAGAAGTCGTAGCGCTTGGCCATCCACTGAGGCTCCAGCCAGAAAAGGTCTACCGGTACCCCCATATCGCGGAAATGGGCGGCGTCGTTGAGGATGGCCCACTGGTCTTCCCTCATATTGGGGCCGAAGGCAAAGCCGTATGCCCAGCGGGGGAGTACGTAGCTGCGGCCGGTGATCTGGGTATAGAGGTTGAGGATGGAGGGCATGTCCGTTCCAGCCATCAGGTAGAAATCGGCCTCTCCGAAAGTGTTATAAATGTTGAAATAGTCGGGGTTGGTGTAGCCCACGTCAAAATGGCATTTGCGGGAGGTATTGTTGAAGATGCCCCAGCCGCGGGAGCTCATCATGAAGGGCATGGGAATCTCCGTGTGCTGGTAGGTGGTCCACATCCTCAGCAGTTCTCCGCGGTGCTGGATGTGCTCGCGGGAGGTGCTGCCGCCTCCGTAGAAGCGCTCTCCTTCTTCCAGGGTCAGGGAGAGGGCGCAGGCTGCGTCAGGACTTCCGGCGTCCAGCCTGGCGCCGCCCGAGAGCTTGCCTTCATCGTCTCCGATGATGCCGTTGTTCACGGGCACGAAAAGGTCCGCGAACTTCTTGTTGATGACATCGGCCAAAACCTTCACCGGCTCGCTGCCGGGCTGGAGGAAGCGGATCTGGCGCACCAGGGTGCGGCCTTCGGCATCCTTAAGGGTAAGGGTGCCGTCGGAGGAAACCGTCAGGCTGCCTTGCGCGGTCTTGAAGACGGAGGCTCCGGCAGGCTGCTCCAGGGTATAATCGGCCTTGGGCCAGTCCTGTCGGGTGATGCCGTAGCGGTCCATGAGGGACTCGGTAAAAGTGCCGCTGGGCGATACCTGTACGTGGAAGATGCCCTCGGCACAGACCTCTACGTTCAAGATGGTTCCTCCGTCCAGTTTCACTGAATGGACCGGGTTGGCTTTTGCGGCCAGGCAAACAACGAGCAGCTGGGCTGCCAGTAAGGCGATTCTCTTTATCATGGTATCAGTTTTTTACTTGTACGTCCACTCCCGAAGATTCTCTTATTTCGGTTACTATGTGGTGTTTGGACATTTCCAGGGGGGCGGTCATAAAGGCCGGAAGGTTGTAGGATTCCATCAGGCGCTTGTAATACGCCTTAGGGTCTTTCTGGGGTAGCAGGAAAGGTTTCGAGGCCACGCCTTTTTCATCTATATAGGTAATGTACGGGCGCGTGTAAAGGCCGTCGTCCCGGCGGCTGCTGAAGACCATCCATCGGCCGTTAGTACTCCAACTGTGGAAACTGTCCACATCGGGGGAGTTGGCAGCCTCCAGAGGCCATTTCTCTCCGGTTTCCAGATCCAGCATCCAGAGGTCTGCGTCCTTGTGCCAGATGGAGAAATTGCCATAGCCGTGGCGGGTGAAACAAAGGAAGCGTCCGTCGGGTGAAATGCGCGGGAAGGAAACGCTGAACCCTTCGGACGGCGCATCGTAGAGGCATTCCAGCTGGTCTCCAAAACTCAAGTCCTCCGCATTGAAGGCAATGCGGTACAGGCCGTAGCGCACTTCCCGGTGCTCCTTGGGCATCTCCGCTACTGCCTGGGCGCTGCAGAAATACAGCCATTTTCCGTCGGGGGAGAAGGTGGGGAAGGTCTCGAAGCGGTCTTCCTGCTTGGTGAGGGGGCTCCAGGTAATCTCGTGGCTCCTCACATCATAGACCACTACGTCGGAAGCCATGTCATAGACCTCTATACGGTTGGGGTCGTGGTTGTAGAAGGCCTGGAGGGTCTTGTTGACGGAGAAAGCGATGAGGTCTCCGGACGGATGCCAGTAGGGATAGACCAGGGCGCTGATGGTGGAATCCGTCTTGGTGTTGAGTTTCTCAATGGAGTCTCCATTGATGAGCATGGTGCCTCCGAAGGCCGCCCTCACATGGAATACGCTCTTGGAAGGGTCTCCGCCCGCGGTGGTGTGGCAATTCATGCAGTTTCCTCCGGTAAGGTCGTTGGTGAGGATGGCCTTCTGCGAATAGCTGGTCAAATCCCGCTGGTAGATGCCCATCTTCTGCCATCCCTGGTATCCGGGAGGAATGAGCCTGTAAGAAATATAGGGATCAATCTCTTCCGTAATATAGATGGTAAAGGGCCGATAGGCCTTCCACTCTCCGTCCTGCTTCACCAGCACCGTCATCTCCACCTCGTCCTTTTCCATCAGTTTCTTCCAGAGGCGCTCGTTAAGGGAGAAGAGGCCCTTCTTCCCGCGGATTGTCTTTCCGTCCACCTTCAGGGCGCAGTCTTCACTCCCGGTGTAGGAAAAGTTGAGCGGCGCAATGTTGCGGGGAATCGTCACAAAACTGTAGTCCGGCTCCATGGGCGGAAGGCTGTCCAGGGCTCCCGAGGGCTCTATGTTCCCGGAACATGACGGAACCAGCAGGGATCCGGCCACGAGGATATGGAGTAGCTTTCTCATATCTGCTTGTACAACAAGTAATACCAATAGGAGGAATTATAACCCTTAGGGGCCTTCCCTCCGCTCTTCAAGCTCTCATCCTGGAATTTCTGGAAACGGCGGAAGGTGCCTTCGGTAACCCCGTGCGCGGCGCACCATTCCGGTCCCAGAACATCGGCCCCGTCCACATTGCGGGTGTATTCGCTGTAGAACAGCACGGCTTCCTGTACTGGTACAGGCAGGGATTCAAAACCCTGTTGGCCAAAATAGCGGCTTACAACCCCGGCCACGGATTGGATGTCTTTGGCCAGCAGCAGGTAAGCCAACGCATACCCCATGGCCCGGGCGTTTCCGGGATTGGCATCTACCACCCGCATCAATTCCTCCAGAGGGCTGCCGAACATGGAGAAACCATCCAGCTGGGGCCAGCTGCGCCGTCCGGTTCCCAGCAGGGGATCCGCCTCCACGGCCTCGTCGTTGTAGAGGAAACGCTTCTGCTCCTTGGCCCAGCGCCTGTAATGGGGGGCTTTCTCCAGGATGGAAAGATACTTGTCTGCCACGGCGTATGTGCCCCTCATCAATTCCACCTGAGCATTGATCTTGAGCATGGCAGGGCAGAAGCCCTCGGTGGAGTAGAGGGTGTTGAAGGCCACGTCCTGTGCGGCGGCCACATTGCCCATGGCAAACATGATATGGGCCTGGGAGGTTTCTACACCGCGGTCGTCGCTCATTTTGATAAGGCCGTCCGGGCCGCGCTGGTCGTATTTGAACATATTGTCTACCAGCTGTCCTTTCCAGGCCAGGGCCAGGTTGAGGTACTGTACGGTGTGGGGAATCCAGTCCTTGGAGAGGCAGCACTTGACCAGACCGTCCCAGTCCTCGTTGGCTACATAATATTCATATTCGTAGGTAAGTCCGGCCTGCCGGTCTTCTGCGTTCTTTGCCACCTTGAAAGCGGGGAAGAGGGCAATAACCAGAAGGACTGCACAGCAAGCGAACAGGGGAAGGCGCTTAGCTTTCAAACTCTTGACGGCGCAGCTTCCAAGAACCGCAAGGGGAAGCAGCACCCAGGGAATCCAGTGCGCCGCATTCATGGACGCATCCAGATCAAAATAGAAAGCAGGAGTTAAGGCCGATGACAACGTAGGCGTCCAGCCCAGCAGCCAGGCCCCCAGGCCGCAAAGAAGAGCCACCGGTACCAGTAAGGCCGATAGCCATTCCTTTTTCCAAAGGTCCAGGATGGCCGCGCTAAGGGCAAACAGCAGGGCGGAAGGGCCGGCGGTAAGATAAACGGTTATGGTAATAAGGATGCCCCAGACCAGACGACCGGAACGGATGCGGGTATATCCGAAGAGGGCGGCCAGGGAAATAATCCAGGCGGAGAGCACGCTGTAGTGCATGGCGTTCTCCGAGAGCGAGGCGGCCAGGAAGGCGAAGGGTATCAGGCATAGCGGCAGGATGTGCCAGTCGGCCCTGCTCTTGCGCACTGATACCCAAAACAGCCAGGCTCCCAGTCCCAATAAGGCCAGGGTGATGATAACGGCCAGGGTGGGATTCCAGAAAAACTGAACGAAGAAGCGTCCGGACAAGGTGGCCAGGCCACCTACGGTGAATAGACTTTGCACCAGATAGGTCTTGTCAAACAGGAACAGTTGCTGCTGTTCCCTGAAGGCGAGTGCGAAACGGTCTATCATAGGTCTTCCGGGGGTATCAGTTCGCTGGTGGATGAGTAATATATATAGGTCTGCTGACCTTCTTTTTCAAATTTGGCTTTTATCTCCTGAATCTCTTTTTCGTCCAGGTCCGGACAGCCCGTCATTTTTTCCGAGTAAACAGGATATCCGTAAGCACGGCTGAAGACCATGTCCCGCACCAGAAAGTATCTGGCCGGAAAACTGTATCCGTTGGCTTCGGGATTTTTTGCCACTGCCTTGAACTGGATGATGCAGAGGCTGTCGCAGGAGTAGAGGACTACGGGGGAAACGATATTTGCCCCTCCGGACAGTTCCATTTCTTCCAGCATGGTTCTCTCCAGGACCTTCGGAATGCGGGAAAAGGCTATTTTCTCCAGTTCGGGCGTTGAAGAACAACCCAACGCCAGGGCCAGGAGGGCGCAAGACAACAAGGGTACTAAACGTTTCATTCCGTTCAAAAACTAGACGTCAACTCAATAAATTCAAAGATAACAATTTTTCCGGACAATAAAAAACGGCCCCCATTTTGTGGGGGCCGAATCATTAGAAATCAGAATTACTGCTGTTCAACCTCGTATCCGTAGTTCTGTTCAATCTTCTTGTCCTTGTTGGACTGGATGATCTGAACAGGAATAGGAAGCAAGTAGTTGAAAGGCATCACGTTAGGACGGTGACGGGTGTTACCCATAGCGTCGGTGTAAGCCTCACGGCCACGGTCTTCGTTTTCATAGCCCACTCCATACTTGCGGGTACGCTCATAGAACGTATTGGAAGTGGCGGGATCCTGGGTAGGATAGCACTCGGTTACGTAGGTGGCGTTCGGGTTGCAGCTCAGACGGCTGAGGGTGACCCAGCGCTGCTCCTCACCGAAGAGTTCACGTACGCGCTCATCCAGGATGTAGTCGATGTTGACGTCAGCAGCGGTGCAAGGCTTGGCACCGGCACGGTTGCGGAGGACGTTGATATCCTCGGCGGCACCGGCCTTGTTACCCTGGGCCAGACGGGCCTCTGCACGGAGCAGATAAGTCTCGGCGATACGGATCATGTACCAGTCGGTATCATAGTAGGCGTTGCCAGCATCGAAGATGTGACGGTCGTCGGAGAACTTCCAGAAACGAGGGGTGATATTGATGGTATCAGCAGCGGTTACCTCATACAGGCCGGCATCTACACGGGCCTTGACCTGTTTCTTAACCTCGGACCACTTCTTTCCGGAAGGAGTGTAGTAGTCACGCTGAACCATGATTTCGCTACCACGGAAGTCGTTGGGGTCATCCCAGTAGGAACCCAGGATGTCGCCGGCGGGACGCACTACCCATTCGGAAGGCAGCAGACCCAGGCCGGTGGCGGCACCGTTACCCTGAGAGCGGCAGGCGAGGGAGTCCATCTTGGTGGAGAGGCTGTAAGCGAGCTTGCGGCCCTGGGCCTCGGGAATGTCGGTGGCAGGAGTACCGGCACCGGCAGGCTCTACACCTTCAGGGAAGCAGACGGCGTCGGCCGTGAAGATATAGTACTTCTTCTCGTCTTTACCGATGCGGGTGCCATTCTTTCCACCCATGGGAATCCAAGGAGCGAAGGTGGACTCAAGCACGGGCTTGTGCATACGCCACCAGGAGTCGCCGGAGCCACCGAGAGGCCAGTTGTCAACGCCCACTTCGTAGTCGATCTGGGCAACCCAGATGGCTTCCTTGTTACCGGGATCGTTGGGGTTGGAATCGCTGGCGAAGTCACCCACCTTGGTCTTACCGGAAGAACGGAAGAGGTCCCAATAAGCACCCTGAGGGGCGGCGAGGGAGTTGCCATAGCGGTCTTCGGCCTGGTCGGCACGGTTACCGAAACGGGTGGTCATGAGCTCGTAGTTACCGTCGGTCTTGTTGATGACGCGGGAAGCGGCATCTTCGGCCTCCTTGAACTTACCCAGGCAGAGGTAAACCTCGGACAGGTAGTGGGCGGCAGCGGCCTTGGTGACGGTACCCATCAGACGAGGGGTGCTGGGAAGGTTCTGCTCTGCATAGGTGAAGTCCTCGACGAGTTTTTCCCAAGCTTCCTGGCGGTTGCTCATCTCATAGTCGTAACGGGCTTCCTGGGTCATGTGCTCGGCATACACAACTTGGCCGAACATACCGGTGATAACACGGAAGGCCCAAGCGCGGAGGAATACAGCTTCAGCGCGGAGGTTGTTCTTCACAGTCTCGCTGGTGTATTCGATTTCGGGGTGCTCATCAATCATGTCAACCACAATGTTGGCACGGTTGGAGAGTTTGTACATATACTCACCATAGTGACGGGCATAGCCACTCTCGGAGGTCAGCGTGGACCAGTTGGAGAAATGGGTGTTGCCGCCAGTGGTGGAGAAAGTATCCAGACCTAGGCCGAAGAGCATCCAGTTGTGCTCAGAACCGCCACGCTGGTTACCGAATACCATATACTGGATTTCGGAATACGCAGATGCAAGGGCAATTTCGATGGACTGCTGGCTCTTGAAGAAGCTAGCGGTATCGTCCTCGTAAGTCTTCTCTTCCAGGAAGAGTTTGTCGTTACAAGAAACGGCCATCAAAGCTGCGAGAAGAATGAATATATACTTTTTCATAGACGTCTCGTATTAATTATTTAACAATGCAGACGGCAACGCGGTTGGAGGCGGGAGATGCGGAAGCATTCCTGTCGGTGCCAACGGCGGAGGTGACGATACGGCCAGCGGCGATGCCGGCTTTCTTCAGCATTTCAGCCACGACGGCGGCACGCTTCTCGGAGAGGGTCTGGTTAATCTGCCTGGTGCCAGTGGCGCTGTCGGCGTAACCGGAGATAGCGATCTTGGCATCGGGGTTCTCCTTCAGGATCTGGCAGATCTGGCCCAGCTTGAAGGCTTCGTCCGGACGGATTTCGGCCTTGCCGATGATAAAGTAGAGGTCATCCTCATAGGTGCCTTCCAGGCCACCCTTGTAGACCACTCTTTCAACGATCTTCTCAACGGGCTTCTCCACAATCTTTTCCTTGATGACTTCGCGGACAATCTCCTGGGTAGAAGGAGCGACGGCAGTCTTAGGCTTGGGTTTGGCGGAGAAGGTGAGGTTCACACCGAAGGTGACGGTCTTGTAGGAACCGTTGCTGCCATAACGGCTGGAAGCGGCGCCTGCTGCGATGGTACCACCGGTTTCAGGATCGATACCGGACCAGTTGGAGATGGTGAACAGGTCGGTAGCGGCCACATAGAGACGGAGGTTGTTGATACCGGCGTTCTTGAGGCCCTGGCCAGGGATGGTGTAGGAGAACACCAGATCCTTCAGCTTGAGGTAAGTGCGGCTGTTCCAGTACTGGTAATCCAGGCTGTTGGTGTAACCGTAGCGAGGGAATACCTGGGAGTGGTTGGTCTCGGTCCAAGGCTGGACGCGGGCCAGCTGGGCACCGCCGCCCATGTTGGTTCCGAAGGCGTAGGGGTCAAGGCCGATGAAGTGGGTCTTGTCACCCTGGGCCCAGCGGAAGTTGAAGAACAGGCTGAAGTTCTTCCACTTGAGGGTGTTACCAAAGTTGATGGTGAACAGAGGATCCGGAGAACCGAGGTACTGGCGGTCCTTAGCGTCAATCTCGCCATCACCGTTATAGTCTTCGAACTTGAGGTCACCGGGCTTGGCGTCGGACTGGATCTTTTTGACCTCACCGGTTTTGGGATTCGTCCAAGTATAGGCGTCAATCTCTGCCTGGCTGTTGAAGATGCCCAGGAGTTTCAGGTCATAGGCGGCGCCCAGGGGACGTCCCACCATGAGGGCGTAGTAAGACTCACGGCCATAGGAAGTGGCGTTGGCCACATCGTCGGCTTCGTTACCATTGTAGTCCGGGCCGAAGAGGGAGACGAGCTTGTTTTCGTTGGTGTCGAACACGAGGTTGGTTTCCCAGCGGAAGCTCTTGTTGCCGTCGCCGTTGAAGTTCACGGTATTGAGGGTGAATTCAATACCCCTGTTGGTTATCAGACCAACGTTGTCGTTGACGTCGTTGAAACCGGAGATGTAAGGGGCGGAACGGGCCACCAGCATGTTGGTGGTGCGACCGGTGTAGATATCGAAGCTACCGTTGATGCGGTTGTTCACGATGGAGAAGTCGATACCGAGGTTGAGCTTCTCAACGGTTGCCCAGGTGAGGGAACGGTTGGGAAGGTTGGTCAGGGTCATACCCAGGGTGCTGGCATCTCCCAGCCAGGTCATGGTGTTGGCGCCGCTGTTGGAAGTAGCCTTGGCCATGGTGGCCTGCGTGGCACCTGCACTGATGTTACGGGAACCGTTCTGACCCCAGCTGATACGCAGCTTCAAGAAATCGAAGAAGTTCAGGTTCTTGATGAAGTTCTCATTGCTCAGGACCCAGGCGGCGCTGGCGCCGTAGAAGTTACCCCACTTGTGGCCTTCGGCGAAAGCGGAGAAACCATCACGGCGGAAGTTACCGGTGATGTAGTACTTGTTGGCGAAGTTGTAGTTGAGGCGGGCCAGGTAACCTACAGCCTGCGTCTCTACGCGGTTGCGATAGGTGTCCGTTACGGAGTTGGCAGCCTCGATGTTGTACACACCCAGGGTGGTAGGAGTGGGATAACCGGTGAAGGAGGTTCCCATGGTGTTGCTGTTGGTAGCCTCACGGGTGTAACCTACGGTGGCGTCTACATGGTGACGGCCGAAGTCGCGGTTGTAGGTGAGGATCTGGTCCATGTTCCAGGCCATGTAGTTGGAGGAAGAGATCTGGCCGGTGACATTGCCGATGTACTGCATCGGGTTCTGCATCTGGGTCACATCTTCCGTGTTAACGGACATTTCGGGCTTGTTGTAAACATCGCCGTAGCCGCTGTTGCGCTGGCCCTGGAGGGTGATCTTGTAGCTCAGGCCCTTGATGAAGGGAACATCGATCTGGGCATAAGCCACACCGTTGATGTTCATGCTCTTGCTGGTACGGTCCGTGTAAGCGTAGGAGTCGTTCTTACCGGCGCCGATGTAAGGGCTGGCCGTGTTGTTGTCCGGCACGCTGTTGTACCAGTTCTCGAAACCGGTCTGGCGGGCATAGACATAGGAGAGAGGAGTATACCACATGGCATAACGGATGTTGGCGCTCTGACCCCAGCTGGTGGAGGACAGGAAGTTGGCCTTGGCACCCAAGGACAGCCAGTCGGTAATCTTGAAGTCAATCTTGGCCATGGCGCCGAACTTCTCGTAGTCGTCACCCTTGCGGATACCCTGCTGACGGGTGTAGTCGCTGGAGACGTAGTAAGTTACGCGCTCGCTGCCGCCGCTGACGGAAACGTCATACTTCTGGCCCACGCCCTTGCGGGAAATCTCGTCCAGCCAGTTGACCCACTTGCCTTCGTTCCAGGCTTCCAGTTCACGGGCGGAGAGCATGCCGGAGTAGTTGGCGGCCTCGTTCAGGTTGGCGAAGCTGGACCACTCTTTATCCTTGTAGTCCACGTTGCCTGCGCCCTTCTTGCTGTAGAAGCGGTTCTTCAGGAAGGTTTCCTTGTCGCTGACCATCTTGGGCATGCGGCTCCAGTCGGAGATGCTCACCTGGGCGTTGAAGTTCACCGTGGGAACATCGGAGGTACCGCGCTTGGTGGTGATGATGATAACACCGTTAGCAGCACGGGAACCGTAGATAGCGGCAGCGGAAGCGTCCTTCAGGACGTCGATGCTCTCGATATCGGCCGTGTTGATGGAGTTGATGGAGCCGTAGGAGAGGACACCGTCGATAACCAACAGAGGCTGGTTGACGCTCTGTGCCGATGCAGACATGGAACCACCGGTAGGGATGGAGTTCTTACCACGGATGGTCATGGTCTGGGTGTTGTCGCCGGAAGCGCTGCTGGTAGGAGCATAGCTCAAACCTGCTACCTTGGAGGACAGGGCCGACAAGGCGTTGGGGTTAGGCAGGGATGCTACGTTGGCATCGTTGCCATAGTTCACGCTGGCGATGGCACCGGAGACATCACGCTTGCGGGCGGTACCGTAACCCACAACCACAACGTCGTCCAGGAACAGAGTGTCCTCTTCGAGGATGACGTTGATGTTCTTTTGGCCGCGGACAGCAACTTCTACTGTCTTGTAACCAATGGAAGAGATGACCAGGGTGGCGTTATCCGCAACGCGGATGCTGAAGATACCATCCAAGTCAGTTGCTACACCAGTGGAGGAGCCCTTTACCAGGACGCCTGCACCGATCACAGGTTCGCCCTTATCGTCGACGACCTTACCGGTGACGACATTCTGAGCGAACGCCTGCACACCCAATACCAGGCATGCAAGCGCAACCATAATGAATCGTTTTAGCATAAATAAACAGTTAATATTAGGGTTAGATGTGTGATTTTCCGATTCAACATTCAAATATATTAAAATTTTTCATTGGTTGTATAGTTTTTTTCAGTTTTTTATAAAATAAGGTATAAATAGTCCTTTGAGTTTAGGGAGAATATGGCTAATTTTGTCCATGCTCAAAATCCTGAAAGCATCGGCCGGTTCCGGCAAGACATACAACCTGGCCCGGGAATACATCCGGCTCATCGTGGGGAGTGACCAGCCCGACGCGTATCGGCATGTCCTGGCGGTGACCTTCACCAACAAGGCGACGGACGAGATGAAGCGCCGCATTCTCAAGGAGTTGTACATCTTGTCCACCAAGCCGGAGGGGTCTCCCTATCTGAAGGATTTTGTCCCCGCTGTGCGGCCCAATGTTTCGGCCCTCCAGAGCCGCGCGGCGCAGCAGCTTTCCGCCATCCTGAACGACTATTCCGCCTTCGCCGTAAGCACCATAGACCGCTTCTTCCAGCAGACGCTGAGGGCGTTTTCCCGGGAGATCGGCCAGTTCGCTTCCTACCAGGTGCAGGTAGACCGCGAATCGCTCATCACCGAGAGCGTGGACCGCGTGCTGGACGGCCTTTCGGAGAAAGACGCCCCCATGCTGGACTGGCTCACGCGAAGTGCCCAGGAAAGCCTGCAGGAACGGGGTAAAATCGGCCTGGAAGAAGACCTTCAGAGAATGGCGATAGACCTTTCCCAAGTGCCTGAGGGTGAGATTAAATACGACAAGGAGGCCATGACCCGCCTGCGCAAACAGTGCGAGCAAATAGTCAAGGAATACCCTGAAAAACTGAAGGCGGCTGTTATTGCCGTTCTGGATGCCCTCCATAGCGTGGGTGTAGAGCCCGAAGATACCAACCGGGGCTTCCTGAAAGCCATCCGCAAAAACCTGGACGGCGTGGAGAAACCCACCGCCGCCTTCATCAAGAATGCCCAGGATCCGGAGCAGTGGTTTTCCAAGGCCAAGGCCTCGCTGCTGGCCTCTGTGCAACCCGTGCTGGAAGGGCCTCTCAAGGCGTATCTGGAGCTTTTCGGCCGGGATTATCAGGAGTATAACACGGCCCTTATCCTCAAGGGACAGCTCTATAGTTTGGGCGTAGCCCGGGAGCTCAGGGACGCCTTCGAGCAAATCCAGAAAGAGAAGAATGTCCTCTCCCTTGACGATTCCAATACCATCCTGCAGAAAATCATTGACGGAACGGATACTCCGTTCATCTACGAGAAGATGGGCGTGCGGTACGAGGATTTCCTGTTGGACGAGTTCCAGGACACCTCCGACATCCAGTGGAGCAACTTCCGCCCGCTGGTGCACGGCAGCGTGGATTCCGGCAACGATTCCCTGGTGGTGGGAGATGTGAAACAGAGCATCTACCGCTGGAGGGGAAGCGACTGGAACCTGCTGGGAAGCCGCCTGGAACAGGAATTCCGTAAGCCTGAGGTGGAACCGCTGGACGGCAACTACCGCACCTGCCGGGAAATCGTGAACTTCAACAACGGCTTCTTCCGCTACGCCGCCGGGCAGCTGGATGCTTTCCTGGGAACGGACAGCATCTCAAAGCTCTATGCCGATGTAAACCAGGAAGTCCGCTTCAAGGATCCCGCCCCCGGGTCGGTGGAGGTCCTCTTCACGGAAGACCAGATGGGGGAGATTCTGAAGACCCTGGACCAGCTGCAGGAAAGGGGAGGGCAGTGGGCCGATGTGGCCATCCTCGTGCGCGGCAACGACGAAGGTGCTCGCATAGCCGCGGAACTGGTGGCGCACGGCTACCCCGTGGTTTCGGACGATTCGCTGTATGTGAAGACCTCCGTCACGGTGCGCCGGCTGGTATCCCAACTGTCTCTGGTGGAATCCGTTCCGCGCGAA
>Ga0310786_10009174_pt1 | contig 12597 bp, 13 predicted proteins | sample AusTroGonzalo_MG_FD_203881 | JGI IMG/M metagenome (GOLD analysis project Ga0310786, IMG submission 203881) | Bovine rumen microbial communities from tropical cattle in Woodstock, Queensland, Australia - Gonzalo_03 (v2) (version 2) | ecosystem: Host-associated > Mammals > Digestive system >...
CATCGGAACGAACCCAGCCTTGAGGTTGTCTTTCTTGACGGCTTGCTTGCCCTCTGTCGCGCCCATGATTGCCTTGGTGATGTCCACCACATTCTTGGTCGCTTTCGGCTTTTCCTTGCCCTTTCCCTTGCCCTTGACGGGAGCGGTCGGAGCGGACGGGATTCTGCTGACCGATGATTGGACTCCAGCACCTATCTTGTGGATTTTGATGTCATCCTCATCGTAGTAGTGCTTGATGAGCGAGGGCATGTCCTCATCTGGAATGCCGGCGAATCCGAAACTGCCGAACTTATGTTCCATCGCGTATCGGTAGGCTTCTCCCATGATGTACTCCGCGCACTCGGCAAGCGACTTTGGTTTCTCCGCTCTGCTCTCCTTTTCAGCGACCTCCTTGGCGAAGAGCGCATCCTCCGCGATGGCTTTGTCATAGAAAGGCTTGATTGCCATCTGCAACGGATTCCACTTGTAGAACGAGTCATCCCGTTCCTCGGTTTCCTCCTTTTTCTCGGCAGATGGGGCGGATTCCTCGGTTTTTTCCTCGCTGAGAATCGCGGATTCCGTGTCGGCTGACTGATTGTCCACGGATTCTGCGCTCTCACAAGGCTTTTCAGCGGTGTTTTCCTCAAAATTGGGCATGTCTTCCACGATTTCGGTCTTCGTGGTCTCCTCTGTCCCGTCTTGGGACTCAAGGATGGAGTTGAATTCTTCTTCCATGATAAAAGGTGTTATTGGTTAATTGGTGGATGGGTGCAGGGTCAGCCACACCCACCCAAAAGACGGCTTGCCGATATGCGGTACACCTCGGATGTCCTTGGAACTAGTCTGTAACACTACGGGTAACTCTCCAATCGTATGTCCGTCCGTCTATCATTATCCGTAGATGAGTTCTCCGAGGACGATGACTTGCATCAGCGCATCCGCTTCTACTTGGTCAAAGTTGTAACTCTCGTTCGCGAGGTCATCGTAGCATCGTTTGAGGAAATTGCCGTACTTGAATGCCGTCCCGTCAGCGCATTTCTGCAAGCCGTCCTTGATGTCTTCAAGGGTCACGAAATAGCAGACATTCCCGTCCTCATCCGTTTCGTGGTCAAGAGTCCCGTAGGACTCTTCTTCCGCGTAGTAGTCTACGCACATGATTCGCTTTCCAGCGAGGAGCGCATGCGCCCACATGTCCTCACGGCAGTCATCATCCCCAAAGTCAACCCCCTCTATGTCGGTGAGGTAGCAGTCAAGCCAACTAGAGCCGTAAGTGGCGGTGCAGAGCAGATTGACAAGGTCTTCGTGTGTCAGTTCCTTGATTGTTGTTTTCGTTTCCATGGCGGTCATTTTTGGTTCTGATAAAAGTCAATTGCCGACCATACGCATATCGCGATGATGAGCAGTAAGATGATTCCGATGATAATCATATCGTTCAGTCATTAATGATTTTTAGGTAGTTCGCAAACACCTCAAGGATTGTGCGTTCCTCATCATTTGCCGTCATATAACGGGATGAGCGGATGCGACCGATGATGTGTACTTTTGATTCGCGTTGTTGGAGTTCGGTCACTTGCGGACATTTTCCGCTCCATGCGGTGCAGTTGAGCCATGTGCATTCAACCACGATAGAGCCGTCTTCTCCTTGATAGGTTGTCTCCGTGCAGACGGAGAAACGGGCGCAGATTTGGTCTCCCACCTTGTGTAAAGAGACCTTGCCTACAAGACCTTGCAGTTCAATTCTGTTGATGAATTCCATATCGTATCGGTTTAAAGTGATTCGTAATACATGACCATGAGGTCGGCAAGGTAGTTGTATCCGCTGACTCGGCAGTCATCCTCGTTCAGACCGAGGAGGATGTCCATAAAGTAGTGGATTCTGTGGTCTCCATCCCAATCAAAGTAGAGGATGTCCGTAAAGTAGTCGCGCAGAGTTCCGCTGGACTGCGCATCTTCGCAGTCTTCGCGGTGTTCCGCGATGTAGTCGGCAAGGTGATTGCTCTCAAAGATTCTCAATGCCCGTTCGGCAAGACCGCGATTGTTCATCAGTTTCGCGGTCATCGCGTTCAGCAGTTTCACTAGTTTCTCTGTTTCCATATCGTAATGTTTTAAAGGTTGATAATTCCCCATTTGGGTGTCTTTCCATTTATATAGGACTTTGCGTCATTCAGCGAATAGAAGCCGAATCTGCCGTCCAAAACCCAAATCGTGAAGCCGTTCGTACCGATTTGGGCGCGCCATTCCGCGCTGATTCTGCGACCCTTGTATCTGATATCGGTCGGCAGAGGGGACTGCATGTAGATGCACATGGCTATACGGGCAAGTCCTCGGTAGTCGGAACGGGGTGCAACTGCGCATCGGCTTTCCGAAGAATATCGTTGTAGAACTGGATGCAAAGACTCGCTTTCTCGCTCGTTATGCCCAATTCCCAACGGATGTGGTCTAGTCCTTGGGGAATCAAGGACGGATGGCGCATCTTGATGAATTCAGCCTTGTCGGCTAGGTCTTGCAGATACTTAATCTGCTTGGATGTCGCTAGAATCATTTCGTTTCGGTTTTAATGGGTTTTTGGCAGACGGGTGAGGTATCACCCTCACCCGTCCGTGTCGCTGGTGTCAGCATGCGTAGATGACCTCTTCAGGCTCAATCTCCTCATGCGCATCACCATACGGGATTCCGTTCTCATCGCACCATTCTCTGATGCAGTCGGCAATCTCATCGGATAGGCTATAGTCGGCTTGGACAAGTGGGCATCGGCATTCGCCCATGATGTCAAGCGCGATATCCACCCGTTCCGCGTAGTGTCTGATATGCTCCGCGCAGTATCGCGCTATGGCTCTGATATCCTCTTCCATCACTTTGACTCGTTGAGTATTTCCGTGGCTATCTGCTCCCCTTGGGGGATGTAGTACTTGTACTCCTTTCCCGTCTTTCGGCTCGTTCTGATGACATAGGCGGTGTATCTTCCGACCTTTTCACCTTTCACATACTTGTGCAGGAAAATGGGATACTCGTTTCCTTTGGAATCGCGCCATACATACGCGGTCGCGATATCATTTGAAGATGTCCTAGAGACGGACTGCACAAACGCGTTTCCGTCCCGTTTGTAGGCTTTCTCGGTGGGTTTCTCCTGCGCTCCCATCAGCAGAGAGAGCGCAAGGAAAACAAGGGTTAAAACGGCTTTTCTCATGGTGTCAGATGTTTACTTGTCCTCTTCGCCATATTCCCCCCATAATTGGAGAATCGCGGATAAAATCAAGGTCGGAATAACGATGTAAAGCATGGCGGTATCGGTTTAAAGGGTTATCGGCACATGGAGCGCAGTTCGGCTTTCACGCGTTTCGCGGTTTCGCCTTTCCAAGTGGATGCGTTGCAAAGGAAATAAAGGACAATTTCCTTTGCGGAATCAAATCCGAAAATGTCATTGATGGAGTGCAGGCATTCCATCGCGCTCAAATAAGGACGGGCGCAATAACTGACATTTTTCCAATCGCGTTTGATTTCGTTCGCGATGACATAGATGGGTCTTTGTTGCATAGTGTGATGTTTTAATGGGTTTCTATTAATGTGCATGGAATAGAATCGTATCACCTTTGCGCGCTCCGAAGCAACCCGTGGCAGTGGTCGCGCATTCTTCGCAGTGTCCTCCGCACCAATGTACTTTTTCGGTGCAGTGCTTTCCCTTGACTCCGTAGTTCCAAACGGGGGAGGATACGGGGAGATTGTAGGGATTGTCCATTTCAAGTCCTTTCCAATCAGAGAAAATGATTTTGAGGTTGCGCGGGATCTCGCGCCCACCATCCAAAAATCCGTTCACGATATCAAACCTTTTCGTAAAGACAAGGAATGTGCAAGTAGGGACTTTTAGCGCGGTTTCAACCATTCTGCGGAAATAATCCGCATCTACGATTTCACCGCCCACATGCCAACGGAAAAACCTTTCAAGGGTCGCGGTCGCTTCAATTTCGCGGAAATATCTGTCGCGGTCTTTCCGCAAAATCGCGGAATTCTGAGCTCTAGTAGTCTGCACCGATTTAAGGTAACAGACATTGCGCAAGTCATAACAACCGCTAGAACATGTCGCGCAATTGCCACAATCGGCAACGGGTATCAGAGAGACGGACGGGATACTTTTTCCCGTCTTTCTGTTGGCACGGGAGAATTTGACATGCAGAGACTCAATTTCTCCGTTCTCAAGTTCGGTGCGCAAGGTCAGCATTGCGCCAACTCTCCGCACAACGGCAGTAGGGTTAATTTCGCTATACATGGTATTGGAATTTTAATTGGTTTCTACCTATACGCAAAAACGGGAACAAGAGTAAAAAACCCTTGTTCCCGTTCTCAAATTGTCAAAAGTCATTCGTTGTGAGTAGAACCTTTTTACGCTCTGTCAGTATGTCAAGGAACTAGGCAGTTGCCACCTATCTAGGTCTGTTCTCTGCGTTCGCCATCACTATTAATGGATAGTGTGCTTTGTCCGTCAGGGTCAGGCAGTCAAACGAGCGTTACCTCAACCCTTCAAGTGCAAAGATACAACATTTATTTTGAATAATGCAACACTTTAAACAAGAAATTTTGTACACTTATGCGAAATTTTCTTGAAAACACCTTTGCAGTGCGCTGGAATGCAGAAAAAATTTTTGATGCATAACAAACATTTTTCGCCAGCAAGGGTGAAATAAGTGCTTTTTGGGATAGGTTGAGGAGGGCGCGCTCCCATTTTTTGACCTCTTGGGGTTTGCGTACATTTGACGCAAACCCTTTTCCGTTCCCTCGTTATGCTCCATCATTTTACAATATGTCAGGTCAAATAACGGCATCAAAACTGCGATGTATGAGTATTTTTCCCTTATAGGGATAGGAAAAACGAGTTTTTCCATATCCCATATAAGGGGAAAAATACCTATCGTTGCATGTGTTAATGCGCTGATATTCAACCACATACATTTTCCCGTGAATGGTTCGTAACGAGATGGACGGGAAAATCGGTTTATCGTGATGATGTGCGCAGACTACAATAAGGTAATGACATGGGAAGCGACCACCTACCTGCCCATGAAATGCACTTACATGCCCGTGTGGCAAAGGTGTATGTCTGTCTCTCATCAAATATTCTCGCGATTCATGCGCCGTGCATGGTGTTCTCGCAGTCAATGCATAAGTCTGCAAGCGTTCAGGTGTATTGATGTATGCATGATGCACGGGAGGGTGCGAGCGCAAGGGAGGGGGTCGAGGACTCTCCATCGCGGGGGGATTACTTTATCTGGGGCCCCTCTCATATCCTTTTAGTGTCGGTGGAAGTTGACTCTTCTCTCCCTCCGGGTATCGGCTTGAGGGTGGTAGGAATGCTTAAGGAGTTGTCTGGTTTTGGATGGGACCCGGATAGGATCTCCATATTGGGATGGAACTGGGAGAGTGTTCTTTTCCCAACACTAAGATAGTGAAAATCTTTGAGATATGCAAGTGAATCAGATAGTTGTGGTGAGTGGGGTCAAATAGCGGAGTGCTATAATAGAGGTGATTGTTACCTTTGGTGCGAGAGTAAAAGTATGTAGTTATGAGGACTGACATAAAGAATTTCCCTAGGTTATTGAGTGAGCGTGACCTGTTGTATCTGATATGGCTGGAGCTCACGAAGGGTGGTGGTACGGACGGTGGTTCGTCCGATGGTTCTTCCGATGATGGTTCCGGTGGTTGTGAGTGTCTTGCCCCGATGGTGGTTGATGGTACGGTTGACGAGTCCAATTCGACATTCCTTTTCACTCCTTCCGAGGGAGAGGCGACCTTTGCCGAGGCTTTGGCTCAGATGGAGGCCGGGGGATTGGTGTTTGCGAAGATATCCGGAATGGGGACGATTCTGTTCTCGTTCGGGAACGAGGAGGGCTTGTATACGATGGAGTTGGATGGCGGTCCTGTGGTTTGGTCCGCCCCGGTCGATATGGATGACTCGGGTGGGGTTAAGTAAAAATTGATAGTTATGGCTGTTAGTTTGGCTGCTTTGGCGATGTTGGGTTCCTTGGCTGGTACGGGCATCAGTGCCGGTGCGAGTGCCGAGGAGAACAACAAGGCTCTGGATGAGCTGAAGGCTTCGATGCGTGCCGATGACGACGAGTACCGCCGTCTGTTGGCCCGCGAGTACATGGAGTCCCCGGAGAATGCGGGGTTGATGCGCCGTTTGCAGGAGATGCAGAGGGACAGGTACAATCAGGCGAGGGCCGTGAATGTGGTCGCCGGAGGTACGGACGCGCATCTTGCCGCGATGCAGGAGGCTGGTAACAAGGTCGTGAGCGACACGGCGAATTCGGTGGCGCAGAGGGCGCAGACGGCGAAGGACGCTTTGAGGAGCGAGCGTCGTCAGGTGAAGAGGGGTTACGCTTCCCAGATGTTCGGTATCGGCCAGCAGAGGGCGAAGACCATCGCTGATGCCGGCGGTCAGGTCTCTCAGGCTATGGCTGGATTGGCGATGGCCGGGGGAGAGATAGAGAACCCGTTCAGCATGTTCGGACTGAGCCAGAAGGACTATGAGGACGCGGCGAAGGCGAACATCGACGCTACGACCGAGGCATCGGTCCAGAAGCAGTTGGAGGACTCCCTGAAGGAGACCTTGGACGAACTCGCGAAACAAGGATATTAAAATACTTTACGATATGGCAAATCTTGACATTTTCGGTCTGACCGAGAAGAAGAAGAGGAATTCGCCTGCCGAAGAACCGGTTACGGAGACCCCGGAGGCCGCGGATGACTGGACGGTGTTCGGTCCGCTCGGCATCCGTTCCGCGTCCCGTACTACCAAAAAGAAGGAGGAATAGGCCATGACCGCCCTTGAGTTTGCTGACGCTCTGGACAGGAGGGTGCTGGAGGCGCATCAGGCGCGACATGCCTCGGTGCTTCCCCCTCTGGCCGCGTCCGTCCCGGAGAAGTCCGCGGAGCCTGTCGCCGAGAAACCCGCTCCCGTGACCGCCCCCGTAGCCGATACGGATACGGACACCTTCCTTGACATCCTCATGCGCAACGATGCCGTCCGCCAGAGGAGCGGTGACGCTTTCGCCAGACGGGAGAAGGCCGATGCGGCGAGGCTGAGGCTCGCGGCGGTGGCCGATGCGCTTTCCTCGCTCGGGAACCTTGTCGGGACTACGAAGGGCGCGTTCAACCAGGAGCAGAAGTATCAGGTTCCCGTGGTCTATGAGGACATGGAGAACAGCCGTGCGTATGCGCGGAAGTATGCCGACAAGCTGAACGATGACGCGGAGTCCGTGAACCTTCTCCGTGCGAAGCTGGATGCCACGAAGGGTCAGTACGCGACCCAGCTGGCACTTGAGCAGGCGAAGACCGACCGCGCCATGGCACTCGCCATGGAGAGGGCGAAGCTCGCCGAACAGCAGGCCGGGTGGAAGACCCAGCAACTTGGTGTCCAGCACGGGTACAAGAGCGAGGAGGAGACGCAGAAGCAGGAGGGTCGGAAGGAGATCCAGACGATGAAGAACGAGCAGAGCGACATCAACAACCGCCGTTCCACGGGTACTTCCGCCGCGAACAACATCCGCACGAACGACCGAATCCGCGAGACGGGCGGTAGCGGCGGTGTCGGAGCATACACCACCACCGAGACCGAGAGGGTGGTACGCGACGATTACGGGAACATCATTTCACGCGAGAAGGTGAAGTCCCGTACCTCCAACGGCCAGACCTCCACGACCACCTCATCCTCGCCCGGAGGCACGCACGGCTCCGCCGCGGCGGGCGGAAACGGCGGTTCAAACGGGAAAAAGGCGGCCCCCTACCAGAAGAAGGAAGAGAAAAAGGTGAAAAAGAAAGTTTTGTAGCGTAACAATATGGACGACAACAAGAAAAAGTTGTATGACGCCCTTTCGGACGAGTACGACCTTGGAAGTTTCGAAGATTTCTCCCGTGATATGGAGGATGATGGCAACCGGCAGAGCCTTTTCGATGCCATCAAGGAAGATTATGAGGTCGGAGAGACATACGACGATTTCTACAAGACTTTCTTCAACGCTTCGAAGGCTGAAACCGCTCAGGATGACGCGAAAGAGCGGAGAAAAGCCCAGATTCGGGCCGAAAAGGAGGCTAGGGAAGCCGCGAAGGCATACGAAAAGGCGGCCCGGGAGGCCTCCAAACCGAAGGACATATCCCAAATGTCCCCCCGTGAGCGCACGAAGGCCTTCAACGAGCGTTTCCGCCAGCGTCAGGAGGAGCTTGCGGCCGCCAATCCCGAGGCTTGGGAGACCGAACAGGCCCTCATCAAGGAAAATGACGAGATTGCGAGGGCCGATTTGGCCGAACAGAAGGCTGAAAAGGTCAAAAAGGAGGCCGAGATTCAGGCATATGGGGCCGGAAGCGAGGATTACTCCGCCGATGAGGCCGTCAAGGCGGGAAAATCCTATGAGGACATCGCCGCGGAGACCGAGGAACTGAACCAGCTGACCGACGAATACAAGGAAAAAGGTGTCTCCAAGGCCGATTATGACACCTTCATGGCGCGTGTGGACCGCCTTGAGGCGGAGAGGACCGAACTGATGGATTCCCCCGCCGGAAAGGAGTACACGGAGCTGATGGCGAAGTATTCCGCCCTGAAGGGTGCTGAAGACACCCCGGACAACCGCTATCAGCTCGCCATGACGGCCAACGCACTCAGCCGTAACCCCATCGCTAGGGCCGCCATGGGCGAAGATGCGCCCAGCCTGTCGCAGTCGGACTTCGAGCTGAACCGCGCCGAGGCCTCCTACATCGAAGAGAAGATGAAGGACGCGGACCGCGCGAAGAGGAAGGAGTACAAGGCGCGCCTCAAGGAACTCAACCATGAGGTTCTGGACAACGAGTACTATCAGGCGGATGTCGCGAGACGCATCGAGGAGAACGGGGCGCAGAGGGAGGACATCTACCGACGGATGACCGAGATACGCGACCGCGTCCTCAAGGAGAAGAGCAAGCTGATGACCCTTGACGAGGCACTCTCGGCTGAACCCGAGTACCAGAGACTGCTTCTGGCCGCGAACCAGCTGGAACAGGCGGGCCGAAAGCTGGAGCATATCCGCGACAAGAACGCGGGCGACTTCTGGGTGAATTTCATGGATGTGTTCGCCGACCCGAACACCTACAACTTCAATATCACCAACCTTGAGACCACCCTCGCCGCGAAGGCCGCGACCCTTGAACCCGAATCAGCCGGAGCGGAAGACCTCATGGCCGCCGTGGTCTCGGGGAATGCCGTTGCATCCGAGGAGGGCAAGTATGTGGAAGGAAAGGGCAAGTACGGGCAGATTGCCGCGAACTCCATCCCGTTCATCTTCCAGATCGGCCTCATGCGCGGTGCGCTGAGTGCCGTGTCGAAGAAGGCCAGCGACTCCGTCGTGGGGCTCTTCGGCAAGGAACTCGCGGACAATTTCTTCGTGAAGGCCACGGGTGCGCTCGCTGGGGACTTCGCGGCAGGTGCGCTCGCCGCCAACACCATCGGCGCGGCGAAGACCGCCAGCGACATCCTCGGAAGATACTACGGTACGCTGGTACAGGACGAGGACGGGAACATCAAGTACGACAGGGAGGAGGGCATGAACCTCGCCAAGGCCATCTGGAAGGGCGATGTCGGAAACATCATAGAGTTCGCGTCCGAGATGACGGGCGAACACATGCAGCACCTGCTCGGACGGGGAATCCTCGGCGCGGGAATCAAAGCCGCAAGGAAATCCGGAAAGGGTTCGGTGAACATCGCCGTGGAGGAACTCGCCAAGACCATGGATGTCACCCTGAAGGACTTCGGTCTCCGCTCGGCATCCCATGCCGATGCCAACTGGGCGATGAAGGCTATGGGAACCATGGTGGACGGACTGAACCGCGTGGGCGTTCAGGGACTGCCGTTCGAAGTTGCGGAGGAATATGTGGGCCTTCTTGGCAACATCATCCTCGGCGGCGAGGAGAAATGGATGGATTTCAGTCCGCTCGGAGACAAGGAGACCCATACGGACATCTGGGGCGGCATGCTCTACTCCATCGGCCTCACGCAGTCCATGACCGTCGCCCTCGGAGGAGCCGGCGCGGCCATCGCCGGGATTCAGAAGGCGAAGGCCTACCACGACTTGGAGAACTCCCTTGAGAGCCTGTCCGCCAAGGCGGGAGTCCTTCTCGGAAACGATGCATGGGCGGATGTCAAGGCCACGATTGACGCGAGCGACAACAAGGATTTGCCCGCGAAGGTCTCGGAGCTGATGGACAACCCTGACTACACACCGCTCCAGAAGGAGGCCGTTCTGGACTATGTCAAGAGCACCTACCTCTTCCGCGGATTCAACGCGGGAACCATCGCGCAGGCGCGTGAGCGGATTACCAGCGATGACAACCTGCTGTCCCTGAACATCAAGGCAGAGGTCGCGACCGCCCAAGACCAGATTGCGGACGCGTATATGCTTGGTTATCAGCAGAGTACAGCGAAGCGCGAGGATGTGGAGCAGTCAGAGCTTGACAGAAGGTCGAAGCGCAGGGCGATAGATGCGATAGAGGAGGCCGGGGAAATCCGCGAGGCCGTCGACCGCCAGAAGGCGCGGTTCGCGGAGTTCTTGGGCGATGATGAGACGGCGGACTATAATTATTTTGACAAGATAGCCGACGATGCCCTCGGTGACGAGTCCCTTGAACAGGAGGAGCGCGATGCCGCCCTTGACTACCTGATGGCCCGTGCCGTGGAGCGCGGATTCACCGATGCGGAGACCAACAAACAGATCCGCGGGAAGGCGGTCATAGAGGCCGGACTGATGTCGCAGTACGGGAAGTTCTACTATGAGAACGCGATGGGGGACAAGATTGTGGAGACAACCCAGCGCGTGAACCCGGAGACGGGGATGCCTGAGAACATCTTCATCATATCCCCCGAACCCATGCACGACGGCAAGGTCGCGTTCGTGTCCGTGAACGGACAGACGGGATTCGTGAGCGTGGACGAGGTCGCGGACTTCGACGAGAGCGGCAAGGTCGTTCAGGGCCGTACGAATGTGACGAGCCTTGACGGTTTCCTTGATACCCAGTACGCGTACGAACTCACGCAGAGGGAGCAGGAGCTTGCGATGGAGGATGCCGAGAAGACCGCCGCCCGTGAACAGGCCGAGGCGGAAGCGAACGGCGGTGAGGGCGGTCAGTCCTTCCGCGAGATGGCCGAGGCGATGGAAGGCGAGGACGGGGAGTTCACCTACAACGGACAGAAGGGAACCCTTGTCCGCAAGGGTGACCGCGGTGCGGTGTTCGTGCCGGATGACGGCTCCCCGAACATGGAGCTGACTTGGGAACAGCTCGCACAGAAGGAGAACAAGGAGGAATCTTCCGAGGAGGCCTCGGATGAGGAGGTCGAAGAGAAAGAGGAGAAGCCGAAGATTCCGCTTGACAAGAACGGAAGACCAATCTATGACGCGCCCGGGGTGTCCGTTGAGGATGCCCTTGAGGACATGTATTCCTATACCGAGGACGGACTTGAGGAGTCCGATGTTGACGAGTTCATCATCAACAGCGCGAAGGAAGCGGAGAAGGGCCGTGCTGTCAAGCAGGGCAAGATGTCCCTTGCGGAGTGGGCCGCCGCGAAGAAGGAAGCGAAACGGAAGGCGGATTTCTGGGGAGAGCTGAGGCAGTATGCCGAGGCGAACAAGGCGGCGAGAGAAAGGGAACGGAAAGAAGAGGCCGAACGGAAGGCCCTGATGGATGAGTACGGGGTTGACACGCGCAGTTTCGACCATACCCCGCAGACCGCAAGGGAAGCCGTTTCCGAGTACCTCGGAAATTCGGAGAAACTCATCAACCTTGATGATGCCATCCGCGAGACACTCGGCAGACGGAAGGACGGACGCGTTCCTACAGAACTCTTCCGTCATCTCGGGGCGCACGGAATCCTCACGAAGAAAGGCGGCTTGAGCATCGCCGATGCGGCCCGCGACATCGTGGGTCAGTACGATGGTACGGTTGCCATCAGCGAGGACGAGGCACGGGATACCATCATAGACTTCCTTATAAACAACACCAAGTCCGAGATTGGCAACTACATCTTCAACAACCGCCTTGAGGAGGCCCGCAAATACGCGGACATCACCGAGAGTCAGGAGGACGAGGTTGAGGAAGCCGAGGAAGAGACCCCGGCCGAGGAACCCGCCGTTGAGGAGACCGCCGAAGAGGCCCAAGAGGAGACCACGGAAGAGACCGCCGAGGAAGCCGAAGAGGCGAAGGAAGAGCAGTCTGAGGAGACCACGGCCGAAGAGACCGCGGAAGAGGAGAATACGGCTGAAAATCAGGAAGAAAAAGCCGAAGATTCTGGGAAATCCGAAGATAATTCCGTACCTTTGAATGAGGGCGAGGAGACCAAGCAGGAAGAGGCGAAGAGCGACTACGGGAGCAAGAACAAGGTGGTCACGAAAGACCGCTACGAGGAACTCAAGAAGCGGGCACTCGCCAAGATTAAGGGTCAGGCGAACTTCGGATTCGACCCTGAACTCTTCGCCATCGGTGTTGAGATGGCCGCGTACCATATCGAAGCGGGTGCGCGCAAGTTCGCGGATTTCGCGAAGCGGATGATTGAAGACCTGACCGATGCCATCCGGCCCTATCTCAAGGGAATTTACAATGGAGCGCGCG
>Ga0310786_10009175_pt1 | contig 12596 bp, 7 predicted proteins | sample AusTroGonzalo_MG_FD_203881 | JGI IMG/M metagenome (GOLD analysis project Ga0310786, IMG submission 203881) | Bovine rumen microbial communities from tropical cattle in Woodstock, Queensland, Australia - Gonzalo_03 (v2) (version 2) | ecosystem: Host-associated > Mammals > Digestive system >...
CGAGCTAGAATCTGGGGACTATCGGCTGTCCGCGTCTGATTCATGGTATACGGATTCTAGCACCTATGCGAGCCTGCTCTACGCTTCTAAGATACGGATAAAGGGCTGCGGCGAAACGCCTGAGGATGTCAAGCTGATAGGCGACGGTACGCTAAGGGTAATACAGATTACGTCCAATGTGGTTCTTGAGAACCTGACAATCACGAACGGCCATGCCGCAGTGCATAGTGGTTACGACAACGCACCGCGCGGCGGCGGCGTGTATGGCGGCGGCATTGTCACAAACTGCCTTCTTATCGGCAATTATGCCGAGAAGTTCGGTGGCGGCGGGGCTGGTGACGTGAAGTTCTGGAAGTGCCGCCTGATCAACAACGAAAGCGGCAGCGCAGGCGGCGGCTTCCATGGGTCGTCAGCGTATGGAACGCTCATCGCGGGGAACGTCGCCGCTAGCGATGGCGGCGGCGTCTATACGGCGAACCTGTACGATTGCGAGATCGTCAGCAACCGAAACACGAATTCGAGCGCTTGTGGTGCCGGCGGTTTCAATGTAAAGTATGCGACAAACTGTGTTTTTGCGTTTAACAGTGCGTTGGGGTCGACGTCGAATGGCGGTGGCGTTGCAAATGGTTCGTCGGCGGCAGTTTCCGCCAACGTGCTTTATGGCTGCACCATCTCCAACAACTGGAGCTCCGGCAACAACGGCGGCGCATACAAGGTAACGGCAACAAACTGCACGATCACGATGAATCAGTCGGCGAAGTCAGGTGGTGGGGCCGGATACTGCGAACTGGCCGATTGCCGGATTCTCATGAATGCCGCGAACAACGGAGGCAATGGCGGCGTGGGTTCGTCCACTCTCACGAACTGCATCGTCGCGGCGAACGTCTGCTCCAATCAGGTGAACACCTCCTATGGCGGCGGAATCAATGGTTGCACGGCGTACAACTGCGAGATATATGGAAACTATGCGAGGACATGTGTCGGCACGGACGGCAAGAACAAGGTTGGCGCTGCCGGCGGTGCATACAGCTCTACACTTTACGACTGCCGTGTCCACGACAACATTTCGGATTCGTACGGTGGTGGCGTCCGCGACAGCACTGCCGTCCGCTGTACGATATCGAACAACATGAGCATAGGCGGAGCCGATGGGCCAAATGCCTACAACGTGCGGATGCAGGGCTGCGACGTGTCTGGAACTGGCATGTATGGAGGCTCCGCGACACGGTCGGTGTTTCACGACATAGGTGGCATGGTGGAGTTGTCGGACAACATCTACTTTTCGACAAATATGGCGGTAACGATGCTTTGGAAGGGAAGCATGAACGTCACGAACTGCCTTTTCAGGGACAATCAACTTACGAACGGCAGCACGAAGACGCTCTTTCAGTATGCTTCGGGGGTTGCGACGTCTTCGTCAATGGTGAACTGCACTGTGGTTTCGAATTCGTATGCACTACTCTTCCAGAACCTTACCAATACGGGGGTGCCAATGAACGTGGTAAACAGCGTTTTCTTCGGGAATGCTGTGGCAGACTTTGTTGTCCCTTCGTTGTCGAGCGCGCAGAAGTGCGCCATCGGCGCGTTGAATCTGGACAGATGCGCCTACGCAACGACGTCCGGGTCTGCGACGATAGACAACTATGTTTCCGGCGGGGCTGAAGTGTATCAGGTAGAAAGCCCGAGATTCCAATATTCTGGCGACGGCTCGCATCCATATTCGTTGAAGCGTTCCTCTCCGCTCATAGGCAAGGGCCTCTATTCCGCATGGATGGCGGGGGCGACCGACATACGCGGCGACGGGTTCCCCCGTGCCGGCAGATTTGAAAACCCTGGTGCCATGTCGGTCGACATAGGCTGCTACCAGTGTTTGCTTCCGCTTTCCGGCTTTTCGCTTACCATCCGCTGACCATGCTGGCGATTGGCACTAGATTGGCGCTCGCCGCCGTCGCGTTTGCGATCGGCGGCGGAGTGGCTTTGCACGCCGTCACCCCCGGATGGGAGAACAAGAGTCCTGGCAGGAAGAAGGTCGAGTCCGGGCGCGTATACTGGAGCGCCGAATTCTCGCGGGGGCTTGCTGGCTTCTCCGTGGAAAAGCGCGATGGCGCTGAGGGCACGGTCGGCATGGTCGACGTTCCTGGCGGCGGGAAGGCGCTGCGGATAGTCAAGTCGAACGACCTGGGCTACATAGCCGTCACTGCGAAGGAGCCGTTTGCCGTCGCCGGCAATGCGCGCCTTCAGGCCTGTGCCTCCGTGTCGAGCGGCGCAGGCGACCCGGAGTCTTCTTTGGGGTTCCTGCGGATGTACGGGCGCCGCCGCGACCTTAAGTATTTCAGCGGTCTCGACGGTCGCGGCCCGGGCGGACCCAAGATGGATTTCCTTTTCAGCGTCCCTGAAGACGAGCCATATCGGAAGCTGTGCCGCTATCTTGCGTCCGAAGCGGACGGCACAAACGTCACTCCGGCGATAGTCGTCGCGGGCGCGAGAAGCGACAGCGTCTGGCGCGACTGGTACGTGGAAGACCTGGGCGACGCGGAGCGCCGCTGGAGGGATTTCCTGAAGAATGTCGAGCCGGCTGACCATTCCGGCGACATGCAGGACGCCGCGGAGTTTGCCGAGTCCATTGCCAGGGACGTCGACCATACCGCGCGCGTCGCGAAGGAGAACGGGGCGGCGGTTCTGAAGGTTGACGGGAAGACCGTCGCTCCCGTGATATTCAAGGGCAAGATAGCAGCGCGCGGGTCAAAGAACTTGTACTGCGGACGGAAGATGGAGGAGTCCGGGGTGCGTCTCCAGGTCATTACGGTTCGCTTCGGAGACTCACCTTCAAGCCCCGGTGTCTGGCATGCTGGAGACAGGTTTGACGTCGACACCGCCGTCGGCAACGTGCGGGATGCCATGCGCATGGCGAAGGACAGCCTTTTCATGTTGACGCTCATCCTCGACGCGTACCCCGAGTTCTCGAAGGAGCATCCCGACGAAGTCTGGAAGGTGGCTGACGGCAGGATTGTGTGGGGGAACCAGGTGCACGCCGAATACAACCTTGACCCCTCCATCCCCAGGCCGAAGCACTGGCCGTGGATATCGAATCACTCGCTTGTGTGGCGTAGCGCGGTCAAGCGGCACATATCGACGCTCGTCGCCAGGCTTCGCAGCGAGGGGCTCGCGAAGAGAATCGTCGGAGTGCATCTCGCAGGATACCACGACCACCAGTTCTCCACCCGACAACTCGACTATTCCCCTCCGGCCGCGGAGGGGTTCAGGCTGTGGCAGCAGAGGAAATACGGCGATGTGAAATGGCGGGAGCTTCCAGGGTTCGACCCGGCTGTCACGTACTTTGTGCCGGGGCGCGACCAGGCCCAGATCGATTTCTACACTTTTCTGAAGGAGGGCCCGTTCGAGATGCAGGAGGACATCGCGTGCCACGCAAAGGCCGCCTTCGGGAAGGAGATGGTTGCACTGCGTTGGTGCATGGCGGCGTTCGGAGGCACATACGGCTCCGCTTACGACATCACGGCGTTCACGCGCTCAAAGGTCATAGACATCCTTGTGGCGCAGCCGTCGTATACGCACCGCATACCTGGCGCGGCAATCGGCCTGCGGCTGCCCGACGCCTCCTTCCACGAGAACGGCAAGCTCTTTCTGAACGAGTTCGACATCCGCACATATGGCGCCGTCTCAGGCGGCGAATCGGAGCTTCGCGTCTTGGGGCTTTCGCAGGCTACGGACTTCCCGATGTGGCAGTCGATCTACCGCAAGCTTGCCGGGCAGATGGTCGCGGAGCGCATGGGGTGGTGGTTCTACGATATGGCAGGCGGATGGTTCGAGCCGCCAGAGATAGCCGCAGACATACGCAAGACCGTGTCGATGGTGCGGTATCTTGGCAGGAACAGGCCCTCGCCCTGGCGTCCTTCAGCCGCAGTCGTGATAGACGAGGAGGGGACTCGGCTCCGCAATACGCCCGGCAACTACTACAATTTCGATGAAGAAACGCTTTTCGGCGACCAGATGCGGGTTCTCGGTGCGTCTGGCGTACCGTACGACGTGTGGCTTGCGGACGACATCATCAGGGATCCTTCCCTGGCCCAGCGCTACAGGGCGATAGTGTTCGCCGGAATGTACTGCATCGACGAGAGCCGTCGCAAGATGCTGGAAAGCCTAAAGTCCAAGGGGCGCACGCTGGTGTTTCTCTCGGGAACAGGAGTGTCCGGCGGCGCCGACGCAACCGGATTCGACTTCGTGCGGAAGGAGCCCCCTCAGTCGCACATGACAGTCGCCGCCGAGGGCGTGGAGGAAAACGTCGCGAATGTGCTGGAAACGAAGGCGCTGACAAGGTTCGCCGGAACGATGGAAAACCTCGCCGCCTACAGGCGGCCGCGGTGCGACACTGTCAGGGAAACGCCCGGCATGCGCGTCGTCGCGCGGTTCGCTGGCGACGGTACTCCGGCGATTGCCGAACGGCGTATGGATGGCTGGAAGGGCGTCGTGGTCGGCTCTGCCGGAGGGCTCTCGCCGCAGTATTTCAACAGGCTGGTCAGAGATGCGGGCGGGTATGTCCCCGTCGATGGTGGATGCCTCCAGGTGAACATGAACGGCGACTTTGTGTCGCTGCACGGCCTGAAGCCGGTCCGCTGCAGTTTCCGGCTTCCGTTCAGGTGCCGCGTGCGCAACCTCAAGAACGGCGAATGGCTTGGTTGGTCAGATTCGATTCCACTTGACATGTCGGCTGGCGAGACATGCTGGTTTGCACTGGATCCGGTCCGTGAGTAAAAGCGAAGAAAGGGAAAGCCAAGTTATGACGAACGCAACTCTACGTGGAAAGCCGGTTGTGGCATTGTTGATTACGATTGTCGCCGCGGCGTTGCAGCTGCATGCGGAAAGCCGCACGGTAAGGATGCTCCCCGGCGAGAACTGGTGGGGTTGCGCAAACTACTTCGGCAAGGAGATGCCGTTCACCTCCGCAACGAAACTGACTGTCGACCTTACGGAAGACGGCTACGCAAACCAGTACGCCTCGTTCCTCCTGTCCGACAAGGGACGCGCCATCTGGTGCGACGACCTGGCAAGGTTCGAGATCGCGGACGGTGCAATCGTCGTGGAGCCTGCGCGCAATGCGCTTGTGGAGTTGGCCGAGACCGGCGGCACGCTGCGGGATGCGTTTCGGCACGCATCCAAGACGTGGTTCCCGCCTTCCGGCAAGATGCCCGATCCTCTGTTTTTCTCCGCGCCACAGTACAACACGTGGTGCGAGCTTATACACTTCCACAGCGAAAAGGGGATCCTCGACTACGCGAAAGCCATGCTCGACAACGGACTCCCGCCTGGTGTGCTCATGATCGACAATTCGTGGCAGGCGGCGTTCGGCACATGGCGCTTCGAGGCGAGCCGGTTCAATGATCCGAAGGGGATGGTGCGCAAGCTCCACGATATGGGATTCAAGGTGATCCTCTGGATGGTGCCGTTCGTGACGATGGACACGATGGAATACCGTCTGTTCTCCCGCGGGCTGGCCGTGGACGATTCGGCGGAGCCCCAGCCGGTCGGCGGTCTTCTCGGAATGCCCGGGAAGAAGGACGACCCCGCCGCCGTTACATGGTGGTGCGGCAAGTCCGCGCTTCTCGACCTCACGCATCCGCGCGCCCGCGAATGGTTCAAGGGCGTGTGCGACGGACTCATGCGAGACTACGACGTTGACGGCTTCAAGTTCGACGGCGGGCACTTGATCTTCTACAACAAGGGCTACGAGACGCACCGTCCGGCGACGCCCGGCGAGCAGGTGATGGAATACGCGAAGTTCAACCTTCTGTATCCGCTGTGCGAATACCGGAACGCATGGAAGTTTCAGGGGCAGCCGGTCGTGGAACGTCTGCATGACAAGCATCATACATGGGATGCGTTGCGCAAGCTCATCCCTGACCTTGTCGCTGGCGGGCTCCTTGGGCATCCGTTCCTTTGTCCGGACATGATCGCTGGCGGAAGCGCGAAGGAATTTCTGAAGGGCGCTCCGCTCGACCAGGAGCTGTTCGTCCGCTCTGCTCAGCTGCACGCCCTTTGCGGCATGATGCAGTTCTCGGCCTCGCCGTGGAGGTGCCTTGACGCGGAGAAGCAGCAGATAGTCCGCGACACCGTCGCCCAGCGCCAGAAGTTCGCCGCCCGGTTCGTGGAGCTCGCCGCCGAATGCGGCAGAAGCGGCGAGCCGATGATCCGCAACCTCGAGTATTGCTTCCCCGGCAGAGGATACGCTGGCGTCAAGGACCAGTTCATGATGGGCGACTTCCTGCTTGTCGCGCCTGTCGTCGAGAAGGGCGCGACGTCGAGGAAGGTGGTCATACCGCCGGGGAAATGGCTTGGCGACGACGGAAAGACCGTGGTCGGCCCTGCCGAAATTGAGGTTTCGGCCCCGCTCTCGAGACTGCCGCATTTCGTGTTGACGGCGAGATAGCCAGATTTGCTATAATACGTTCATGAAACATAGCAGACGCGACTTTCTCGGGTACATGGCTTCGACAGGCGTGTTCGCGGCCTTGCCGGCGTTGGCGGACCTCAGGGTCTTCGAGACCGGGATCGCCGACGAGACGGTGCTGAAGATCGACCCCATTGAAATCGACCTCGGCCTGGGGAAGGCCTTCCGGGCGCTGCATTTCTCGGACACGCACCTCAACTTCTTCGACGCCGTGGACTTCAGCGCGGTGAGTCGGGAGAAGAAGGACCATTTCCACCGGCGCTGGGTGCGTTTCCCGCAGGCGGTGCAGTCGTTCTACGCGACGCTCGACTACGCTAAGCGCAAGGATCTGCCGCTGTTGCACACGGGCGACCTTGTCGACTTCGTGACGGACGGGAACCTGCGCTTCCTCGAGCACAATCTCCCCGGTCTGGACATTCACTACGCCATCGGCAACCACGAGTACCAGACGCGCGAGCCAGAGCACTACGACCCCGACCCCGCGAAGCCGCGGGCTGCGATGCAGCGTTTCTTCAAGGACAACCTTGCGGTTTCCTCGAGAATCATCGGCGGCGTAAACTTCGTGGCGCTCGACAATGCGCGGGTCAATGTCCGCGAAGAGTCGATCCTTGGCGTCAAGGCCGAGTTCGACAGGCCGTTCCCGGTTGTCCTCATGTGCCATATCCCGCCGTTCTACACGCAGAAGTTCCTGAACAACTCCGCGCATTCCAAGTATCTGATAGCCCGCAGGCTCGGCATGGACGTGAAGGAGTCAGACTACAAGCCGGGGGCGAACGTCTGGAACTCGTACGACCAGAAGACACGGGACTTCTGGACGTGGGTTCGGGAAAAGCCGCAGCTGAAGGCGATCCTCTGCGGCCATACGCACATTGCGGAGGTCGACGACTTTTCCGAAACCGCCAAGATGTATGTTGCCGGCGGCAACTACGAGGGGCGGGCGTATGAAATCGTATTCAAGTGATCCTGCTGCGCCAGTGAAAGCGGACAAAGGCGCTTGAGGCTTTTGTTGGGAAGTGGTGGACCCGGCGGGACTTGAACCCACGACCCGGAGATTATGAGTCACCTGCTCTGACCGACTGAGCTACGGGTCCACAAGACTGGCGCACATTTTACCATAACCTTGGCTCTGTGCGCAAGGGGGCGCAGGCTTGGCCGGACGGCGGGCCGCCGCATTGGTGGCGAAATATGATATAATTCGCGCATGAGTTTTCCAATGTTCCTTGCCGCTAAGTACCTGAAGCCGACGCGCTCGGTGGCGTCCGTGATCACCTGCGTGTCGGTGCTGGGCGTCATGCTGGGCGTTGCGGTCGTCGTGATCGTCCGCAGCGTGATGACGGGCTTCGGCGACATCTGGGAGGAGAAGATACTCGACTTCAAGCCACACGTGTCGCTCGTGCCCGAGCGGGGGAGCGTGGTCGTCGGCGAGGATGAGGTCGCGGCGAGGATGCGCGGCATCCCCGGGGTGACCTGCGTCACGCCGGAGATCGACACGCGCGTCCTCCTGTCGCACGGGGGCAGGGTGCTCGCGCCAGTCATCATCGGCGTCGACGGCGACGACTTCACCCGCGCCTACAGGATCGGCGCGCCGCGCGCCGGAACGTTCGACCTCGACGGAGACACCATCGTCCTCGGCGCGACGGCGGCGCGCAGGCTTGGCGTATGGGTCGGCGACGAGGTCGTCGTCTACTCCCCGAAGACGCTTGTCGCCCGTGACGAGGTGTTCCTTCCGGTCAAGTGGCGCGTCGGCGGCATATTCTCGTGCGGCCAGCATGAATACGACTCGGGCTACGCCGTGGCCTCGCTTTCCAACGTCCGCGACCTGATGGGCATGGAGAAGGGCGTCTTCGCCATACACGTGAAGACGGCGTGTCCCACGGACGGCGAATCGTTCAACAGGATATGCGACGAGATGCGCGAGGTCGCCCCGAACCTCAGGCAGGTGACGTGGCGCGAGGCCGACCGCGAGATATTCAACGCGCTTGCGGTCGAGAAGAACATGACGGCGCTGCTCCTGTCGCTCATCTCCCTTGTCGCCGTCTTCTGCGTGATGAACACGCTTCTCGTGCTGACCGTCCAGAAGACCCCGGAGATCGGGCTCCTGAAGGCGCTCGGGTTCCGCAAGCGCCAGATAATGAGCGTCTTCATGGTGCATGGCATGATACAGTGCGGGCTGGGCGTAGTGCTGGGGCTTCTGATGTCGTGGGCCGTGCTCTCGAACCTGCAGAACATAGTCGAGTGGCTGGCGCGGATGGGGCTCGAGGTGTTCCCCGCCTCCGTCTACGGCCTCGCGGCGATTCCGCACAGGCTTATCGTCTCCGACATCTTCTGGGTAGTCGGACTCGTCTTTGCGTTTGGCCTCCTGGCTTCCTTCATCCCGGCGCTATGCGCCGCCGCCAAGGACCCCGTCCGCGCCCTCAACCAGTAGTGGGCCGCCCTCCGACGACGCTGCCGCCGCAGCCTGTGGCATGGGCAAGGCTGGATTATGGTATAATACGAAGAAATGAAAACAGGGTCCGTGGTCAATCGCTCTCTGGCCGCAGCCGTCGCCGTCGCGGCGGTTCTCGCGCTGGTGATTCCGCTGCAGGCGTATCTTGGGAACGCCTCTCTCTATCCGTTCGGGTTCGCACGCCTCGCCTTCGAGCTGTGCGTCGTCCTTGTCGTGCTGTCGCTCGCCTTGTTCCTGCTGTTTTTCGTTTCGGCTAGGTTCCTCCGCGGCGTCTTGCACGGAGTCGTCCTCGGCGCGGCTGTATGCGCGTATCTCGAGGCGGGCCCGCTGTCGGCGGGGCTGCCTGAGATAAACGGCGCCTTCGCGCCTGAGCTCGAGGTGCTGTCGCGCGGCATCGTGGACTGCGCCGTGTGGGGCGTCCTGGTTGTCGTCGGCCTTGTCTTCTGCCGCTGGCTTCTCCGCTGGGGGCACCTCGTCGCCGCCGGGCTCCTGGTCCTGGGGATTGCGTCGCTCTTCGACGTGAAGCGCGACGAGGCTCCGCCTGAGGGAGCCGCCGCGGGCGGGTGGCTTTCCAGCGGATTCGAATGGCAGCGCGATGTCGTCGAGAACTTCAAGTTCTCGCGCGGGCGCAACGTCCTGGTGTTCATACTCGACTCGATGCCCGCGAACGTCTCTACGGAGATCATGGGGTCGTCGCCGGACTTGGCGGCGAAGTTCCCGGGGTTCGTCGCGTTCACGAACAACGTCGCGATGCACGACTGCACCAAGCGGGGGCTGCCTGGGCTCATGACGGGAAGGTACTTCGATCCGCGGTCTTCGTCGAAGGCGGAGTATCCCATGTCGATATACGGCCCCGAGTCCTTCCTCGTCCCGTACGTCGAGGCGGGGGCGGAGGTGTTCTTCGTGCCGGACTTCCTACCCTACGGCTTCACGAACGCCAGGGTCGAGAGGCGCATGAAGGTCAAGGGCAAGCAGAAGCACGGATGGGCGGCGCTCCTGCTGCGCTCCAAGGAGGTCCCCTACCTCAGCCTCTTCGACGTCACCGTGTTCAGGATCGCGCCATATGTCGCGAAGGCGCCGTTCCTCTACGCCAAGATCCGGCACGACCCGATATTCGGGAGGGACGAGTCGAACTTCTGGTACGAGCACGCGATGTACCCGCGTCTCGCCGCCGCGCCGTTCACCTCCGCCGGTACGGTGCTGGGCGTGTTCCATACGCGCGGCGCGCACCCTCCGCTTGTCTTTGACCAGGACGGACGCCGCCTGCCGCCCGCGGAGTGGAGTGACAAGTCCGTATATGCGCTTGCGCGCAATCCCCTGCACAACCTCGCCAAGCTGATGGACGCAATGAGGGAGAAGGGGGTCTACGACGGTTCGCTGATCGTGGTGATCGCCGACCACGGGCTCGGGGCGGCGCCCCACGCGCCGGACCACCATCCGTCCGAGTCGGCCGTCCTCTGGGTCAAGGCCGAGGGCGCGTCGGGACCGTTCTCGTACAATGGCGCGCCGACGGGATACGCGAAGTTCGCGCCGTTCATGAAGTCGGTCGTGACCAACAGCCCCGCCGCCGCCGCGGTTGAGTCCGCGCTGCGCGTCGAGAACAGGCTCTTCAGATACCAGGACGCCCACGACGACTACCACGACATACTCGTCGGCCCCGACGGCGGCATCGTAAAGAAGGAGGACCTTTGACCGAGGAGGAGCAGGCCATGGAACTGCTGCGGTATCGGCGCTTCCGAGCACGATGCCGCAGGAAGAGGATAAAGCACGCGCTTGTCTTCCCGTTTGCGTGGCTTGGCATTTGGATTGGCTTCCTGGCGCTGTCGCTGCCCGGCCGTGGCTTTATGCTCGCCTTGTGCGACGCCGTCGCCGCCGTGATGTACAGGTTCGACCGCGTGGGCAAGCGCAGGTCGCTCGAGATGCTTCACGTGGTTCTCGGACGATGCCGGGGGGGCGAAGGCACTGCGGACTACGACGTCGAACACTCCCAGTACCGGCCGACGCCGCGGGAGGAAAAGATCATAAGAGGCAGCTACCGCAACATGGCGCGAGCCGTCGGGCATGCCTTCTGGACCTGCCGCAACGCCGTTGCCAGGGTGCGCAAGGCGGGCGAGATGAGCGAGGAGGGCAGGGCGTTTCTGAGGAAGAACAATCCGGCAGTCACCGTCTCGGGCCACATCGGGTGCTGGGAGATACTGTCGCAACTCGCGTTCCTCGAGGGGCACAGGATGATGTCCGTCGCCAAGAACATCGGCACGGGGGGCATGACGCGGCTTCTGATGAAGGCACGCCGGTCGATCGGCCAGGAAATCGTTCCCGCGGACGGGGCGTTCCGTCCGCTCATGGCGGGGATAAAGGACGGAAAGTCGCTCGGGCTCCTTGTGGACCAGGCGGTCGACGCGGACGAAGGCGGCGTCTGGGTGCGGTTCTTCGGCCGCCCGATCCCGGTCTCGGCCGCGCCGGCTTTCTTCTCGGCGAAGGCAAAGGCGCCCATAGCCGTCGCGTGGTCGCGTCCGCTGAAAGACGGGCGCTACCGGTGCGAGGTGCTCGACGTCATCTCCCCCGAGGAGGCGAGGGACGTCTGGCGAACGACGCAGAGGTGCGCGACCGACCTCGAGCGGATCATACGGCGGCATCCGTCGCGCTGGGTGATGAACTACAACTTCTTCAGGAACCAGCCGACGGAGAAGGACCTCAGGACGCTGGCGGAGCGCGAGAGGGAGGCTGCCAATGCCTGAATCGCCTGAAACGCTGCCAATCAGCGCCGGAATCCTGTCTTGGAGGGCCCCCAAGACGGTTGCGAACACGCTCGCGCAGTATGGCGACTTCCCCAGGCGGCTCGCCGAGTTCAGGATATTCTTTCAGGAATGCTCCGGTGCCGATGTCGCCGCGGCCGAGGCGGCCGGAGTTGCGTGGACCGGGCGCCCCGAGAACGTCGGCATACAGGGCGGCATGCGGTGGGTCGTCGAGAACCTGAAGAGCGACTACGTCCTTTACCTTGAAAACGACTTCAACCTGCTGGTGTCGCCGGACGAGGCGGTGCGTGAGCTGCGCACCGCGCTTGGCTGGATCGAGCGCGGCGCCGTTGACATCGTGCGGCTTCGCTCGCGATTCAATCCCGGCGAGCCGTGCGGCGATCCCGAGAAGTATTCGTCGGTCTTTCTGCCGGCGGACGTCGACCCGCGCTTTGTAGACCCAGGGCGGCTTGGCCGCGGGAATCCGTGGATTCGCCTCTTCCGTCCGTTCAAGTGCCGCCGCATCGCCGCGCGCGGAGCATATGTCGAGCGGTCTCCGGAAAAACTCTTCCCGAAGGTGTTCAGGCGTGACGAGACCGGCCTTGTCACGACCTCTGCCTACTTGAACTGGACTAACAACCCGGTGCTCATCCGGCGGAGCCTGTTTCTGGAGATAGCCGACTACGCCGATGCGCATCCGTCGCACCGTACCGTTGGCGGATATCAGGACTTCGAGAAGCCGCTGAACTGCCGCTGGTGGCGCGCTCGCGGCCTCAGGATCGGATTGCCTGAAGGCATCTTCACCCATCGGAGGCTCGACCGTTGAACAAGGGAATCGTCTGGATGCTCCATTCGGTGGAGGACGATTCGCCGCGGACCGAGGCGAGCGAACTCTACCGCAACCTGACATTGCCGCCGGCGAGGCTGGAGGAACTGGTGGCTGCGGCGCGCG